>Ga0163162_10001839_pt1 | contig 19962 bp, 14 predicted proteins | sample S55metaG_FD_115310 | JGI IMG/M metagenome (GOLD analysis project Ga0163162, IMG submission 115310) | Switchgrass rhizosphere microbial communities from Kellogg Biological Station, Michigan, USA - S5-5 metaG | ecosystem: Host-associated > Plants > Roots > Rhizosphere > Soil | place: USA...
AACAAGTACATCACGGTACTTACCAATAATATCGCGTTCTTCTATATCCGCAACGAACTGTCGACCATCATGACTTTTGATCAGCAGGAATACGTCGTTAACCAATCGCTCGACCAGATCAGCGGTCAGCTTTCGCAGGAGCAATTTTTCAGGCTCAACAGGCAATACATTGTAAACTTTAGCGCGATTAAGGAAGTTGAGCATTATTTTATGCGAAAACTGTTTGTTAAACTGGTGATCCCCACACCCGAGAAATTACTCATCAACAAAGAAAAGGCACCGGTATTTTTAAGCTGGCTCGAGAATAGGTAGACTTAAGACTTCCGGCTTAAAAACATTCCCCCCGGTAAATGCCCAACTGAACTATATAAATGTCTGGTTGGGCTTTTTTATGCTGTTTCAGTGGTCATTTGAGGCATAATTTTGATGTAAATAAAAAATCAAAAGATATGAAATCGTTAAAAATTTTAAGCTTTTGTGTCGGTGCGGTAGCACTGGCACTTGCTACTGCCGCTTATGCCAGCCGTAAAATAAATACTGTTAAAACTATAAATACTGCCACTCCCGGAAAAGGTTTTGCATTGGTTGAATTGTTCACCTCAGAAGGATGCTCAAGCTGCCCTCCTGCCGATGAATTACTGGCCCGCATCCAAAAAGAAACACAAGACAAACCTGTTTATATCCTGGCCTACCATGTTGACTACTGGAATAGCCTCGGTTGGAAGGATGTATTCAGCAATGCCATGTTTTCAAAACGCCAGCGGGAATACAGCGCTTATTTAAATGCCCAGGTTTATACCCCACAGGTTGTTGTTAACGGCAAAACCGAATTGGTGGGCTCAGACGAGCCGGTACTTCGCGAAGCCATTTCCAGCGCTTTAATAACTGCCCAAACAGCACAAGTTTCTCTTCAGGCGCAACAAAATGGTGATAAGCTAACTGTAAACTATGAGTTATCCGGCAATACCGATAACCAAAATCTGTTGATAACTATTGTACAAAAATCGGCCATTAGCAAAGTTGCCAAAGGTGAAAACGAAGGCAGAACTTTATCCCACGCCCAGATAGTACGCGATCTTAAAACAGTTGCCTTAAACCAGGCGAAGAAAGGTCAGACTACTATCAACTTACCTAAAGAGTTTACTCCGCAAGGTTGGGAAGTTGTAGGGTTTATCCAGGACAAAACCAATGGTCAGGTTTTAACCGCAACAAAAGCTGTTTTAGCTGGCGAAGTAGCAACAAAAATATAACAAGTTCAGCAATTACCCTTCTGATCACAAAATCATTTTAACAGAAAAGCTCATAGGAGGCTCCGCTGGAGCCTTCCTTTAGGACGAGACACTTACTATAAACATGAGGCTCCTATGGAGCCAGTTTGTGGAAACTATAACGCTTGCTTAGGACTCCATAGGAGTCACGTGTTTATAGCATAAAACAAATAAAGATTTGGCTCCGTAGGTGCCTCCTGTTTTAAAATGATTCTTTACCACATTGGTCTGGGATATTGATAATCATAAATTCAAAAAGCCATGAGCAAGTTGAAACAAGGCCGGTTATTAATGGGCTTCCTGTCACTGTTCTCATTATCATTTCTTACACGGGCTCCCTTTGAGCAAAACCCGCAGGATTGCGAAATGATCTGCGTGCCTGGGAAGAAAAAAAGACCAGCAGAAAATAAATACATCTAATATAAACAGCATCGGCCCTGCAAAAGGGCCGACGCTGTTTTAAACAAATACCATCATGAAAAAACTCCTGTTAATTTGCATAACAACACTTTTAAGTATAGGTGCTTATGCCCAAGCAAATGAATTAAACTGTACAGAACAGGCATTTACTTTTAAAATAAGCCTGCCTGCCGGCGGGCATAACTATTCATCTAAAATTGGCCGCTTTAATTCTTCGCAGTTATCATCTGATTTCAGGCTGCCGGGCACTTCTTCGGATAAGCAAAATCAAGCGGAAACTACCCTTCCATTCGGCTTCTCAAAAAAAACACATGCTTCCATTGATTATTCTCCCAATGACACGATTATGCTTAAAAAGATGACATTTCTATATCCTAAAATAAACAATGTAACCGGTAAATTTACCTACACAGCCTACGATCATTTTAAGCTACTACCAATGCCTGTTTTAAACGCTTTAGCTCCGCTTTTAAACTAATCATCATTAACATAAAAAACCAAACCAATGAAAATCAACTATTACGGTCACTCATGCTTCTCGGTAGTTGCCGGGGGTAAACACATTCTGTTTGATCCCTTTATTACAGGCAACGATTTGGCTAAAGACATCAACATTGATGAAATTAAAGCCGATTACATTTTTGTATCACACGGTCATTATGATCATGTTTTGGATGTGGAAACTATAGCAAACCGTACAGGGGCCATGGTTGTGGGCATTTTTGAAGTATATGACTACTTCAGCAAAAAAGGTGTTAAAAATGTACATCCTTTAAACCCGGGCGGTAAGGTGACTTTTGATTTTGGTACTGCCAAATCGTTCATTGCCCAACACTCGGCCAGCTTTCCGGATGGCAGCTATGCGGGTGTGGCCTGCGGTTATGCTTTAAAAACCGACGACGGTAACCTTTATTATAGTGGTGATACCGGCCTTACCCTTGATATGGAACTGGTGGCTAAATGGGCTGACCTTGATTTCGCAGTTTTCCCGATAGGAGATGTATTAACCATGGGCGTTGATGATGCCATTGAAGCCGCAAAGTTGGTAAAGGCCGACAAAGTCTTAGGCGTTCATTATGATACGTTTGGCTTTATCAAAATAGATACTGCTGCAGCTGTTAAACAATTTGAACAAGCAGGGCTGAAACTGTTTTTACCGGCTATAGGCGAGAGCATAGAGATCTGATAAAACAAAACACATTTTAATATTGCAATTGATCCGGCCTGTATGCTTGCTTAGCAATACAGGCCGGATTTTTATCTCTTAATTTATGGATACAGCGACTTTTAATACCTTTAATTCGTTTCCCCGGTTTAATCTTTTAGATGGCCCCACAAACATCCAACCGCTTACCCGGTTAAACAAGCAATTAAACGGCGTTGAGGTTTATGTAAAACGCGATGATGTTATGGGTATGGGCCTTGGCGGCAATAAGCTCCGTAAACTCGAATATCTTATTGCGGATGCTAAAGAGCAGGGCGCCGATGTATTGATCACGTCCGGCGGAATCCAATCCAATCATGCCCGGCTCACGGCCGTAGCGGCAGGTTACGCCGGGTTAGATTACGAGTTGGTACTTACTCAGGCCGTACCACTGGAAGGGCTTGAACATGATAAAAACGGCAATATCCTCCTTGAGCAGATCTTAGGTGCTAAGGTCCATAATTTACCCAAAGGAACAGATGCCAAGATTTTCATTGAAGACAGGATCAACACACTTAAGGCTTCTGGTAAAAAGCCCTACCTTATATCTTTGGGCGGTTCAAGTGCGATTGGCTGCCTGGGTTATGTAAACTGTTTCAATGAAATCATTGAGCAATCAAACCAATCGGGCGTTCATTTCAGTAATATCATTGTTCCCAATGGCAGCGGTGGTACCCAGGCGGGATTGGTTGCGGGACTGAAACTATCAGGCCTATCAAACATCAGTATATCATCATACTCTGTTTCAAGTCAACTTGCAACCGCACAAGCCATCACTCATAAAAAAGTGAACGCCGTTTTAAACCTGCTTAATCCTGAGCTTAAGATTGGTCAGGATGAAATCCTTATCGACCCGCATTTTATAGGCGAAGCTTACGGCATACCTACAACAGCAATGATCCGGGCGGTAAAGCTCCTTGCCCGCACTGAAGGCATTTTCCTCGATCCCGTTTACAGCGGCAAAGCCTTTGCCGGTCTGTTGGCGGATATCCATTCAGGTAAATTTACTAAAGACGATAAGATCCTGTTCATTCTAACCGGTGGTACCCCGGGCCTGTTTGCCTATCGCTCAGCCTTTGAAGAATAACAGTCAACAAAAAAAGCCCCGGTATCGCGACGCGATACCGGGGCTAATAATATAATGCTATTCAAAAGCCCCCCTTCAGGGGGTGGAATGAATTACACCAAGTTGATCTCAACGTTGATGTTACCATAAGTTAACTTAGAATATGGACATGTTTGGTGAGCTTCTTCAAGCAGTGCTTTGGCTACTTCCACATCCAGGCCTGGTAAACTTACGTTTAAACGGGCTTGCAGAAAGTAAGCACCGGTAGTAATACCCAAGTCCACTTCGGCATCAATGGCCAGTTCGGCAGGGAGTGCAATCCTTTTTTTAGCAGCAGCTATTCCGATAGCACCTTCAAAACAAGCTGACCAGCCGGCAGCAAATAATTGTTCGGGGTTAGTACCTGGTTTAGGAGTTCCTGGAGTTGAATGCTTGATATCCAACTGGCCATCAGTACTAACAGACGAACCGCCATCACGGCCGCCAACTGTACGAACTTTAGCGGTATATAATACTTTTTCGATTTTATTAGCTGAGATATCTTCAATTACTTTGATCTTATTGATAGCTGATTCTTTAATAGTTTCCATTGTGTTGTTTATTTAAACAGTTTTTGTTTTTTGTATACTCAAAGATACCCTGATATCGGCCCGAGTCCTATCACTAACTATGCGAGCCGGACATTGCATCCCACGAACCGGACATTCTTTAAGCCGAAAATCCAATCAAAAAAAGGGTTATTGAAACTTTTAATTACAATCGATAACGGATAAAGAAAACAGGCTATGCTTACGCATAATAATTCTAAATAAATTTGGATACTACGTTTATAAACAGCATTTTTAAATAACCTTTGTTCGTAAACCAATTGAAAAAACTTGTCGCTCTGATGTTGCTTAGCATTCACCTGCTTAATATAGGCGGGCATGTAGCGTTACATCAATTCCTGGTTTACAAAAGCAACAGATACTTTACCGAACAAACCGCCAAAGGCTTTTACAATGTAAATGACCTTACCGAGGTAGTTATCCCTGCCAATATGCCCGGCATAACCGACTGGAAAAGCTACGAAAACATTCACGGACAGATCCAGTTTGGCAGCAACTGTTACAATTATCAAAAAATGCGCGTAACAAGGCATGCCATTTATTTAATGTGCACACCTAATTATGCAACCACCCGCCTGGCCGATAAAAACATCCTTAATGCTAAGGATGTAAAAGAGAACCCTGTACCACAAAAAGAGCACGTGCCCTTTGGTAAAATAACTATGCAGGATAACCTCAATTTCACTTTTGTGCACTTTGAGTTTAGTTGTCCAATAAAATATACTCAACAAATTGTTGTTCACCCGGTTCAACAGTTAATTCCTGCTCACCAGGATATCCCGGAGCAACCGCCTAAGGCCGTTTGCTAATTTTCTTCCCTGTTTTAATTCATTTTTTGGGTAGTGGTTATACTACTCTACTGCTGTGTTATTATTTATTTCTATCGATAGTTTATTCGTAGCTCAAAGGCTATGATATTACTACATATCGATAGCGTTGATAATCTCCAAGCAGGTATATCCTCTCCCCCAACCTACAAACATTCAATTCATTATTTATGCCTTATATTACCCTTGAAAGCCATTTGCCGGGCATTACCGGCCTATTGGAGTATGCCAAAGAACCGGCACAACCTATCCGTAACCTTACGCAATTTTTGTTGCGCGGCCCATCAACCTTGTCCGAGGCTGATCGCGAACTGATTGCCACTGTGGTATCACACAACAACCAGTGTACCTTTTGTACTACCGCACACACCGCCGCCGCCGACCTGCTGGCTGGCGAAGTCGAAACAGCGCAAAAAGTAAAGGTATATATTGAAACCGCCGCGGTTACCGAGAAAATGAAAGCCCTGCTTACCATTGCCAAGCTAACCGCTCAAAACGGTCGAAATGTAACAACCGGAGCCATTGACCGCGCTAAAGCTGCCGGTGCTACCGATGTTGAAATTCATGACACCGTATTGATAGCCGCCTTGTTTTGCTATTACAACCGCTATGTTGACGGGCTGGCCACTGCCCTCCCCGCCGATGCCGGTTACTACAATGTACTGGCCGAACGCCTGGTTAACCATGGCTACACCCGCCTGCCGCAAGGCTATGATCATTTAAAAAAATAACCCTAACCCCTGATTTAAATTAAAACCCAATCACAATGAAAAAACTTTTATTATTTGTATTACTGCTCACATCCATAAACCTGTTTGCCCAGGAAATTAAGGTAACGGGCAACATTACCGATGCTGCCACAGGCAAGCCCGTTTCGGGTGCAAGCATTTCCGTTAAAGGAAAACTTACAGGCACTACTACCGATTCAAAAGGCAATTATACTTTGAGTGCCAATAAATTAAAGCTGCCCTTCACTATCGTTATATCTGCCGTGGGCTTTGAAGTGCAGGAAAGCCAGGTAACATCTGCCAACAATAATATCAGCATCAAACTAACGCAAAAAGCTATTGTGCTTAACGAGGTGGTATCATCTGCTACGCGTATCAACCAAAGCATTTTACAATCGCCGGTGAGTATCGAAAAAATGAGCCTCAAGGCTATTAAGGATAACCCTTCGTTTACTTTTTATGATGGATTACAAAGTGTAAAAGGCATTGAATCGGTTACCAGTAGCTTAACTTACAAACAGATCAATACCCGTGGCTTTAACAGCACCGGAAACAGTCGCTTTTTACAATTGGTTGATGGCGTTGATAACCAGACGCCCGGCTTAAACTTTTCGGTAGGTAACCTTTTTGGCGCTTCGGATATTGACATTGAAAGTGTGGAAGTTATCCCGGGAGCTGCTTCAGCATTGTACGGCCCGGTTGCTTTTAATGGCCTACTTTCGCTTAAAACAAAAGACCCGTTCAAATACCAGGGCTTAACCCTGCAGGTTAAAAGCGGTCTTAACCATTTTGGCGAATCGGTTGTAAAACCACAGGGTTTGTATGACTTTGCTGCCCGCTATGCTAAGGCGTTCAACGATAAATTCGCATTTAAAATTAATGCTTCATACCTCACCGGCCGCGATTGGTATGCCGATAATTATACCGATGTAAGCGCCTCAACTCCTGCGGCACAACGCGGGCCCAACAATCCTGGCCGTGATGCGCTGAATATTTATGGCGATGAGGTTTCCAAAACGCTACCTGGCATAGGTCTGGTTTCCAGGACAGGCTATGAAGAAAAAGACCTGATGAACTACAACGTTTACAGCCTGAAACTGAACGGTGCTTTACAATACCGCTTCAGCAATAACCTGGAAGCTATCTACCAATACAATTATGGTCGCGGTACTGCAAGCTATACCGGCAGCAGCCGTTTCGACCTCAATAACTTTGTTTTACAAACGCACAGGGTTGAGTTAAAAGGCAGCAACTTCTTTATCCGTGGTTATTCGGTTGAAGAAAACTCTCACGATTCATACAATACCCGTTCACTGGCACAATTCATTAACCGCGACTGGGTGAAAGACCTGAACGGCAACACCGTTACACCGGATAAAGCCGATGATACCTGGTTTACCCGTTATGCCGCTGCATTTAACGGCACAGTAAGCGGCGTTACCCCTAATAGCAATTCCGCTGCAAGGACTTTTGCCGACCAGGGTCGTTTTTTACCGGGCACAGCTGAATTTAACAATGCCAAGAATGCATCTATCCATAATTATGGTTTAAGCGGTGCAGGCGTTTTCAGTAACAGTAAGTTTTACCATGCTGAAGGCCAGTACGATTTTACCAGCGCTATAAAGGTATTTGAGCTTCTGGCGGGCGGCAGTTTCCGCGATTACCGGATGTTCACCAATGGTAGCTTGTTTGATGATAAAGACAAACGTGTAACTATCAAAGAATACGGTTCATTTGTACAGGCAGCAAAAAAACTGTTTGATGACAACCTGAAACTAACGGCCTCTATCCGTTACGATAAAAACGAGAACTTTAAAGGAAGCTTTACCCCTCGTTTTTCGGCCGTGTATACCGTTGATAAAACCTCCAACTTCAGGGCATCATACCAAACCGGTTTCAGGAACCCAACCCCTGTTGATCAGTTCATTCACCTTAACGTAGGACCTATCACCATTTTGGGTGGCGCTCCTAATAACAGCAAAGGCCTCAATGTTTATGAAAACTCGTTCACTTCATCATCGGTAAGTGCTTTTGGCGCAGCGTTTGGCAAAGCCGTACAAAGCGGCACACCTTTCCCTCAAGCTATTGAACAAAATAAAGGCCTGCTTCAAAAAGCAAGTGTAGCCTACATTAAACCCGAACAGCAAAAAGCATTTGAGTTGGGTTACAAAGGCCTGATCATGGATAGATTGCTGATCGACCTGAACTACTATCACAGCAGCTACAACAACTTTATCCTGAACACGGTTGTGATCCAGCCAAGTAACCCGATCCTTGGTTCTGATGGACAGGTGACCACAGCTTCAGCAACGGATATCCCTAATGGCAAAGTGCACGCGTTCCAGTTGTATACCAACGCGCCTGATAAAGTATCTTCCCAGGGAGCAAGTGCTGGTTTAACTTACCTGCTCAATGGCGGTTACGCTGTGGGGGGTAACGCTACTTTATCCGTATTTAACCTTCGCAATGCTAATCCAAACAATATTGCAGCGTTCAACACACCAAAATGGAGCACAAACGCCACATTTGGAAACAGCAATGTGATCAATGATTTTGGTTTTAACGCGGCATGGCACTGGCAATCTGCTTACGACTGGTACGGAACCTTTAATGGCACCCGTCCGGGCCGTGTAGACGCTTACTCTTTAGTTGATCTTCAGTTTAGTAAAAAACTGCCAAAGCTCCAGTCAACTATCAAACTGGGCGGCAGCAATATATTCAACAATAAAGTATACCAATCATACGGTTCGCCGGCTATTGGCGCCATTTATTATGTATCAATAGTATTTGATGACCTTTTAAAATAAACAACATGAGCACTTTAACAATTGATGGTCAGGTTGCAAAACCTCAAACAAGCCTCAGCGCCACCTATAAGGTGGTGCTGTTCGCGATCTGTTTTTTTAGTACTGCTTTGGGTGGCTCCGTGTCAACATTAATGTCTGTTTACCTGCCCGTTGTGGTAAAAGACTTGCAGGGAACCGTGCCTGCCGATGAGATCAACGCCATCAGCGGATATATCAACGCCATCTTCATTTTTGGATGGGCCTTTGGCGGCTTTACCTGGGGCGTTATCAGCGATAAAATGGGGCGTAAAAAAGCCTTGCTGCTGGCTATTGGCAGCTATGGTGTATTCACCATTTTAACAGGGTTGATGCCAACCTGGTGGGGTGTACTGCTTTGCCGCTTTTTCAGCGGTTTTGGTGTAGGAGGTGTTTTGGTAACCTCCATAACCCTGGTGAGCGAAGTTTGGCCTGCCAAAAGTAAGGCGGTGATCATAGGCATTCTTTCTATTGCCTTTCCGGTAGGTATTTTCTCTGCCGGGCTCATCAACCTCATTGTATCATCATGGCGGTCGGGCTTTTTAGTTGGGGTAATTCCTCTTACCCTGGCCTTGATAGGCGCACTGGTTTTGAACGAATCTGAAAACTGGCTCAACTATCGCAATGATATTGCCAACCGCGAAAATCCGTTAAACAAGCTGCTTTCTAAAAACCATCGCCGCGAACTTATTGTAGGCTCTTTAACCTTTGGTACCATGCTGATAGGCTTATGGGCTATATTTTCATGGCTGCCTACCTGGGTACAAAGCCTGATTACCGACCATGATGCCGCTAAAGAACGCGGCCTGAGCATGATGTGTATGGGCATGGGTGGTTTAACCGGTGGTTTCTTTTCGGGTTGGCTGGTTAACCTGTTATCCATCAGGCGTTCTATGGTGATCTGTTTTGCGGTCTGTGCGGGTATGTCATTCATCCTGTTTAAAACCAACACTACATTCAGTGCAGCAGTTTACATCGAGATCATCATACTGGCCTTATTCTTTGGCGCAAGCCAGGGTGTACTATCTGCCTATATTCCGCAATTATTTTCAACCGGCATCAGGGCAACGGCAACAGGCTTTTGCTTCAATATCGGGCGTATATTTACAGCTACGGCTGTATTATTTGTGGGTGTGTTGGTATCAACGCTGGGCGGATATGGCAATGCACTGATCATCTTTTCGCTGGTATTTATCGTTGGCTTGCTGGTGGTAATATTTGGCCACGAAAAAGCCGATGACACGAAGCAAAAAGCTTAAAGCCGAAGGCGAAAAGCGAAATAATAATTCAAATCACTAATTCAATAACTCACTAATTCAAAATTAAAAAAATATGGCACACATTAATGTACCCGAAGGCGTTCCGGGCATCCGTTCGCTGGTAATGTTCAGGCCCGAAACCGGTCAGTATTTGTATGAACTGGCCGAAGTATTATTACGCGGAGAATCAACCTTAAGTCCGGCCGACCGTGAGCTGATAGCCACTTACGTATCATACCGTAACAACTGCACCTTTTGCTACAGCAGCCACGCCGCCGCTGCCCGCTGCCTGTATGAAGATGACGCCCTTATTGTTGACGAAGTACTACGCGAGATGACCGAAGCCCCTATCAGCGCCAAGCTAAAAGCATTGTTGAATATAGCCGGCAAAGTGCAGATCCTGGGCAAGGAAGTAAAGCAGGAAGATGTTGACGCCGCACGTGAACATGGAGCTACCGACCGCGAGATCCACGATGCTGTATTGATTGCCGCAGCATTCAGCATGTTTAACCGCTACGTAGATGGGCTTGCAAGCCTTACCCCTACCGATCCGGAAGCTTATGCCGAAATGGGCAAACGCATGGCAAAAGGTTATGTATTACCCCAACCACAACATTAATTTAAAACCCGATATTATGGCACATATTGAATTAAATAACGATTTGCCCGGCATTCGCGGATTGATGTTTTATAGTCCCGAAACGGAAGCCCCGTTAAACGCCCTGGCAGAGCAACTACTTCGCGATGATAACAATTCTTTATCCCGTGGCGAACGTGAACTGAGAGCAACTTATGTATCCTACCTTAACGATTGTTTCTTTTGCCAGAATGTACACGGTGCAGTAGCCGGGCATTACCTTGGCTGCAATATTGACGAGATAGATGCTATCAAAGCAAATTTTTCTGCGACCGATCTATCACCAAAGATCAAAGCACTCTTAGCCATTGCCGGCAGTGTACAAAAAGGCGGCAAACATGTAACCACCGAACAAATTGAAGCGGCACGTGCAGAAGGTGCTGATGATAAAGAGATCCACGATACCGTATTGATCGCTGCCGCATTTTGTATGTATAACCGCTATGTTGACGGCTTAGGAACCTGGGCGCCACAAGACAGGCAGATCTATATCGACCGGGCACCTGAACGTGCCGAAGTTGGCTATATATCAAGTATTTTTAAGAAAGTTTAATACCTACTGCTTTATCACGCCTACAGCCCGGAGTATTTACTTCGGGCTGTTTTTTTTCCCATTGTCATTAAACGCTATTTGATTCTCTGACTTCTGACTTAGTGTATTAGTTTTGGGTTGAATTGACTCCACTAACAAAAGGGGGTTAACAGGGTTAACACAATTCAGGGTTAATATTTACTTATATATTTAACAATCAGACAATTAAGCGTTTTTTATGCAGAAAATGTGTTAACCCCCTTTTTGTATAGTTTTTGTCGACTAAATTTCAATTCACAGGTAACATAATGCCCTTTTGTCATTTCCTTCAATAATGCTATTCGATTCTCTGACTTCGAATCTACGATGGCTGTAGTTTGCAACTACAGCCATAATAACAATTTAAATCACTGTAGTCTGAAGACTACAAGCATAGACATCCGAAGTCAGAGAATCGGATAGCGTGTAGCGCGCGTTATACGTCAAAGCTTATCATTCTATTTAAACACCACCCTGCTCCCCTCGCTATGTGCATTAAATTCCGGCGCGTACATGCATTGGATACTGGTAATCCCTGTCGAAAAATTACCCGGCTGTGCTACCCGCAATTCGTATTCAAACACATAGCTGCCTTTGTTTAAATAACCAATGAAAAAGTTGGTTGCTACATCTTTAGTTACCTGGTAATAAGATAAGCCATCCTGGTACTTATATTCGGACAAAGCAGATACAGGCTCCGTACCCGCCGGGCGAAGGTCTTTAAGCTGCACATATTCATAATCACGTCCGGCTTTTAAATACACCACCACTTTTAGCAGATCGCCGATTTTGGGCTGATGTGTTGCATCAACTGCCTGCAATACCGGGCCGGCATCTGTTTGTTTTTTGATAAAGTATTTGCGCTCCAGTTGAATATCCGTTTGCGATGATGTAATCTTATCCATCTGTTCCAGGTACTGCCAGTGCATTGCGCCATAGCTAATGGATTTCCCGTTATTTTTGATCTCTACCTTGCCTAACGACGGCTTTACCTGCTCCTCAACCCAACCGGTTTTGATATAACCGGTACCTGCATCAGCTTTAATATCCGGCTTTAATTCAGCAAGCGGTTTATTATCCAGCTTAATTTCGGATGTGGCGCCACCTTGCAGCCAGTTTTCCTGTTTTAACAACAGGGCGTATACGGCGGCGGCGGTTGCTTTGGTGGTTTTCCAGTTGTTGGTTTGCTTGTTGCGCATTAACCAGATCTTCATTTCCTCAACAGCCTTATCGTTATTGCCGGCCTCTGTAAATAGTTCGATCATTAAACTCTGCGTTTCAATTGGCGACTGGTACCAGTAATACCCCACGATGTTTTTACCCCAGTACATCCCCATCTCATCCGAAGTTTGAGCGGTTTCCTTCAGCGATTTGATGATTGCCTTTGCCACCAATGGTTTCCCGCTGCGGAGCATGGTGAGTGCTATCATTCCCTCTTCATAAATGCTTTGTGTTACCCACTGATCTTCGACACGTTTCAGATAATTATTGAAGATAGATTTGAGCGCCGGCGCCATGGCTTTATCGGTATAATAGCTCCGCACATACCACGCATGAACCTCATTATAACCAACATTTCTTGATTGATAGTTCTTCTGCTTTTTCGCTTCTTTATCCTCTCTTATCAGTTCAGCATCCATATAGTCCAGGGCTTTATCAGCAATCTCTTTTAAAGTTTTATCATTAGCCGTAGCTATCTTCAAGTGATAAAGCTGCCCGATTCCCTCCAAAACGTGGCGGGTGATATAATCATCGGCATAAGTACCGCCAAACCACGGAAAAGCCCCGTTTGACAACTGTTTTTGCTTCAGTTTATCAAGGTTGGCCTTCATTTCATAGCTCATTTTATTGAGATCGAAAAGCTGAGCTATCCTTTTCTTTTGTTCCGATTCGCTAAGGGCATCCTGCAGCCAGGGAGTTTCCTCAAGCAGGGTGATTTTTAACTCCTGGTTCTTTTCAAGGTTCGAAAGCAATTCCTTACTGTCGCTATTTTTCCATTGATCAAATACCTGTTTGATAAGCGGCATTTTACTGATCAGATCTGTCGACAGGCTATTGGCATAGTAACGGCTAAATAACTGTTCCGAGCACTCATAAGGGAACTCCATCATGTATGGGATAGCCTGCACCGCATACCATGCCGGGTTTTGGCTATACTCCAGCGTGAGCGTTTTACTTTTCAGCGTAGTGCTGTTATTGTTGATCAGTTTATCGAAATTAAATGTTTTGCTTTGGCCTGCCCGCACCATCATCGGCATACTTTCGGTAACCAGCATGCGGTTTGGCAATACCGGAATGGTATTTTCCTCACCATCGCTGTATTTGCCAGCATCAGCGGTTAGGCGGTAAGTGAGCGCGTCCAATCCGGGCGGAATTACCAGTTTAAAGGAAACCGTCTTTGTTGCCGAAGCATTGATCTCAAACTTTTGCTGCGCCTCATCCTTGTTCATCAATAAAGAAACGGGCTGCATGTTAATGCCATTGAAGAGTTGCAATTCTACCTTACCTTTCAGTGGTTCCGTATTTAAATTAGCCAGTCGTGCCGATACGGTTACGGTATCCCCTTCACGCAAGAAACGGGGCATGTTAGCATTGATGCTCAATTGCTTTTGGGTAACAACCTCGGCCTCGGTATAACCAAGCTGTAATTGTTTGTTATGTGCAAAAGCCCTGAATTTCCATTTGGTAAGCGCTTCAGGCATGGTGAACTCAATGAGTACTTGTCCTTTTTCATCTGTGCGGAGCTGCGGGTAAAAGAAGGCGGTTTCGTTGAAGTTTTTGCGGGTGGTGATGGGTTTCGGGTCAGACCGGAGTTCATCATAATGCATGCCAAGCGATTTAAATTGCACTTCACGCATTGGTGCATTAGCGAAATATCCCGGAGACACTTTATCATATGCAACCTGCACTCCGGCAGCCCTACCTTGTAACACCGCAGATGCAGCGCCCCCTTTCATATCGCTATTGCCTATAGATTCATCACTCGTAACCGGAGGAGGAAACCTGATGGTAGAAGCGATGTACACGTAACCATTTTGTGGCGAATTAACGTATTTGACAGTGAAATACTTTTTGCTAAATATTAATATGGCATTTTGAGGCACTTTGATTTTGTAAAATCCAAACGAGTTGGACATCGTGCTGATCCTGGTATTCTTAATGGCGATCTTTACATTATCCTGCGGTTTGCCGTCGGTGTCTAAAACCCTGCCGCTTACTATGTACCCATTTTTAACAAGCGCAGCATTTCTGATGTACAAGGCCTCGATCTGCTTATCCTTAACCGATCCTTTTTTATATTCTTTTAATGATTCGATATAAGTATTATAACCATAATTATCGCCGCCGAAATAATTGTAGCCAAACCAGTTGAGGGTTTCGTAATTAAAATTCAATCTATCCGTATCATAGTATGGGGCCTGATCAAAAGCAGATGTGCCGGTAGCCTTTACAAAATCATTAAAAGTTTGCCAGTTAAAATACTCAGGTGTGTAGCCATCGGTTGGCAATTCATGGTCCCAGGTTTGAGGCAGCGCAACGTCATCAAGCGATGCATCATACATACCGGCAAGCAGTTCGGCTTGTTCCTTTTCTTTACCTGGTGCAGATACCTGTACTTTCCATTGTTCCTTTTCGCCGGGCTGTAGCTTGTTTCTAAAAGTGAGGAAACGAATGTTTAGTGCAGTGGTTGTATCCTTTATTTTGATCTGTTTGGAATAACTGTAAAGGCGGTTATCATTCAACATTAAAAACTGCACCGCGAAATTATTTTTGGCAGTAGCCGGTACAGCTATTTTCAAGTTTTGCTGATAATCACCGCCAATGGTAAGCCATTGGGATGAAAGCATTTTAGCACCTTCGTATTTTTCAACCAGGATATGGCTTTCCCTGCTTACACCCAGCCAAAACTCAGCAGCCTCACCTGCCTTACTAACTTCATCATTGATAGTAGTTAACCAGCTATCCATATCAGATGCTTTGGCCGGATCAACATGTAATTTAATATAATAGCTTTGCGATGTAGTATCCCCCTTGTTATTCTTCGCATTTATAACCAGCTTATAAACTCCGGTTGGCTGCTGCTTTAAGGCCGCCAGATCAAGCTGACTGCTTGCAGTATCGCTAACTTTAATATCTGCATCAATAATTGTTTTATTTATTTGCCAGGTGCTACGGTCCTCTTCATTTTTATAGGCATAGCCGGGAAACAGTTTTTTAAACTCATTCACTCCCAATAGGTATTGATCAGGCGCATCCCAAAGCCGCTTCTTGAATACGCCATCAGGTTGATTTAGCGAATAAACTTTTACATTCAGCACTCCATTTTGTTGCTGGCCATTTATATTGGTGAGCTTAACAGGTATCGCGGTTTTATCTTTTGCCGACAGTTGTTCAGGCACTGATACATCTAGGTCAAGCACGTTATTACTTACTTTTACAACCGTATTTGCCGACTGAGTTTCACCACTGCCGTCGGTTACATCAGCGGTAATATTATAATTATACATATCGGGCAGTTTTCCATTACCCGGCGAAGCTTTAAAAGCAAACCGAAATTCGCCATTACTGCTGGTCTTAATTGTATCTGAGGCTATTTCAGCATTACCCGAATTATTGTAGTAATCATCGCCTCTCATTTTTAAATAATAAGGCCGGTAAGAAGGGGTTCGTTTAACATGATAAGCCACATTGGCACCTAAAAGACCATAGCCCGAAAACGCAGTAACTTTCCCTGTAATGCGAACCGAATCATTAAACCGGTAAGTTTCCTTAACCGGCGAAAATGTTACCTGGAACGTAGGCCGCTTATATTCCTCAATTCGGATCAATGCTGCGCCGTGATCTGTATTCACAAACATCACTCCTCCAAGTGTTTGCTGAGGTATAATAAATGAACCTGTTACAGTACCATACTCGTTGGTTTTAAGGTTAAGGCTGCCTTGCTTTTGTCTGTTGGCGTCAAGCAAACTAACGGTAACCTGTTCATTGGGTACAATGCTGCTTTTGTTATTAAATGTACTTATCTCCAACCCCTTAAAATAAACCGTTTGCCCCGGGCGGTAGATCTGCCTGTCGGTAAATAAAATGGTTTGTTCAATGGGTTTGGCTACAGGCTGCGAGGTTTCAATAGCTCCGTTTACATAACTGTTTTTACTGGCAAACTTATCGTTAGCGGTTAAAAGGTTTACATTATAATAGTCCCCACGGCATGTAAAAGTAAATACACCGTCGGCATCCGATGTACCTTTACTAATAGGGTTCTTTAATGTTTTTCCTTTATCATTATAGGTATTGTATACATCAACCTTTACGCCTTTCAACGGTTTGCCGCTGTCACGGTCCAGTACCCGGATTTCCTTTACACCATCGGGCCTTTGCCTGGTTACATAAGCTAATCCGCTTACCTTGAACTGCGCCAGGCCCGTTAACAATGATTTATCATCAACAACAATAATATAATTACCGGGCTGCAGCGGGGTTATTTTAAATTCGGCCCGGTGGGCTCTGTAATCATGCAGATCAGGCAGCGAAAGTTCGCCGGTTTCAACCGGCTTTAATTTGCTTACAAAGTCGTATACCTCTTTCGTGATCATTAATTCATCTTCCTCGTCCTGCTTACCACCTTTTTTTAACTGATCTATTTGCGCATCGGTAACAGGGTAAATAGCAAATTTTGCCTGTTTAACGTTACTATACTGCAAGCTGGCCAGTAAAGGTTTGCCGGGGGCGTACACTTCTTCCACATTGGCCGATAAAACCTGCCTTTCTATTTCCTTGATGTAAACGGCCGCGTTTTTACCGCTTATGCTATTAGGGAACAACTCCTTAGCTTTTCCGTAGTAACCGTGTGCTGTCACAAGGCTGTCGAGTTGCTGATAGTAAAGGCCGCTAAGCACCAAAGCTTCTGCATTTATCGGTTTTGTGGCATAATTGGCTGCTATCTGTTTTAACCCAAGCAGGTATAATGAATCAGCATTGCTTAACGTAGATTTATCATGCAAAAACCTGAGCCGCTGCAGTTCAAGATCTGCAAGGGCTTCTTCATTATTTTCGCGCAGATGAAACGCTGTTGCCCATTGCAAAAATTTAAGCCCATGGTACCATGTTGAAGCGGTGTCGGCAGTATTGATCTTTATTTTAACAAATGAACGGGCGTCGGCAAAAAAAGCTGGATTATTCAGAGAGAAGGGCATTGCGGGTTTTATAATAGCCGGCTCATCAGCCAAAAAAAACTCAAACGCGCGCTGCACCAACAGGTCATAAAGCGTAGGCCGCAGGTAACGGATGGTTTTATCGCCTTTTAAAACACCATCGAGTACACCAATAGGCGTGGCCTGCTCCTCTCTGGCATCGGCAAGTGAAAGCCGGTAAAGATTGCTGGTTTCGGAGATAATAGTTTGCAGGTCCCATTGGGTATAGTCGTCACCATGTTTTTCAACGCGGCTTCGCTGGCTGTATTGATAACGGTTTTGCTGATAATAATTCCAATACATTTCGGCCAGCATTGATTGTAATACCGGCTTTACAGGGTAGCGAGCTTTGTCAATGTCAGTTTTTAGCCCGGCGATGATAGCCACCAATGCTTCTTCTTCAATATATGACTGAAAGGTCATCCGGTAAATCACCGCGCGGACCTGCTGCGGGGCGTTTTTCTCATCATGGGCCAGTTTATCAAGCTTGTCAACCTCTTTCAAAGCCGATTTGGGCAAACCTACTGCTGCTAATGAATCGATCCGGAAACTGAGGGCATCATATTTATTTTGTGCCGATACTGTTTTAACAGAAATAAGAAGGCTTAAAATAAGCAGGCGCTTCAATGTTTTGGCAAGTTGTGATAACATGCTGGATAGTGGTTTTGGTTGATGCTTAAACGGTGAAACAAGATAGAAAATATCCACGGGTCAAAATTTAATGTTTTTTAACAGTTGTTTTTCTCGCAGAGGCGCAAAGCCGCAAAGCATACATCTATGAACGCCTTTGTGGCTTCGTGTGAAACCTATTATTAACCAGTAGATGCAATTACTTAAAGTTTTCCATAAATAAATTTTCAGCCCTCATAACCAGCCAATTGAAACAGCAATATTACTTTGTAAATTAATTTAATAAGTTAATTTTAATCATGCTAACCACCACTTATAAACCAGTTAAAACCCTGCTGCTCACAGCACTCATTGCTCTGCAAGGCTTGCAAAGCAACGCCCAAACCAAACTCGGCACAACCGAAATAACCAAATGGCAATACGGCAAAACCGGCGCTGTTTCCCTTACTTATGATGACGGCTCCATGAACCAGTTCAGAAAAGCCCTGCCTGTGATGGAACGCCTTAAAATGCCGGCCACATTTTTCATCATTACAGGCTCCATACCTGGGTCTAAATACCACGGAAAATTTATTGGCCGCCCTGTAAAAGAGATCATTAAGGAATCGGCAACGGTACCTACCAACGATCAGAACTTTTTTGAACGGTGCTCGGCTGCCGGATATTTAGGATATATGGGCACAATCGCTTCACACACCCAGGCAGGTAGCCTGTACGACAGCGGCAAAAAAGAAAAGGCTTTTAAGGTGCTGGATGACATTTATGCCAAAGCTCGCAACGGTGAATTGAAACCAGGCTACGAACCTAATGACGAATTTAAACAATCCATCGGTTCAACCTGGGACGATTTCAGAAAGGATGCCGCCGAGGGTTATGAGTTTGCCAGTCACTCCATTACCCACCCAAGTATGCCCGGTCTTGACGAACCCAACCTGCTTTGGGAACTGGAAAAAAGCAAAGCCGATATCCTCGCCCAGCTTGGCCCCAAACATACCTTTTCGGCAGAATGCCCTTACGGTTTTGAAAACGACAGGGTGATGAGTTATGCGCTCAAAATCTATCCGGCTTTAAGAAACCGTATGCCCGAGCCATGGCTAAAAGAGATTGATCGCGCCAGCAAGCAAACACCCGGCTCAACAGATAAAGATTATATTCAATGGCAGCGCGGCGCAACCACCAAAACACCGCTGCCCATGATGAAGCTTTGGGTTGATACCACGCTTACCCATACCAATACCTGGCTGGTGCTGGTTTTCCATGGCATAGATGGGATGGGTTACGAAGCACTACCCAGCACCCTGCTCGATGAATATTTCCAATACATCAAAAGCAAAAACGATAAACTATGGATAGCCACTTTTGGTGATGTAACCCGCTACATGCGCGAGCGCGAGCATGGCAAAGCTGTGGCCTCTCTGGTTGGAAACACTATCCAAGTTAAGGTAAACCACAGCCTTGATGGCAAAATGTATTATCTGCCGGTAACACTCAAAACTTACGTATCAGCCGGGTGGGCAAACGTAACCGTTACACAAGGTAAGAAAAGCAAAAAGGTAAAATCTGCTAAAGATGACCAGGGTACTTATGTACTATACCAGGCACAGCCAAATAAAGCGGTAGTGACGCTGAAAAAAGGATAGTTATATTGGATAGTTATTTCGTGCTGAAGCAAGCTCACAAAAATCCAGCTTGCTTCAGCATGAAATAGGTAGTACTTTTAGTTCAACTGCA
>Ga0163162_10001840_pt1 | contig 19958 bp, 20 predicted proteins | sample S55metaG_FD_115310 | JGI IMG/M metagenome (GOLD analysis project Ga0163162, IMG submission 115310) | Switchgrass rhizosphere microbial communities from Kellogg Biological Station, Michigan, USA - S5-5 metaG | ecosystem: Host-associated > Plants > Roots > Rhizosphere > Soil | place: USA...
TCGATGCAGGAACCGAAGTGGAACTGCGTGTTCCTGCTAGCGCTGCCTACATGAGAGATCGCAAACCTTCTTGGTGGTTGCGGAGATTTGCTCCGAAGGCATGAAGTAGGAAACCCTGTCATCCTGCTACCGGGCTGCGAGGAGATAGCAAGGGATGGTAGGAGATTGCATGATCACCATCCGCAAAAACACGGTGTGGGGTTTTCAGGTTGCGATCTGGATATTGCTGTGCATTCTTCAAACGTCCACTGCGGCAGCACTTGACGCCCGGCCCCCCAAGATCCCAATTGCCAAACGGATAAACGCACGCGTGGCCGAGGAGAACGCGGGAGTCGGTTTTCGTAAGGATCGCGAAAAGGTACCTGAGACGCCGGCGCGCAAGGTTCAGAATATCCCCGCTCAAGGCGTCTACGTTCCGGTGAAGCACCTCAAGTTCACCCACCTGACTACGAACGATGGCCTGTCTCAAGGCTATGTTACTGCCATTTTGCAAGATCGCCGCGGCTTCATGTGGTTTGCCACGCGCGATGGCCTCAATCGCTATGACGGTAATACCTTCGTCGTGTACAAGAACAACCCCAACGACCCAACTAGCTTGAGTTCCAATTTTATTCAAGCTCTGATGGAAGATGATCAGGGGACTCTGTGGATTGCCACCAACACTGGGGTGAACAGATTCGACCCTACAATTGAACGCTTCTCCCGCTTCCTACATGATCCCAACAACCCCAACAGTATTGGCGGTGCTTACGTGACGAGCATCGCCCGAGACAATCGGGGCTATGTTTGGTTTGGCACCGAAGCCAGCGGCCTCGACAAGTTTGATCCAAGGACCGGAACATTTACCCATTACCGCAATGACAGCGCTGGCCAGTTTGTTGGCAGGATCACTCAGGTCATTGCGGACAGACATGGCGAAATCTGGTTTGTTGGCGAGCGCGGTGTGTTCCATCTGGACCAACTGGCTGGACAGATTACTCGCCCTCCTGCCACCAGGAATCTCCCCAGCGCTGAGAATGTGTATGAAGACGAAGCGGGCAATTTTTGGATGATAGCCAACTCACCGATTGTCGGACTCGTGAAATACGATAGGCAGGCAGAGCGCATCACGAAAAACCCGCTGGGTCCCCGTGCTGCCGGCGTCCTGGCATCGTCAACAAACGGGGGCTCGGTTAACAGCAATCTGATGGCTGATGGGCAGAATGGATTATGGGTGCCATCGAGCGAGGGTCTCTATTATTTCGACCGGAGGAGAGAACGTTTCGTGGACCGCTTTCGGCACGATGAGACGGACCCGGACAGCCTCGACAGTAACGCGATTATGTCTGTCTATCAGGACACTGGTGGAGTACTGTGGGTGGGAACTGAAAACGCGGGACTCAATCTTCTCAATTTCCGGCAAGAACAGTTCGGATACTACGGACATCGTTACGGCGACCCCAATAGCCTCTCGCCTGGGCGGGTCAAGGCGATCTATCAGGAGCCGAATGGTGTTCTTTGGATAGGCTTGTTCCCTCGCGCCCTGGACAGATTGGACCCAAAGACGGGCCAGATTACTCACTACATTCCGAAGCCCGGCAACAAGAATGCACTCAGTGAAGGCACTAACGTCGACAGCATTTACAAAGATGCAGCGGGTTATTTGTGGCTAGGTGGCGGCGCCTCCGGTCTCGATCGGCTCGACGAACGCACCGGACGTTTCAAGCATTACCGATACAACCCTGATGATGCCAACGGCTTGATGTCCGATAACGTCTTCACGATCTATGGAGACCGAAATGGCCACATGTGGGTAGGCCAGCAGAACGGAATAAGCCGCTTTGATCCAGCGACAGAAAGGTTTATTAACTACAAGCCCGATCCCAATAATCCGGACAGCTTGGCAAACTGGGTCTGGACCGTTTATCAGGATCGTTCCGGCGCTCTGTGGTTAGGCACGTTTGGCGGGGCTCTGATCCGCTTCGATGACGAGGCGAAGAGTCTTGCGGCTTACACGCCCGATTCACGTGACCCTCACCGACTGAATGGCGGTGGCATTACTACTATTCACGAAGACCGGGCTGGAACACTCTGGGCAGGAGGGTTTGACGGACTTTACCGGTTCAACCGTCAAGATGGCAGCTTTACACGGTACACGGAGGGTGAGGGCCTGCCGAGCAGCACGATTCGTTGCATTCGGGAAGATGGAGTTGGCAGGTTATGGCTCAGCACGCAGAAGGGGATATCCCGATTTGATCCGCACAAGGAAACCTTCCGAAATTATGACGTGTCGGACGGCCTGCAGAGCAATGAATTCAGTGACGGTTGTTATCAAGGCCGAGATGGGGAGATGTTCTTTGGCGGAAGCAACGGGCTCAATGCGTTCTTCCCTGAAAGCATTACCGACGATCCGTTCGTGCCGCCAGTAGCGATAACCAGCTTCAAAATTTTTAACAAAGCCGTTCCTGTCGGCGCTGAATCGGTGCTTAAGAAAGCCATTCCATACGTCGATTCCTTGATTCTCTCCTACAAGGACAACGTGTTCTCCTTTGAATTTGCCGGGTTGAGTTACGCAAATTCCCAAAAGAACCGCTATCGATATAAGCTCGAAGGCCTTGAGCCCAGTTGGAACGAGGCGGGTAGTAGGCAGCGTCTGGCCACTTATACGAATCTAGACCCCGGCAAATATGTTTTTCGCGTGCAGGCATCCAATAGCGATGGCCTATGGAATGAAGCAGGGGTGTCGCTGCCCATTCTGATCACCCCTCCCTGGTGGAGGACGAACCGGTTTCGCGCCGTCTGCGCGGTCCTCTTCATGGCGCTGTTGTGGGCGGCGTATCAGTTGCGTGTCCGACAATTGCATCATCAGTTCGAAATGACACTGGAGGCCCGGGTCGGCGAGCGCACACGCATCGCGCGAGAACTCCATGACACCCTGTTGCAGAAGTTCCAAGGACTTTTGCCACGTGTCCAGGCTGCTATTTACAAGCTGCCTTCCGGTGCGGTCGAGGCGCGCAAAATACTGGAGGCCGCCGTAGATCTGGCGTCTGAAGCGATCACCGAGGGCAGGGATGCCGTGCAAGGCATGCGCTTGTCTACCATCGAGGAGAATGATCTTGCCACAGCGATTCGGACGGTGGGAGAAGAACTGGCAACCGCAGGCAACCAATACCCACCTACATTCGAAGTTGTCGTGCAAGGGAGACCACGAAACTTACATCCCGTTCTGCGAGATGAGGTTTACCGCATTGGAGCCGAAGCGCTGCGGAACGCGTTCAAGCATGCGCGGGCCCGTCAGGTCGACGTAGAAATCGGATATGGAGAAAAAGAGTTCACGGTCCATATACGAGACGACGGGAAGGGGATCGATCGCGAAGTTCTGACCGCAGACGGACGCGAAGGCCACTTCGGCTTGCACGGTATGCGTGAACGCGCGGAGCTTGTTGGTGGAAAGTTGGTGGTCTGGAGCGAATTAGAATCCGGCAGCGAGGTTGAGCTAAGCATCCCTGCCTCAAGGGCGTACATTAAATCTTCCCGGCGTTTCTGGGAATTTCGGAAGCTTTCAAAGAAAGACGCAGATGGGAATGAGAAGAGCAACGCGTGAGTTCTGATCAAGCATTAATTCGGATTCTGGTGGTTGACGATCACCCCATCGTCCGGCAGGGCATTGCGGTTCTGGTCGGGACCCAAACAGACATGACTTTGGTCGCCGAAGCCTCGAATGGCCGCGAGGCCATCCAGCAGTTTCGCGAACATCGCCCTGACATCACACTCATGGACTTGCAGATGCCAGAAATGAACGGCCTTGACGCGATGGCCACAATCCGCGGCGAATTCCCGGACGCAAGAATCATTGTGCTAACCACATATACCGGAGATGTTCAGATTCTCCGTGCTTTAAAAAGCGGAGCATACGGTTATCTTCTGAAAAATACATTTCACAAAGAACTGCTGGATACGATCCGCTCCGTCCATGCTGGGAAGAAGACCCTTTCCCCTGAAGCTTCCTACCAGATTGCTGAGCACTCCACTGATGAGGCCCTCACGCCTGCCGAAGTGAACGTCTTGAGGTTAATCGCAGCCGGCAACGCCAATAAGCAGATCGCCGACCAGTTATCGATCACAGAGGAGACAGTCAAGTCGCGGGTCAAGAATATTCTTTCGAAGTTGGGTGCCCACGATCGGACGCACGCCGCTATGATCGGGCTGAAACGCGGCATCATCAAGATGTAGAAGCCACCTACTCCACCACGACACCCCAGAAAACCTGGTCTTCCACTGGTTTCGTGGAAATCTGGAAAATTGGCGGCGAATGCGATCCGTAACAGCTTTCGGCACGCACAGGCACATGGGGGTGAAATTGAGACTCGCTATGCGTCGGTAAGCCGATGGAAAAGGTCCTGATCAGAGATTGTTTTCCGGCCAGGGAACCAGGGCTTGCGCGGCACGCGAGAACGCGCCACACTCATAGCAACCGAGATAAGAATTCGGGCGAAGCTGAGCAGGTATTGAAGGGGCTACTCATCGCGCCGAATGATCGGGCAAGCGAAGACATGAAGGAGGACGCGCGGATGAGCGCCGATATTCCGCGAATTCGAATTCTCACGGTCGACGACCATCCGGTCGTACGGCAAGGTATCGCCGGTCTGCTTGGCGTTCAGCCAGATATGGTTTTGGTAGGGGAAGCGTCCAACGGCCGCGAGGCGATTCAGCAATTCCGTGCGCAGCGTCCCGATGTCACGCTGATGGATTTGCAAATGCCGGAAATGAACGGCATCGACGCCGTCACTGCGATTCGCAGCGAGTTTCCAGATGCGAAGATTATTGTGTTGACGACCTATGTAGGCGACGTGCAAATTCTGCGGGCGCTCAAAGCCGGTGCCCATGCCTATCTGATCAAGAATACTTTACATAAGGAATTGCTGGACGCGATCCGTGCTGTCCATGCCGGGAAGAAGAGCCTCTCGCCAGAGGCCTCATACGAAATTGCCGACCATTCGACCGATGACGCCCTGACCCCGGCAGAAATCCTCGTGCTGCGACTGATTGCGGCCGGGAACGCCAACAAGCAGATTGCAGATCAGCTTTCGATCACGGAGGAAACCGTCAAAAGCCGGGTCAAATGCATTCTTTCTAAATTGGGCGCCAATGATCGAACACACGCCGCAATGATCGGGTTGAAGAGAGGGATTATCGAGCAGTAATTTTCGTATCCGCAGACTCATTTCACCCCAAGCCCATGGGAACCTAAAGAGTGACAATTCCAACCCTTTTGGGGGTTTCGACCGGCCCTCGCAATGTCAGAAGATTGGTGTGTATAAGGTGCGACGTCTATATTCCACATTCGCTGGTGGTTGGCCCGGCACAGGTTTGCTTCTCCTGCGCGTGGTGATTGGTTCCGCACTGGTTGTGCGGGCGGCTTCCAGGCTGTGGATCGATCCTCCCTTGAACGTCGCCATTCCCGCCGTGCTCGCCATGGGAGCAGGTATCCTCCTAATTGCGGGATTATGGACACCCATCGTGGGAACCTCCGTAGCACTGATTGAAATTTGGAAGATCGTAATGCTACCCGGAGATAAATGGGTTTGGCTCTTGTTGGGAACCGCTGGTGCCGCTCTTGCAATGTTAGGACCTGGGCAATGGTCTGTCGATGCTCGCCTTTTCGGCTGGAAGCGCATCGAAGCGCCACCCCGCGAAAACGGCCCTCACTCCCGCTAAGGTTTCCCATATACCACAAAGTTCTTTCCTCAGAAGAGGGGGACATTCGTTCCCCCAAGAGTCTGCGATTTGCCCCAATCTGGGGTCGCCCGCAAAAGAAACTGGTGCCAGAATGGCTCCCGAGTTCAAGCCAACATGGTTGAACAAGGAGCACTGGGTATGACATTCATTCCTACACAAAGCGGGTTTATGCGTCTTGAGGATTCCGAAAAACTGCTACACGCTATCTTCCCAAACTATCCCAGCCTGCAACCGTGCTGTCCAGCACCGCGTCTGGAACCGACCGATGAAGGCAGCGCAGATCGGAGCAATTAGCCATGTTCCTGATCACTACAGAAACTTGCCGTGCCTTCACATTCGCAGAAATTCTCATCATGACGGCTATGAACGTCGAAAACTCTCGTCTGAGTTCCGAAGGCCGCGTCCGCGCTAACGGTCTGGCAGCGCAGAGCAGATATGCTCGCCACGTTGTTCGTAGAGGGGTTCCCAAAGCACCGCAATTGTAAGCGGTGGACGGAGGAGATTATGGCACACGCAACCGTTGCTTTCGCCGAGCTCGAAGACCGAGAAGAAACAGGTTTTGCCAACAAAAGCGAATTCGAAGGCGATGAGATGAATCTCGACGCGCAAACCAGCTCTGAACCCTGCTTCGAAGATATCGTCGGCAGAAGCCCGGCCCTGCAACAAGTGCTGCACCAGGTGATGATCGTTGCACCCACCGATTCCACCGTCCTGCTTCACGGAGAGACAGGGACGGGAAAGGAATTGATTGCGCGCGCGATCCACAACCTCAGCTCTCGCCGCGATCGCCCCTATGTGCGCATGAACTGCGCCGCAATCCCCTCGGGGCTGCTGGAAAGCGAACTATTTGGGCACGAAAAGGGCGCTTTTACAGGAGCGGTGATCCAGAGAAAGGGCCGATTCGAATTGGCCGACGGAGGTTCGCTGTTTCTGGATGAGATCGGAGACATCAGCCTCGAACTCCAGCCCAAACTATTGCGCGCCATCCAGGAGCAGGAGTTCGAGCGGCTTGGAAGCTCGAGGACGATCCAGGTCAACGTGCGACTCGTCGCCGCTACTCATCGCGATCTGCAAGCAATGATTCGGGAAGAGAAGTTCCGCGAGGATCTCTTCTACCGCTTCAATGTCTTCCCCATTGAGATTCCACCATTGCGGGAACGGCGCGAGGACATTCCTCTGCTCGTAAACTACTTTGTATCGAAGGTATCGGGCCGCATGGGGAGACAGATAAGGTCCATTCCCAAACGCACCATGGAAATGCTGACGAACTGTCCGTGGAAGGGAAACATTAGGGAATTGGCAAACTTTATCGAACGCGCTGTGATTCTCTCACGTGGTCATGAGCTGGACGTACCGATTTCCGAGCTTCCCACGTCATCCGAGATCAGTGTTGCCATAGGAGCGTCCTCTACGTTCCGACAAGCAGAATCCTCTGTGATTATCGATGCATTGAGAGCCGCAACGGGACGGATCGCAGGCAAGGGAGGGGCCGCCGAGCGTTTGGGGTTGAAGCGTACGACATTGCAAAACAAGATTCGCCGCTTGGGGATTTCGAAGGCAACTTACTGCCAGTAATGCGTCTTATGCCTGGGAGTGCAGTCGCATTTAGCAATGAGCGGAAGATGGTTCTGAGGGTCGGCTTCGCATCAGGCTCGACACGTGCGATCAGTCCGCAATGCGGCGCAGTAGCGTGTTTTCTCGTGTACCTCCGCGATGTCTAACTGCAGGCGTCTATTTCGCTCTAGTCCCCGCTGTTTCTACACAACGTGCGAAGCCTCGTGATTTTCCTTCACTGCCATCACCGGTCGCTTTTGAAACCATTCCATGGCATGACAATTGGCGCCGAGCACTGCCGCATGGGACACATTCAGGCGTGAAGCGCAATTTTGAATCGATGATCGGATTGCAACTCTGAGTACCAGGACAGCCCGGCACAGCGGATCCAATTCCGTAAGCTGTTTTTGGGTGTAGGCCCCAAGAATGAGGCCGAGACTAGCCGCGCGTTCTTCATCATCGGCCTGCGGTAAGTGTTCGACATGCGCCTCGTGGAGGAGTCTGACTGGTCCGAATTGCCGTAATGCGGTCATTGTCCGCATCCGGGCATGGGCTCAGGCTAGAGTCTCCCCCTTTGGAAGAACAACTTCGAGGAGGATTACGCGAACGAAGGTTCAGGCGCTTTGTGGCAGCAGCTGAGCACTGACTTGGCAAGTGCCTCAATGGGAGTCTGTCGAAATGTGGCAGACTTCCTGGAGACCTTTCACATGCAACGGCTAGCGCTGGTGAATGCCCCACCTATATAAAAAGGTCTTGACTCCGTTCAACAAATCCATCTCAATCGACTGGCCGTTTGCCCGGTTCAAGAAAACGTAGATACTTACCCACACCGCCGAGCGATTGCCTAAAGCAGGCATACAGATAATCGAGTTTGAGTGAGAATCGATATTGTAAGTGAGGGAATTTCCGCTGTGGGTGAGCTCGCCAGGCATGAGGTCCGCGATCGCAAGCAATACCGACCTCACGTGGCGGCAGGCCGGACACGAGAGATCGAGGTGGTTGGGATCGGACGTGTGAGAGCCAATCAACTCCACTTCAAAGCCGACCAGACGGCGCTCACCATGTGTCTGTTCAAATTGCGGCCAAAACTGCCAAAATACACCGTATTCGGTTACGAGAGATTGCACTCGAGAGTTCAACGCTGGAGTTGCCATTGATGCACCTGTTCACAAAATTGCAAATAGCTTGCCACTCGCTCTTCGACTCGGAACGTCCGCTACTTCATGCGGATCCGATACCTGCCGCTTTTTGGTCTGGCCTTGGCGAGCTTTGCCGCAGGAGAGATTCTGCAAGGCGGCGAATGTCGCACTGGTGATCGTCGAGCGCCACAAGGAGCTCCTGGTAGGCGGCCAAGTTCCGTTTGGTGCGCCACTCCAAATGACAAGCAAATAAGTACAAAGCGTCGCGTTTGTCCGATTTTCTTCGACATGTCAGTCAAAGCGATTTTGTTGTCGGCAGACTGACTCAACGGGAAGATAGTTGTTAGCTGACGGACTCCCTAGCCGTCCCAGCGTTTACCAGTGCCGACTGCGTCCGCGACCACGATGCTTACGGCATCAACCACCACAAGCAGAAAAAGAGAGAGGACGAGTACACAGGCTGCGAAGAGATTCTGCTCGACGCTGGTGGCGCCCAGCACAAGGCGGATCGGGTAAATCAGCGCCAGCACATTCACCATAGTTAGCACCGTCCAAAACTCTGTGGTTGGCTTTTTCGTCTTCATTTCCAATACCTCGATTCGGAACTGAATTCGACTGTGTGTACTGCAGGCCACCAACCACTTCGGTCATCGCTTAAACCGTTGGTTCTTGGTGGCAATCCCTGCATTCCGCCCGCCGGCTGTCATGACCTTTCGAGGGCACTGCCACAATGTGGGCACTGATCCCTGGTCCGCTGCTCGTCGATACTCCCGCAATTCAGTGATTTGCCGGTGCTGCGTCTTTGGCGAGCCAAATGCGTAAGTAGGGCTGCGATGCACCGATGGCTGAAGTGCTTCGAGCGACAGTTCGGGCAGAGCTACCGGCGGCATCAGAGCGTCAAGTAGAAACCAAGGAGTCAATATGTACGCCACAAAAGCTGTCAATGGCGTCCCCGCGATTCAGCGCGATGGACAACGGGTGTTGAGTGTCTGCGATCAAGATTGGGAGTTTGCAAACTGGCTATGCGCGCTGCTCAACGAACTGGGCGGCAAGTCCGAACTGCTGCTAAACGAGCGAGACCGGGAATGGCTCAAGGCGATCGATAGTCCGTTCAGAAGGGCCGCACAGCATGCCTAATGTCAAAACAGTCCCCACGATCTCTATCGTTGTTCCTTTTCATAACGAGGAACCTAATGTCATCGAACTGTATGGGCGCCTGCAAGGTGTCATGGAGGAGCTTGGCCGCACTTACCAGTTCGTCTTCGTCGATGATGGCAGCAGAGATCTTACTTACAAGTTGCTGAAGGAACTCGCCGAAATCGACCCTCATGTCGTCGCCGTCCGGTTGCGTCGCAACTTTGGTCAGACCGCAGCCCTCGCTGCCGGGTTTGCGCATAGCAATGGCGAATACGTGATCGCTATGGATGGCGATCTTCAGCATGATCCCGCCGAAATCCCAGTCTTTCTGGCAAAGATCGAAGAGGGCTACGACATCGTGAGTGGGTGGCGCAGCCACCGCATTGACAATTTGTTGCTGCGGAAGATCCCTTCCCGCTGTGCCAATTGGCTGATGGCCAAGCTCAGCGGTGTCAACATCCACGATTTTGGGACAACCTTCAAGGCGTACCGGGGCGACTTGCTGCGGCAATTACCGCTCTACGGCGAAATGCACCGTTTCATCCCAGCCTTGGCTTCGGCCTATGGAGCTTCGATCTGTGAAATACCCATTCAGAACAACCATCGGAAGCACGGCGAATCGCACTACAACATTTCTCGCACGTTCCGGGTATTTTTCGATCTCATGACGATCCGGTTTCTTCTGCGCTACATGTCGCGCCCGCTCCATTTCTTCGGCCGGCTGGGCGTCATCAACATGGGTTTCGGATCGACGATTGCACTCTGGCTGCTGACATGGAAGCTCGTTACAGGGACCGACGTCGTGCAGCAACATGGTTTGCTGTTGGTCTTCGCAGCTGTGCTGATCCTAGTGGGGCTCCAACTGGTGGCGCTTGGACTTCTCGGGGAGTTGGAAGTGTGGCAGTACTTCAATCCATCCGCACGGAGACCTTACGCAGTGTCGGAGGTACGTGATCTGCAGGCCACCCTGAGGATTCCCCTTACGTCGGAGGTGGGTTTGTGAGCAGCAATCGGATCGAACCAGCAACCGTGCGGTCGCATTTGCGCTGCAAACCGGAGCATCTGTGCTGAGTGAGCTTCAATATCGCTGGGTTGGCCGGCACCGGGAAGCTGTGATTTTACTCATGCTGACGGTTTTGGCATTCTCAGTTCGCTTCTACCGGGTCGACTTTAACAGCCTGTCCGAGGATGAGGTGGCCAAATGGGCGGCCATTCAAGAGTATCGACACGGACACTTTGTCGGTGTCAATAGCGAGCACCCGATGCTGCCGAAGATGCTGGCTTGGGCCAGCCTGGCAACGGGTGAACGGTGGGGCCGATTGGCCACGACGCATGGCTGGCTCACGCTAAAACCTGAAGGCTGGCTTCGTCTGCCCAACGTGCTATTGGGTACAGCCACGACGGCTGTCCTCTTCTTATTGTGCCGCCGAATGATAGGCGTTGCCGGGTCTTTTGCGACGAGTTTCTTCTGGGCGGTTGCGCCCTTGCCAGTGGCGTTGAATCGGCTGACGAAGGAGGAAACGCCCCTCACCTTCTTCACCCTACTGGCTTGTTACTTCTACTGCCGCGCCCAACAGTCGGATGCGGGCCGCACTGTGCGGCGATGGTACGATCTGAGCGCAATCAGCTTTGGCCTGGGTCTGGCCTCGCAGTACATTCTTCACCTTCTGGGCTTGAATGCACTCGCCTGGTTTCTTGCCGGGAAAATGGGGCTGAATCGCAAGCTGTCTCAATTCAGCTACAAACGGTTTTTCTTCGTGATGTTCCTCACTTTTGTTTTGGTGAACCCGGTCGTTCTCTCGCCGGCCAACTTCAATGCCATCTTGCACTGGCTCCATCATGACGGGGTAAAACACACTGGCTATGATTTCGACGGCACGCTATACATGAACTTCCCCTCGCGCCTGCTTGCGGGAGTGCCGTGGTTCTACTATCTCTGGCTGTTGTTGGTAAAGACACCGATTCCGATCCTGCTGGCCGTCATCCTTGGCTCCGCACTGCTTTTGCGAGAGCGCCGGACGCTCGCATCGTGCTTTTTTCTGTCGTTCGGACTGGTTCAGTTAGCCGGACTGTCGGTCAGTGGAGCCAAGTGGATTCGATACTCACTTCCGCTCTTGCCCTTTCTCTTCCTGGCAGGCGGATATGCGGTGCAACAAACACTGAAGGCGGCGAAAGGAAGAGTCCTGTCCCAGGGCCTAGTGGGTCTCGCCGCCGTCATTTTGCTGGGATGGCCGCTCCTTGAATTGCCGTCTTGGGCACCCTACTATTCGTTCTACCTAAACTCAATTGGGGGAGAGAAACATAACATCGCGCGTTATTTTGCAATGGATGAGGTCTCCGAGTTTGACACGCGCGAGGTAGCACAGGCGGTGTGTCCGTTCGCGCCCGCTGCGGCGAGCCTAGCAACTGCTAGACCGATGAGCATGGCTTATTACCTGCAGGTCTGCGGGCGCACGGACCTTCAGGTCGTGCCGCTTTACGACACGCATTATGCACCGCGAGACGGAGATCTGATTGTGCTTGAGCCTTCACGCCGGTTCTTTGAGACACAGAGATTTTTTGATGCTTTGAGAAACTCCGGGATGCCCCACAGTGAAGTCCGAGTCGGACCGGTTTTCGCGAGCACGATCTATCTCTTTGATCCATCGCTGCAGAGACCAAAGAGCGGGAAGGAAGAGTTCACTCTGACCCAGTTGCGGGGCGCACCACCTCGGTTCGGGAATGTTGCGCAAGAAACCGCATCGACAAAAACGAGCAGGTTTGGATTCTCAGATCTCAGCAGGAGACTCACACAATGACACCGCTTTACCACGCGAGGAAATCTGATGCGGGCCGGTTTGTGCGCGCATTCGTTTGTTTGATTATCGCCTTCCCGGCAGTTGCACAGCAGGCAAACATCTCCGCACCTCTCACCGCAGATGAGGTGATGGGGCGTGTCGCACAGAGAAACGAAGTGCGCGCCAAAACACTCAAAAGCTACTCCAGTGTTCGAACGTATCACTTGGAATGCCACTGTCTGTCACATAAAAAGGCCGACATGGTCGTACGCACCGACTACCAGGCGCCGAATAAAAAGGAGTTCACGATCCTTTCCGAGAGCGGTTCTGGCACGGTGCGGGACCGTGTGTTCAAAAAGCTCCTTGAGGCAGAACAAGAGTCGATGCGGGATGAAAATCAACAGCGTTCCGCAATCACACCCGAGAACTATACATTTCAATTGTCCGAATACCAGAAGACCGATACGGACGAATTCTATGTGCTCGATGCGCAGCCGCGAAGCAAGAACAAGTTTTTATTTCGCGGCCAGATTTGGGTGAACGCGAAAGACTTCGCGATAACTCGAGTCGAGGGCCAGCCGGCTGTCAACCCTTCCTGGTGGACCGTCAAGACTGACTTCAAGCGCAGCTACTACAAGATCGGTGAGTTCTGGTTACCTGAATCGAACGAGAGCGAAACCAAGGTGCGCATGTTCGGCACAGCGGTTCTAAGCATTGAATATCGCGATTACCAAGTCACGCAGGCTGGGGGTGGAACAATGGCCAGGCCTCCTGTCGAAGCACTGGCAGCAACAGTGGCCGAACAGTTTTAAAGAACCTCGACGTTCGGCACATTCGTGGCTCGGTGCTCCTACCGATCATTACGGGAGTCCAGCCAGCATAAAGTGCCCCGGCGTGCAGTCGTGCAATCTCACATTGGTCGGCGTAGGTTGGGGCCCTTCAGCGATGCCCGGCGGAACAAGAACCCGCAAACAAAGCGCCGACTATCCTCTTTTCTCTTTCCTGAACCCGGTTGAGAGCCCCGTAATCAAAGAAAAAATGCGTGCCGATTGAGGGTGCAAGGAATTTGGTCCACCACTGTCGACCTTTGATGTTTTCGACGTCGACGGCGCAACCAATTTTGCGTATCAGTCAGTGCCCAGACCTGCTCTTGGTCGTGACCTTTTGAAGGCAACTGCCCTCATGCGGGCACCCGCCATGTGGATTGCGCCCGTCTATATTCCTCACCTACAAGAAGTTCGGACTTGGCCACCGAAATGCTTTTATCAAAAGCGCTATGGCAACTTGTGACCATCCTTCTGACTTAGTTCATCGCATTGCATACCCGTCTCTCGGGAGACCAGGGTTGCGAATTGATTCGTGGCGGCTTCCAGCCTTGGCGCCGGAGGAGGGAGAACGGACTCCTGCATCTTCCGGCGTACGAGAAGCGGAAGCGGGCGACCTATTTCGCGAAAGTCTAATTGCATCGGGAAAGTCGGGGCGGAGAAATCCATGGGCGACAGGTGGAGCGCTGGCCTTCCAGGTGGTGCTACTGGTGGCGTTAGTTGTCATTCCGCTATTTCACACGGAACCACTCCCCAAAAGGCAAACGTTGACGATGCTGTATCTGCAGCCGCCAACGGCCGCGGTTGGGAGTCCCACAAAGTTTCAAGCGCCTAAGGCCGCATCGACCTACACACCAACAAGGACTGCCATTACCGCTCCGGTGCATGAAGCGCAAGAAACGCCCTCATCGCCGGTCGGAATGCCTGGGGGAGTCCCCGGTGGAGTGGAGGGCGGCATTCCTGGCGGAGCGTTGAGCGAAATGGTAAATAACGCGCCAAGCGTTCCCGCCCTTGCCCAATTGCCTGTGCCAGCGCCGGTTAGAAGAATGCGGATCGCCTCCAGGATAGCTGAGGCGAACCTGATCCACGACGTTCCGCCGCAGTATCCGCCGGAGGCTGGTCGAGCGCGGATTGAAGGGGCCGTAGTGCTGATGGCCGTGATCGGCACGGATGGAAGCGTCAAGGATGTGCGAGTCGAGAGCGGTTTACCAATACTCGTGCAAGCCGCTATCGACGCGGTGAGGCAGTGGCGGTACAAGCCATATCTGATCGACGGAGAACCGGTTGAAGTTGATTCCCGGATCACAATTAATTTCACGCTCTCGGGAGCTTAGGAGTATTCGCAATGCAGCAAAATACACTCAGATTGCTTGGCCGACCTTTGGCATCGCTCTTAGAGCGAGCCCATCTGTTGCTTTTGATTGTCATCGGCACATTGGCCGTAGCAGCACCGATGGAGGCGCAGTCTTTCACGACGGCGGGCACGATAACAGGAACCATCCTCGGAACAGTTTTCGACACCGGCGACGACCCAATCGCGGGCGCCAGTGTGATTCTTCAAGGGCCGGCGGGCGACCGTCTCACGGCTATCACAAAAGATGACGGAGGCTTTGCATTCGAGCAGGCTCGAGGCGGCGTCGCCTATCAGATCACCGTCACCGCTGAAGGATTTGCAAACTGGAACTCATCCATTACGGTCGAACCGGGTCAGAATAAGACGCTGCCGGAGATCAAGCTTCACATCCTGGCTGTACAGCGGGCAGTGACCGTGAGTTATTCCCAAAAGGAGATTGCCGCGCAACAGTTCAAAGCCGAAGAACAGCAGCGCATCTTCCGTTTCATACCTAATACTTATGTGACCTACGAACCTCATCCCGAGCCTCTGACCACGGGAATGAAGTTCCACATGGCGTACAAAAGTATCACCAATCCAGTGTTCTTCGCCCGCACGGCTGCGTGGGCCGGCATCCAGCAGGCGGCTGACACACCTGGTCAGTGGCAGCAGGGTGCAAAAGGATACGGCAAGCGGCTCGGGGCTGGCCTCGCTGACGCCACTACCGAAGGCCTAATCGGTAACGCTATTCTGCCCTCACTGCTGCATCAGGATCCTCGCTATTACTATCAAGGCGGCAGCGGTACGAAGAAGGCCCGCGCGCTCCACGCCATCCTAGCTGCGTTTATCTGTAAGGGAGACAACGGAAAAACGCAGCCCAATTACTCCACGTGGGGCGGTAGTTTGATTTCCTCTTCTATTTCCCTCTCCTACTACCCAAGTGCCGACCGCAATGCCCAGCATGTATTCAAGAACTTTGGAATCGGAATGGGCTTTCATGTTGCTGGTGGTTTGGTGCAAGAGTTCATCTTGGACAAGTTTACGAGCAGAGGTAAGCACTAGTTTCGAGTGCTCGCAGCGGAGAAACAGCCATGTGCTCCACAACACTCAAACTGGGTCCAGCAACAATGGCAACAAATCCGTTCACCCGGGCTGGCTGTTATGAGATCCGCCTTCCCGCTCGCGAGAAAAAGCGAGGCAGAAGTTCGCTCTCTACGTATGGACTTGGTCGTTGTCAACAACACAAACGGAAAGCGACGGCTTCAAATGAGTTGGCGAGCTAACTGATGAGGAAGCCCACCGCGAATATTCGTTTAGTCCATGCACTACTACTCGCAGTCGGCGCATATTTCTGTGTCGGCTTGGAAGTTTTTGCGCAGACAGCTGATTCCCAAACCACAGACCAGGCAAACAAGTCCTGGACGGCCACGACCGACTTCAACCGCAAAAACGTAAATCCCATGCGCATGATCGAAAGCCACCGGCAGAACGGAAATCGCACGGTAGACACGCGATCGGTCGAGATCCCGGGCTCCGACGGACATTTCGAACACTACCAGGACATCGAAAGGGAAACGCTGCAAGTGGACGCTACTACGGCGCGAATCACAACCCGTACGTTCTGTCGAGATGTTAACAGGAGGAAAACACTCGTGGACGTTACAGAAGAAGAAAAGCACACAGGCCCCGGTGGCGACTCGAAGATTGATCGCATTACCTCCGCATCCGATCTCAATGGCAGGCTTCAGCCAGTTCGGCGCGAGATCGTGGAGACGCAAAACACAGACATGGACATGGAGGAGACGAACAGTACCGTAATGCTCGCGGATGGCAACGGCGGTTTAGCTCCCGCTATCAAGACTCGCGAGCTCCGCAAGCGAGCCGCGAGCGATACCGTGGAAACTGAAAAAACCACATGGCTTCTGGACGTTAACAGAAACTGGCAAGTAAACGAAGTACGCCATGCCACTACCAGGCAAGAAGGGACGAATCGGACCACCGAGGAGCGCCTTTCCCGGCTCGACTCTCAAGGCAAGCTACGCGAAGTGTCTCACGTCGTGGTTAAGGAATCTGAGAGCGCTTCCGAGGAAAAACGCAGCGTCGTGGAAACCTATTCCATTGATGTCCCGGGTACCGCGCCCGACGGCAGCCTGCACCTCATAGAGCGCAAAACGAGTACCGAGAGCTTGAGTCCCACTGGTGAACGAGCAACCGACAAGAAAATTGAACAGGTCAATCCGGGCGATCCAAGCTCAGGTCTCCGCGTGTCGGTCCTGGTCGACGGGAAAATGGTCCCCGGACCTCTGGGAGAACGGTCCACAGTAACCATTCGTGCACGCGACGTGAACGGGAATTTTGGAATCGTCTCAGTTGATACGACCACGTCGGATCGGATCCCCACCATTCAGGTTCAGCAAACGCCTGCGGGAAAGCCTTAATGAAGCTATCGCAGACTAATTTTTTTGTTCGCTCCAAGTACAGGGCGGAGGCTGGAACCAACCTCGATTTGCTGCCCAAATTCGGTCAGTGCCCTTGGCGGGTCAATGGAAGCGTGTGTTGGAGCTTCCGATCGGATTGGCGGACAGGTATTTTCATCCACTTACAACTGGCTACTTCTGGCAGCCGGATTGCGAATACGAAGGCGATCTTCAAATCGTCCCAGGAGTAGGCCATGCTTGGAGAACTGGTGAACATCCCGACCGACACACTCATTCAGATGCTGTACATCATCCTCGCCGGAGAAGTCACTATCAGTGCCAGCGCTGCTGCGGAAATCGAACAGATTCAACGCGAGTTGCAAAGTAGAGGCGGCGAGCGATGCCGGACCATTCAAACGGTTAACTGAGAGAAGCGGCATCGGTTTTTGAATGAGGGTTGAACTACGACGAAGGCAGCGCCTGCTAAACCCCAGAGTGTCGGAAGAGCACAAATACGACTAAGGAATGGAAAATGATCTCGCTAACAGGAATTGAAGAACTGGCCGGACCACTGAGCGCCGAAGGGCTTGCACGATCAACCGTTGCAGGTTCGCCGCTAGGCGCCGATGAGCTGAATAGAATCGATGCTTTTTGGCGCGCGTGCAAATACCTTGCTCTAGGGATGATCTACCTTCAGGGGAATCCTCTCTTACGGGAGCCCCTAAAACCAGAACATATCAAAAGCCGACTGCTCGGCCATTGGGGCTCAAGCCCTGGGCTCGCCTTCCTCTACACCCATCTGAGTCGCCTTATAAAGAGAGACGAGCTCGAGATGATTTTTCTCGCAGGCCCAGGACACGGGGCGCCGGGAGTTTTAGCTCCGATATATCTGGAAGGCACGTACAGTGAAATCTATCCGGAGAAAAGCCAGGATGAGAAGGGCCTGCAAGAGTTCTTCAAGCAGTTCTCATTCCCCGGCGGTATTGGCAGCCACTGTACTCCAGAAACGCCGGGTTCGATTCATGAAGGAGGGGAACTGGGATATGTCCTCTCGCACGCCTGCGGAGCGGCGTTCGACAATCCAGAGTTGATAGTAGCGGCCGTGGTGGGTGATGGCGAAGCCGAAACTGGCCCGCTGGCGACCTCGTGGCACATCAGCAAGTTTTTGAATCCGATCCGCGATGGAGCCGTATTACCGATCCTTCACCTTAACGGATACAAGATCAACAATCCAACTCTGCTGGCGCGAATCACTCATCAAGAATTGGAAGATCTGTTACGCGGGTATGGCTGGACTCCTTACTTTGTGGAGGGCTCTGACCACGACAGCATGCATCAGGCAATGGCAGCGACGCTTGAGCGTTGCATTGCCGAAATTAAGACCCATCAAGAAGAATGCCGGAAGACCGGCGTTGCCACGCGACCACGCTGGCCCATGGTGGTGTTGCGTTCACCAAAGGGTTGGGGTGCACCGGTGGAAGTGGACGGGCACCGGATTGAAGGCTTCTGGCGCTCGCATCAGGTTCCGTTGGCAGAGGTCAAGACTAAACCGGAACACCTGCGCATTCTTGAGAACTGGATGCGGTCACTCAAACCCGAAGAACTGTTCGACGAGTATGGAAGAGTGTTACCGAAACTCGCGGAAATTATGCCGTCAGGCCGGCGCCGCATGAGTGCCAGTCCGCACGCGAATGCAGAGCTCAGGAAAACCCTGCGGTTACCCGATTTTCGCGATTACGCCATCGAGATTGAGCGACCGGGAATCGTCGAAGTAGAGAATGTCCCGCCTCTGGGACACTTTCTGCGCGATGTCATGAAGTGGAATATGGACAGCTTTCGAGTGTTCGCGCCAGATGAGAATACTTCCAACAAGCTGGACGCAATTTACCAGGCTTCGAAGAAATTCTGGATCGCTGAAAGTTTCCCCGAGGACCGTGATGGAACAGAACTAGCTTCGGACGGACGCGTTGTCGAAATGTTGAGCGAGCACACGATGGAAGGCATGCTCGAGGGCTACTTGCTTACGGGTCGCAACGGCTTTCTATCGTCTTATGAAGCTTTTGTGCACGTGATCGACTCGATGTTCAATCAGCATGCCAAATGGTTGTCGATCTGCAATCATTTATCTTGGCGCCGCAAGATCGCATCGCTGAACCTTCTCATTACCTCGACCGTATGGCGGCAGGATCACAATGGCTTTACGCACCAGGATCCGGGATTTCTGGATGTAGTGCTCAACAAGAGTGCCGCAGTAACCCGTATCTACCTCCCGCCGGATGCCAATTGTCTATTGTCCGTGGCAGATCATTGCCTGCGCTCGGAAAACTACATCAACGTCATTGTCTCGGACAAACAGCGCCATGTGCAGTACCTGGATATTGATGCTGCCATTACCCACTGCACCAAGGGCATCGGCATCTGGAATTGGTCCAGTAATGATGAAGGCCAGGAACCCGATGTGGTTTTTGCTGCCGCGGGCGACATCCCCACCCAGGAAGCATTGGCCGCGACGGCCCTGCTCCGGGAACGATTCCCTGACCTGAAAATCCGATTCATTAACGTGGTTGATTTGTTCAAGCTGCAACCGCGCAACGAACATCCACATGGCTTAACGGATGCGGACTTCGATTCTCTGTTCACCGTCGATAAGCCGATCATTTTTAACTTCCATGGCTATCCCTGGCTCATTCACCGTCTCGCCTATCGCCGTACGAACCACCGCAACCTGCATGTGCGCGGTTACAAGGAGAAAGGCAACATCAACACGCCGATGGAGTTGGCAATCAACAACGAGACGGACCGGTTCAGTCTCGCGATCGACGCGATTGACCGCATCCCACAACTGCAGCGGATCGGCGCGCACGCCAAAGAAGAATTCCGCGATCGCCAGATCGCATGCCGGCGTCATGCTTACGAGTACGGGATCGACAGTCCTGAGATCAGCGGTTGGAAGTGGCCTTACGACAAGAACTGAAGTGAGCGACCGTCAGCAGTTGCCATGGACAGCGCACTATGAGGATCGCAACGCGCGCTAACGACAACCTTTGCGTATCACATCA
>Ga0163162_10001843_pt1 | contig 19942 bp, 12 predicted proteins | sample S55metaG_FD_115310 | JGI IMG/M metagenome (GOLD analysis project Ga0163162, IMG submission 115310) | Switchgrass rhizosphere microbial communities from Kellogg Biological Station, Michigan, USA - S5-5 metaG | ecosystem: Host-associated > Plants > Roots > Rhizosphere > Soil | place: USA...
CACCGCGACGCCTTCCGCGGCGGTCGTGCCGCCCACCGAGGGATCTTGCGGGTCTGGAATAAATGCCGTCACCGTGCCGTCTTTCACGTTGCCAATTCTCATGCCGCGTTTCCATCCAGGATGGTTCTTGTCATTGGATTCCGAATCAGCCACGTAAATCAGGCCGCGCTTATCGATGGCGATGCCACTAGGCCTGCTGAATTGCGTCCATTGGTCGATGAATTTTCCATCCTGGTCGAAAATCTCGATGCGATTGTTGCCGCGGTCGCAAGCAAACAGGCGACCCTTGCTATCGAACGCCAGGCAGTGCGGCACGTTGAAATCACCGGGGCCCGACCCGTGCTTTCCAAACGCCGTAATATATTTCCCGTCCTTGGTGAACTTCACAATGCGCGCGTTGGTGTTGCCGCCGTGCCCGTCGGCCACGAAAACATCGCCGTTAGGAGCCACAATTACCGCCGATGGCTGATTAAAAGTATCCGGCCCTTCGCCCGCCACTCCCGCCTTTCCCAGCGTCAGGAGGACCTTGCCATCGGGGCTGAACTTGAAAACCTGCTGGCCCTTCCCGTCCTTGCCCTGGCCATCAGTCACCCAGACGTTGTCGTCTTTATCGACATACAGGCCATGCGGAAATACGAACATTCCGGCGCCGAAGCTCTTCAGCAGTTTGCCCGATTGATCGAATTCAAGAATCGGGGCGAGATTCGATCCGGCGCACGAATTCACGCCGCAGCGCTCGGCCACCCAAATGTGATTGTGCGAATCGACGCTGACCCCGGCCGCCGCTCCCCAGGTTCTCCCCTCGGGCATCTTGAAATAGTTTTTCACGGTGCTGTACGGATTGGGCTGCGCATTGGGTTCGTTGGTAGCTCCCAACGCCGCAATCGCGGCAGCTCCGAAGAGCGCGACTCTGAACCGGCCGGAGTAAGTCATGAGGTTCTCCTTCGAAAAATGCGCTTCGAATTGTATCGCTTCCGCGAGTTGAAGTCCAAGGGAACCGGCGTCATCCGCGAAGCGCGTCCGCCTTCGTTAATGGCCGCACCAGGACCGTGAGAACGAATCCGACGGCGAGCATCCCCGCCAGCACTTCAAGCGGTTTGTCGTAGATGTGAACTTTGCTCGCACCCGGCGGCAGAGCAGCTCGCGCGCTGGTGGACAACTCGGGGATGATGACCGGACCCGCCACCGCCGCGGCGCTCCAGGCCGTAAGCAAGGCTCCATGAATAGCACCTACATTGTCGGGACCGAATAGATCCGCCAGGAACGCGGGGATGGTTGCGAAACCGCCTCCGTACATTGTGAAAACAACAAACAGACTGGCCTCAAAGAGCCCCCAGTTCCCGCTCGCCGCCAAACCTGGAATGAACAGGAACAGCACAAACTGTACAGTGAAGAACACCAGATAGGTGTTACGCCGGCCGATGAAATCGGAGCAGGACGCCCAGAACAAACGTCCACCCGCATTGAAAATGCTGATGAGCGAGACCACTCCCGCGGCCTGCAGCGGAGTCTTCTGAAACAAATCCTGCATCATAGGGGACGCTTGCGCCAGAATACCAATACCCGCGGTGACGTTGATGAATAAAATGCCCCACAGCAGATAGAATTGTACCCGGCCCAACGCTTGATTCCGCGTGCGGCTCTGATCCGTGATCATCTTGCCGGTTTTGACGGGAGCGGTCCAGCCTTCGGGACGCCAGCCTTCGGGCGGACGCCGCAGGATGCGCGCGCCAATCAGCATCACGATCAAATAGATAACGCCCAGCGCAATCACCGTACGCGCCACGCCTAACCTGGCGATGAAGAACACATTCAGATATCCTGCCAGGAACGCGCCGCCACCGAACCCCATGATGGCCATGCCCGTGGCCATTCCACGCCGGTCCGGAAACCATTTCACCAGAGTGCTGACCGGGGAGATGTAGCCGAGGCCGCATCCGATACCGCCAATCACGCCCATCCCCAAAAACACCAGGACGGATTGTCTCAAGGCGAGGCCGATGCCTCCAGTCACCAGCCCGGTTCCGAACAGCACGGCTGCGGTGGTGGCGGCTACACGCGGCCCGCGCCGCTCTACCCAGGGGCCTCCAAATGCAGCGCTCAGACCCAACAGCATGAGCGCCATTGTGAACGTAGTATACGGAGGACTGAACCACCAAGGGTCGTTGGGAAAGAGCGCGTGAATGGGCCGGTTGAACGTGCTCCAGGCGTATACCGATCCGATGCAGATGTGAACCGCGACTGCCCCGACGGGAATCAGCCAGCGGTTAAATACAGCGCTACGTGTATCGGCAACAGATTGCGAAGGAGTCATGAGCAAGCTCCCGATCTTGGGAGAGCCGCATTATTCTATCGCAAGCAACAATCGCAGCGCTTAGCGAGCGAAGAGACGATGTTGCAGAGGCCGCAAACGGTGTTTAATGTCGGGCCAAAATTCAGTGAGAATATTTGAAATTACATCGTTGCCAAGTTGCATGCCAAAACGTTCAAGGCCCTCGGAAGCCGACTGGCTGTCGGGATAATACCAGGTGGTAATAGCGTCAACCCCGATATTGCCGGCTATCTCAGTGATGTTGAATCTCGACGTGCCATTATCCCTGCGGGTGACAAAAATACGCGAGGCTGCATAATAAGTTCGGTGCCAGAAAGTCCCGGTTCCCAGCCGAAAATATCGAGGGTCGTCGTGGAGCAGGCTGGGCAGAATCGCGTCCGTAACGTAACTGCCGATGATCTGGTCGCTGAATCCTCGGGCATAGTATTCACCGAATCCCCGCAAACCGCCGTTATGGTGGAAGCCACCGGCCGCCACCTGCGACTGCGCAGCGTAACCCGCCAGCAGAAAGAAATTCGGCCAGTCAAAGCTATCTTCGAAGGCAATGTGATATTTTTCGGCGGTGGTGAGGGGCTTATAGGTTTGCAGGGTTTCGGCGGCACGGTAATTAGGAATGACGCCGAAAAGCCGGTTTGAAACGGGCTCTGGCGCAGGCAGCGTGCTTTCCAAGGGAGCGATCTCCGGAGCCTCAGATCCATCCGCCCCCACGTCGGATGCGGCAGGCGAATCGATCAGGAGCGGGTGCACTTGGGCGAATACGGTCGGCCCACTCATCACGCCGCCGAGCGTGAGAACCAGGCCCAGCAGTTGTTTGATATGCCGTGTCATGCCCTGGGCCATGGTGGTTTCTTCGCGGTGGTTTTCTGCGCGTATGATATGACGGCAAGAAAACTTCCAATGGCTACATCGTCCAGTGTTTATTTTTGGATCAGTCCAAGATATTGGGCATTTGGCATAGAGCACGCGTGGGACAACTAGGTAAAACCCCTAACTGATAGAGTATTCTTTGTGCAGGAGGCAGCTTGAAACTCTCGAGAAGACATTCTCTGAAGGCTCTGGCGGCGGCAGCTATCGTCGGCCCGTCCGCCGTGGGTGCGGAGCCACCAAAAATCCGCCTGGTTGCTCTGGACGTCGGAGGCACCATTCTCCAGGATCATGGAGACATCGTGGATGCGCTGCGAAACTCCATGGGGAAGCGCGACATCACAGTCAGTGCCGCGGAGATCGGACCCTGGAGGGGGGCTGCGAAACGGGCTGTCATTCGCCACTTCGTCGACCTGCAATCGAAGCTCAACGACGCCGGCCGGCAGAAGTTGTCAGCCGAGATCTACCGGGCCTTCGTCGAACAGGTGAGCGAGGCGTATAAGACCGTGCCGCCCATCGAGGGCGCCGAGGAAGCCATTCGAAAGCTGCGCGAGAGCGGCTATCTGATCGCCACCACGACCGGCTTCGACCGCGAAATCGTAATGCCGATCTTTCACCGGCTCGGCTGGGAAAAGTACTTCGCGGCGATGGTCGCGAGCGACGATGTCGCTGAAGGAAGGCCCGCTCCCTTCATGCTGTTTCACGCCATGGAAACGGCTGGCGTAAAGAACGTCGCGGAAGTAATGGCCGTCGGAGACACGCCACTCGACCTTCAAGCCGCCAGTAACGCGGGCGTCCGGGGGATGGTGGGAGTGCTATCCGGCGTCGGTACCCGAGAGCAGCTTAGCCGCGAGCCGCACACCGATATCATTCAAAGCGTCGCCGATCTGCCCGCTCTGCTCGGCCGCAAGAGCTAATACCCCCATGAAGCCCAATGCCGCTCAATCGCTCGCCGGGCTATGGGATGGTGCCGGCGAGTTGCTGCGTACTCATTTGCTGACCAGTATCGAAACCAAGCAGCGGGTTCTGGAAAGCTGCGAGTCGGATATTCTGGCAGCGGCGGCGCGGATCACCGGCAGCCTGCGCGATGGCGGGAAATTATTGCTATGTGGAAACGGCGGCAGCGCGGCGGATTGCCAGCATATCGCCGCTGAACTCGTAATCCGACTGACGCACGATTTCGTGCGGCCCGGACTTCCCGCGATCGCACTCACCACGGACACATCGATGCTGACGGCCAGCGCCAACGATTTCGGATTCGCGCGCGTCTTCGAGCGGCAGGTGCAAGCCCTCGGCCAGCCCGGAGACGTGTTGGTCGCCATCAGTACCAGCGGCGACTCGGAGAACACGTTATGCGCGCTGAATTACGCTGCCGCGCATGGGATCCACACCATCGCGCTGACTGGAGCCACTGGGGGCAAGATGGCCACCGCGGCGGAAATCGTGATTCGCATCCCGAGCACGAGCACGCAGCACATCCAGGAGGCCCACATCGCAGTGGGCCATATTCTGTGCGCGATTATCGAGCGCAGTCTTTTTCCCGCCTAGTGCTTCTCAGCCGGGAACCGGGTGTCGATCGGCTTGCTGGGATTCGCGCTAATCTGCAGAACAGCACAATGGTGATAAGTGTAGTCGCCGTCTTTGTTGAGACCGTGTGAAGCCATGAACTCGACGATCTGCAGGGTACATTTGGAGCAGTTGATGTTCGGAATGTCTACGTCAGTTTCCTGCTCCTTCTCGAACTTTGACACATGCATGAATAAACCGTCGGCGAGCACCGGAGCCGTCGGCGGGTACTGAACGGCTCCCGCTACCGACCTTGGGCCATTGGCGCTGGGCTCGGTTTTCGCCACTGGATCGGGTGGAAGCTCATCGCGCGAATTCACGGCCAGAGCCACCCGATAGAATCCAGGATGATAGACCGTCTCCTGAAGCTTGATATGGAGTTTCTCGCCTCCCTGGACCTTGTTCACGGCGCCGCTGGGCGTCCCCGCATTGGCCGAGGTGCCGCCGCATGGAGCCATCTTCTGCGGATCGCCTTTGGGATCCTCCTGTAGCCAGGATGCCGGTTCAAGCAGCTTGAAATGCGCGCTGGCTTCCGGCGCAACAACCATTGCGGTCATGGAAACGAACAGCAGACTCCAAAACTTTTTCATGCGAAGTGACCTCCATCTGAAAATACCACGATGCACCGCCAATACGGGAAAAAGCGGCAGGACGCCTGAATCAGCACCCTGCCGCCATTCAAATCATTCAGGCCGACTCGGCCCGTCGAAGCTTCAGCTCTATGCCTTGGCTTGCACATTCCCGACGATCTGCGGAATCAACTCGCCGGAGACATCCGTCAAGCGCATGTTGCGCCCGTTAAAGTAATACGTCATTTTCTTGTGGTCCATCCCCAGCAAGTGAAGCAGTGTGGCGTGGACGTCGTGGTTGGTCAGCTTTTGATCGGCAGCCTTGTAGCCGACTTCATCGGTGGCGCCGATGGACTGGCCGCCCTGGATTCCCGCGCCGGCCATGAAGATGGTCATGGCTCCCGGATTATGATCCCGGCCCACTCCGCGCTGCGAAATCGGCATACGGCCGAATTCGCTGTGCCACATGACGGCTGTCGAGTCGAGCAAGCCACGGCGCTTCAGATCCGTGATCAGCCCGGCGATGGGCTTGTCGACTTCCTTGGCATGCTTGGTGTGATTGGCCACGATGTCGGCGTGAGCATCCCACGTGTCTTCGATGCTCACGTAAGCGCCGCTCATCAATTGAACGAAACGTACGCCGCGCTCCACCAGACGGCGAGCCAGCAAGCACTGACGGCCATAAGATGCGCAGGCCGGATCGTTGATACCGTACAGCTGCTTAGTCTCGTCGCTCTCCGAAGACAGATCCACCGCTTCGGGCGCGCACGACTGCATGCGGTACGCGAGCTCATAAGAAGACACGCGCGCGGAAAGCTCCGACATCCCCGGATACTGCTCGTTGAAATTCGAATTCAGCAGATCCATCTGGTCGAGTCGCGCCCGCTGCTGCTCGGCACTCATATACTGGCCGGGAGCCGAGAGATCCAGAATCGGATCGCCCTTGGAGCGGAACACCGTTCCCTGGTAAGCCGCCGGCAGGAACCCGTTCTGCCAGTTCGGCGGACCGGCATACGGCCCACCCTTTGCGTCTAGCACCACCACGAAGCCCGGAAGGTTCTGGTTCTCGCTGCCGAGGCCGTAAGTCACCCACGCACCAACGCTGGGGAAACCCATCTGGATGGAGCCAGTGTTCCACTCGTAGTGCGAAATGACGTGATCGTTCGAGAGCCCCTGGCAGGAATGCATGAACGCCAGGTCGTCGACGATGGTCGCGATGTTCGGGAAGATCTCGGACACCCACGCGCCCGACTGTCCGTATTGCTTGAACGTGAAGGGGCTCTTCATCAAGGGGCCAGGATAACCTTGGCGGACCTTGATGTCGCCGTGCCCTTCCATCGGCATGCGGTTGTACTTCTCGAGTGCCGGCTTGTAGTCGAAGGTGTCCATGTGGCTGACACCGCCGCTCATGAAGAGCGAAATCACCGACTTCGCGCGCGGCTTGAAGTGCGAAGGCTTGGGCGCAAGCGGAGAATCGACCTTGCCGCCAGGGCTCGCGACGCACTCCGCGCCCAGCAATTTATCCTGGTTCAACAAGTCCAGCAGGGCCAGTCCGCCAATTCCCATGCCGGCTTCCATCCAGAATTTCCGGCGGGAAATGTACTGCTCTTTGCGGTTTCGTTCGCTCATTTTTTCAAACATGGCTATTCTCCTACTTGATATAAACGAATTCGTTCAGATTCAGCGTCACATGAGCCAAATCGGTCAGCGCCGAGCGCGCCGCGCTATCGCCACTCGCATTCTTGGCAGCCGCGGTGTCGGTCTGCTTTTTCAGGAACGCTAAGTTCTGTCGCATTTCGGCAGTGTTAGGATCGCGGCTGAATGCGATGCGGTACATCTCAGTGACTTGTTTCTCCGGATTCGGACCGGCTGCCTGCCACACCCGATCGGCGAAATAACCCGCCTGCTTCAGCGTGAACTCATTATTCAGCAGCGTCAAAGCCTGCGTCGGGACCGTACTGGTCGCACGGCGTTCGCAAGTCACGTTGAGATCCGGTTCGTCGAAGACTTCGAACATCGGGTACTTGAGGCCGCGTTTCACATACGCGTATACAGCGCGCCGCCAGGTGGAAGGCTCTTCCTTCGTGAGCTCCCAAACACCGCGCGGCTGATCGGCCCGCAGCGACGCGGGAATCGCTGGGAAGAACGGTTCGCCGCCCATTTGACGGTTCAGTTTCCCGCTGGCATCCAGCGTGATGTCGCGGATGATCTCCGCCTCGGCGCGGTGTGGCGGGAATCTCCACAGGTAAACGTTGGTCGGATCCGCCTTGAGATCGGCTTCGCGCGAGAACGCCGAGGCCATCTTGTAGGTTTCCGAGTTCATGATGATCCGGTGCATGGCCTTCACGCTCCAGCCCTTCTGCACGAACTCAGTAGCCAGCCAATCGAGCAGTTCCGGATTCGATGGCAGCGTGCCCATCTTGCCGAAGTTGCCCGGCGTGCTGACGATTCCGGTTCCGAAGTGCCAGGCCCAGATGCGATTCACCATCACGCGGGCAGTCAACGGATTGTCGGGGGAGGCAATCGCTTCGGCCAGCGCGCGGCGGCGTCCGCTCGTGACATAGTCGCTGCGCTTCGGCGGGTCGGCAGTCGGTAGCGGATTCTTCGGATCCGTCAACACCGTCAGGAAGCCGGGCTGCACCTGGAAAGTCGATGCATTGGCTTTCACGTCGTCACTCGCAGCCGCAAAGTACAGTGGCGGAACTTCGTACTTGGTGCCAACCGCCGGCACGAAGCAGCATTTCAATCCGTAGTCCGGACGCCCGGTTCCCGGGATGTGCGAATCACCGAGACCGTCGGGCTGCAGACGGTAGTCGCCGTCGCGCACACCGTCTGCGGTGGGCAGCGGAGCCGGCAATTTCTCTTCGATAGCGGCGATCTTCGCTTGCAACTCGGCACGTTTCTTTTCGTCCTCAGGACTCAGCTTTAGCGCCCGGCGATTGTATCCTTCGCTACCTGCTCCGAAGACCTGATTGGCTTTGGCCGCAGCTTTCGCTTTGGCGGAGGCGTTCGCATCCGCGACGATGTTGTCGGGATCGACGTCATCGCCGGTGATAATCGTTTGGGCCACCAGCAATTTTTGGCCTTCAGTTCTCTTCTCAGGCGCCGTCTTGATGGCTTCCTGAATATCTGCCGGGAATTTCTTCAGCGCATCCTGCACTTGCTGTTCGCGCCGCTTCTCTTGATACGGCTTTTCGATCCGCGCGATCTCCTGGCGCAAGGGCGTCATTTCATCCGCCAGAGCCTTCAATTTCGCGTTGTAGGCGTCGACTTGATCCTTCGGAACCAGCGGCTGATCGTAATCTACGTAGCTCCAGAAAGCCGCAACGGTCTTGAAGTAATCCAGGCGCGTGATGGGATCGAACTTGTGATCGTGGCAGCGGGCGCAGTTGACTGACAGGCCCTGGAAGCCCTGGAAGGTCGTACGCACCATGTCGTCCATGTAGTCGTAGCGGTAAGACGGGTAATTCGCTTCCCGGAAACGCACTCTCGGACCTACGCGGTAATACGTGGTCGCAATCAAACTGTCGGGAGTCGGCTTGTCCAGCTCATCCCCGGCCAGTTGCTCGATGATGAACTGGTTATAAGGCTTGTCTTCGTTGAAGGCCTTGATCACGTAGTCCCGATACCGCCAGGCATTCTCGACCGTGATATCGAACTCAAAACCCGAGCTATCCGCGAAACGCACGACGTCCAGCCAGTTGCGGCCCCAGCGCTCGCCATAATTCGGCGAGGCGAGCAGCTTATCGACCAGCTTCGAATACGCGTCCGGCGCTGGGTCTTTTACAAACGCGTCCACTTCCTCAGTCGGCGGCAGCAGCCCGATCAAATCCAAATACGCGCGGCGAATCAGAGTTCGGCGATCCGCTTCAGGCGCGCCCTCGAGGCCCTTCTGTTCCCGCATATTGGCAACAAAGGCGTCGATCGGGTTACGGCTCCACTTGGCATCGCGAACCGTAGGCGGCGCATTGCGAACCGGTTTCTTGAAAGCCCACCATGACCGATCTGCATCCGTGATCTCGCGCGGAGTGTATCCACCAGGGTAAGCGGAAGTAGCCCCGGGAGCGGGGGCGGCAGCGGCCACAGTTGGCGTCGCCACAGCCGTCATCTTCGCGCCTTGATTGATCCAATTCTTGATCAGTTCGACTTCCTGAGCGTTCAGAGCCGGAACCGGAGGCATCGGCATGGCCGGCGTCTGTAAACCGGAAATACGGCGATAGAGCGGGCTCGCTTCGGCGTCGCCCGGAACGATGGCTGGGCCCTTTTCGCCACCCTTGAGCATCGCCTCACGGCTACTCAGATCCAGCTTGGACATTTGCAGCGTGGGTCCGTGGCATTGGCCACAGCGCTTCAGCACCGCCTGCACGTCCGTTTCAGAAACTTGTTGCGCTTGCAAGCCGGGACTCAGAACCACGGCACAAGCGACTAGGGTCAATGCGCCGGACAGGGCGACCCTTCGATAACCCTGTGTGATTTTGCAAACGACTTGGTGCATAACTCTAAACCTCCCCTACCGGACGCCTCCACCCTTTTGCTCGACCGCCCCATGGCCTCTAGGCAAGCTTCAAAGTGGGCTGCGCCCACAATGATACTAGAACGGTGAATTTCAGCAAGTCCTTTGGAAGGTGGCAGGAAAGCGAGTGTGATCCCCAGCGAACTCAGAGGAAACTCTAAGGGAAGCGCCGTATCCGGTATCTCTGTTTGAATCCAAAGGTTTGTACAACCGCGCCGAACCCTCAAAGCGGCGGCCGGCATAGCCTCAGCGCCTTGCGTGACACGTTATCGCACCGGTTTGGGCAGCCAATTGGTCGAAATGATGATGCGGGATGACGATTCTCGAGGTACGTTTACCAGGAAACGGCGGCCATTGTCTGCCAGCTGGTAGCGGGCCCGGCGTTCAGTCTTTTCGAGACGAATCCCGAATAGCGGCTTCACGACGCCCGGCTCAAATACGCGCGCCTCTGCCTTGACTTGCATGGCGTATAGATTGTCGGCGTTGGCGTAGAACAATTCCTTGCCATCCTCCCGCCAGGACGGCTCCATTCCGCCCATGGTTGAGATCTGCCACTTGCCATCCGAAGGCGGAAAACTTTGAACATAGACCTCGGACCTGCCGGATTGGTATGAGACGTAAGCTACCCATTTCCCGTTGGGCGAAACCCGAGGCGTATCCATTGCGTAAGGTCCCAGAAGTTTGCCTCCTCCTCTGGGAAGCCCCCAGGTGGCGGTTCCCATCTTGAATAGAAGCACGCTCCCGTCCGGAGACCAATCATAGATGTACTTATTTTCGTTGGTATGGAGCAAGAGCTTGGGCTCCGCTCCACTGGCGATCTCCTTTTCGTAGATATCCACGACTCCATCATGGAATCCATCGAAAGCGATGCGTTTGCCATCCGGAGACCAGACCGCATTCGTTTCATCCGCCGTGCTGAACGTAAAACGGGAAAAACCGCCGTTTCCAAAGTCGTATAACCAAAGGTCACGCGTTCGGATTTGTGGATCCATGCGGGATACCACCAGCTTCTTCTGATCCGGGGACAGCGCGGGGTTCGAGTATTCCTCTGACTCGCCCACAGCCCCCAGGCGCTTTCCGCTGCGGTCATACCATTCCAAGTCAGTAGATCCTGTGTCAACACGAGTGCGGTAGGCCAACACCCCGTTTTGCGAAACCGAAAGAGCGGCCCGAGGATGACCACCGCCCAGGCCGATCAGCAACCGCGGCGCAACAACAAATGGAGTGCCAATGAGCTCCCGGCCGCTGACATCAAAGGCCTGCCCCATCAAATTCGTGTCGCGAGGAAAGAGCAGATAGTAAGCCCCTCGCACCTGCGTGTAGGCAGCGTTCGCATTTGAGTTGGTCAGCCGCTGGCTGTCTTTTGAATCCAGCGAACTGACGTAAATCCCGGAATTCTCGGGGCGCTCGCTCTGCACAAAATAGATGTAGTGCCGCCCATCCGGGAGAAACTGCGGCGCCGAATGATGGATCTCATGGTTCGCGGAATTCAAGCGGGTAACCGGCTTGGGCGCGCCTCCGCTGGCGGATACCAAGTAGATTTCGGGACGCTCGGTTGTCTCGAAAAGGATATCGCCGTTCTGGCTCCAACTCCCCGCCGAGCGTGCGGACGGAGTGTCGCAAATGATCTGCGGAGCCGCGCTCTGCAGATCCATTTTCTTCAATTTCCCAGAAGAGAAAAATGCCAGCGAACGCCCGTCGGGCGACCAAAAGGCTCCATCCACCAGCTCAGTGCCGGGGATAACATCGGCCGTCAGCGAACCAAGCGCGCGCATCCAGAGTTGTTTGGACCCGTCCGGACCTACGCCGATAAATATGACCCGGTCGCCGCTCGGCGAAACCGCGATCGAGTCGGCATCCGGCGTGGTAACCAAGTCCGGGGGTGTGATCAGGAAACTGACGGCTCGTTCTTCCGGCGATGTCTCGCGAAAATGGGCGACGGCGAGCCACGCGGCGATAGCGGCAACCACCGCAGCGGCCAGCCAGTAATAGGAAGGAATCCGGTCGCGAATAATTACCTGAGAAACTGCGGACGGAGGCGCCGATACTGGCTCGGGAGGTGTCCAAACCGCTGTCTCAGACCCATGATTCGGGCTTACTTCGAGAACGTCACCCGCGAAGCGGTAGCCGTAACGCGGAAGGGTTTCGATCCATTCAACTCCTTCTCCTCCCAGCGCTTTTCGCAGGGCCGAGACTTGGAAGGACAGATTCGCATCTTCTACAAACGTGTCCGGCCATAGCGCGGCCATGAGCTCTTTCTTCGCGAAGACTCGGCCGCGGCTTTCCACCAGGAGCAGGAGAAGGTCGAAGGTTTTCGGCGGCAGCGTGAGGTGTTCGCCATCCCGGGTGAGAAGACGTTTGGCCGTATCGAGGCGAAAAGACCCGAATTCATACACGGTTCCTGTCGCGTTTGCCATCGTTACTCTGAGGCCGGCCCCCTCGGCATTAGACTCGATCAATTCTACCCAGTGTCCAACTATGTGGCAAGTGCCGTCGAGCGGCGCATCGGAATGCCATCGGAATGATTGGATAAGGGGCGAGGCCAAAAAAATTGGCGGCATGGCCATGCCACACCGCCCACGATACCGAATTAAGTCTGTTGATTCGTCTGCTAGAAGGTCACCTTCATGCTCAACCGTATGGTTCGCTGATCCAAGCCGTCTCGCCCGGTGTTGGCAATCTGCTTCTCTACGTTCATGAACAAAGCATTGTCGACGTTGTTGTTGCTGGTGGTGCTGGTCTGTACGGTGTAGCCCGGTCTGGCGCGATGCACTTCGTTCCCCACGTTAAACATTTCAACCAGGAATGCGAAGTTCCATCTTTCCCGGAAAGCGAACTTCTTGGTGAGGCTGAGGTCGGTATTGAACAGTCCCGGGCCCCGCAGCGTGTTCTGGCCGCAATTCCCGAAGGCGTTGGAAGGCCCCGATCTGAAGGTGGAAGGGTCATACCAATGCGTGACACTCTCGGTCTTTATCGGTTCTCCTATACAGTTGGCAAAATTGGTGGAACCGTTCGCATTCAGGCTGGTACTGGTGGTGACGCTAAACGGCAGTCCCGTGTAGTCGCTGAGCAGGCCACTGAGCTGCCAGCCGCCGATTATATTGGCTGCCTTGCCCGTGGAAACCCAGTGTTTGCCCTTTCCAAAAGGCAGCTCGTAAATCGCGGTCGCCTCGAAGTTCTTGCTGATGTCGGTGGTGACCGGCCCGTAGTTATATGTTCGGTATAGCCACGGCATTGCTGCTCCGCCTTGTGTTCCGCCAGGAGTGATGAACCCCAGGTTCTTGGCAAATGTGAAGCCGGCACTGATGGTGACATCTGAAAAACGTCCCTGCGTCCGGGCCTGGAGAGCATTGTAATTGGTACCCCCTTGGGTACCGAGCAGCGGAGTACTGGCAATTCGCCCGTCCCCAACCGCCTGGCCGTTACGACCCGGAGTATTCAGGAGGAGCCCAGGGGTACCGGTGCCGATCGGAGACCAGTTTTCCTCCAGCGACGACATCGGATCTTTTTGTTGTGAGCCCGCGTAGGCCACCGAAGCGGTCCAACCCGGCCTGATGCGTTCCTCGATCGTGAAGTTGTAGGTTTCAACGTAAGCTCGTCTATAGTTGGCTTTGTCGAAATCGAACAGGCCAGCCGTGCCAGGCACAGGCACTTGACCGGTAGTCAGAGGAAATGGGTTCGGCGGCGGAGTGATGCCCTGCCGAAGGGTTATGGCATAACCCATGCTACTGGCAGGAAGCTGAATCACGCCATCGATATAGGGGAAGTTGATCCGGCGGTTGGAAAGCCCAAAAATATTGGTAGGATCGGTTGACATGCCGAAGCCCGCGCGGATTACAGTCCGATCTCCCAGGCGGTAGGCGACCCCCAGCCGCGGAACAAAATTCGCCTGATTCTTGTCGAAAATGTTACACGATTTAGGTGTGCTTGCGACCCCGCAAATCACCATATTGTTGGTGGTGTTGTCGTAATACTCCGCGCCCGTACCCTGGCGCCCCGGGACGGGGAAGTAATCGAAGCGAACTCCCAGATTTACCGTCAGCTTGGGTGTGACCTGCCATTGATCGCGAGCGTAGCCGGCAAAATATTTATTGTTGGTGTAGTAGTAATCCGGCCATTGGAAGATCTTTCCGGCGTCCTGGGAATAGCCCAGGAGGAACGACGCAAAGGAGTTGTACTCGGTCCCGCTACTCGCTTTCCCGCAAGACGTTCCAACGGCGTTAGGACAACCCTCGGTCGTCTGCTGGGCAAAATGGAACCCGCCGGCGCCGCTGATGTAGTTGCCGCTGGCAGGCTGGTATTGACTCTCCCTGGAATTCTGAATGTCGGAGTCGAAGCCAAATCGGAAATTGTGATTTCCCTTTACCCAAGTGAGATTGGCATCATAGTTCCTTTCCGGATCCCAATAGTCCTGCGGTTGGAACCGGCTCACGGAGCCGAGCGGCAGCGCTGGGCTCCAGCCGTCAAGTGTAATCGACGGCATCCCGCCCTGCTGCAAAGCCTTGTACTTCGGCAGATTGGAAGTGTCCAGGCCGTTAATTTTCATCACCGTCCAGCCGAAGTTTTGATCCTGGGCAGGCTGGTTGCTCACGGCAATGTTTACGTCATAACCGTAGTGCGCGTCGAAGATCAAACTGGGACTGATGATGTACGTCCCGGAAACAGTGCCGTTGAAGACGTTGGTGTTCCCGGAACCTTGGGCCGTGTTGGTGTTAGACATACCCGGTCCGCCCAGAGCACCGAACTGAGTGGGTGTCGTCCAGGCGTTGTTCCCCCAACCCAAGCGAACAAAGGTGCTCAGTTTCGAGGTCGGGTTCCAGTTGACCTTGGCGGCGGATTGATCGCGCCGCAGGTAGGTCTCGCCATTGGTGAGCAAATTATTAGATAAACCATACAGTCCACCTCCGGGCTGGTTCGGAAGCGACCATAGGTTTCCATTCGTCTTGCTGTAATCCAGCAAGGCCTGCACGCCCGTGTCGATCCGGTCTGCGGGAATTAGTTTATTAGCAAACGGTGTCCTGCCCACGCCCGTCACGGCGTTGCCTGTCCTCGGATCGTAGATCGCGTTTGGAGAGCCGCTTAAATCGCCGTTCCTCATGGCCTGCGTCGGGACTTCTGCAAAAAACGGAGCAACCTGAACAAAGCCAGTGCCTTCGAAACTCAAGAAGTAGAATAATTTGTCTTTCTTGATGGGTCCACCAACAGTGCCGCCGTATTGATTTTCGATGTACTTGGGATTCGTTTGCGTACGATCTGCCAGATATGGGTAGGCCTGCAGATGCTGGTTAGTGTGGTCTTCAAACAAGACTCCATGGACGGAGTTGGTCCCACTCTTGACTGTGATGTTCACCGCCCCGCCGCCGGTTTGCTGCTCGGCATCGAAGGAATTACCCGAGAGGCTCACGTTTTCGATTTCTTCCAGGGCCGGAATGAACTGGGGTTCGGCCAAGGCCGTCATGTCGTACGTTCCGGTGCCGTCCACTCTCACGGTATTGGTATTCGTGCTTCCGCCATTCACCGAAATAATCAATCCGCGGTTGGAATTCGCGGTGAAGGAGTTCGAATTGGTCGGCGGCGAGACGCCAGGAACCGTTACAAACAGCATCTGGTAATTGCGCCCGGGAGGCACCGGCACGTTCTGCAAAGTACGGGACGTCACGTCGTCGCGGATGTCGGCGCGGTCCGTCTGTAAAGCAATCGCGTCCGCCGAGACTTCCACATTCTGGGTAAGCTGGCCAATAGTCAGAACGACATTGGTTCGGGCCACTTGTTCCGGCGCCACGCGGACACCAGTTGTCGTGCTGGTCTGGAACGAAGGTGCGGTGACAGTAATGGTATACGTGCCCGGCGGCATGGTCGGCAGATTGTATGCTCCGGACCCGTTGGTGGTTGTGTCGCGGGTGAAGTTAGTGGTTTGTTCGGTGGCCACGACTTTCGCGCCCACCACCGCCGCTTGACTCGCGTCGGTTACGTTGCCAGTGATACTGCCTTGGAGTAGTTGCGCGTGGGCTGGTTCAACCCAAACTGTCAATGCCCCTAAAACGGCCAAAAAGGCCCCAAAAAGCACACCTTTTCTGGAAGATTGTTGCATAGACTAGCCCCCTTTTGCTAGTTTTGTTGTACCCTTACGCTACGCTTGCCCCATCCGAACTTCTTGCTTAAGCCAGACTGCTAAAATCTCACCGATTGGTCCGAGTGCAGCGTCAGTTTCTGCACTCGCCCAATTGGTGATTTCACCCACTACGATTTTCATTCGGACTGCGGCATTCGAGTTCATGCGTCGACCCGAATTCCTTCAAAAGCTTCCCCGCAGTTCCGAACTTCCCGAAAATTTTCCCGTTCAACTCCATGTCTCCGGCGCCGCTCGGAGCCGCCGGAAAAAAGCTATGCTTCGCGCCGCGCTTACGGCTTAATGGATTTTACGACCAGGTAGTCGATAGACCCGTTGACTTTTTTAAACCAATGCGGAACTCCCGCAGGGATCACGACGACGTCGCCTTTTTTGAGCTCGTGGACCTCGGGATTCGTGATCTCCTTGGCGGTCAGCTGCAAGGGACGATCGGGCCGGCCTGGATGGGGATCTACCGCGGTGCCGCCCATAAGGAAGGTCGCGCTTCCATCCATGATGTAGAAGATATCGGTTTCTTTTACGTGGATCTCAATGTTGCCGTCCTTGACGCGGCGGTTGGTCTGGACTTCATAGGCGCCGTCGCCCGGAACCAGCAAGGCCGTTTTTCCGAACTGGTCGAGCACCTTCTGGCTGTCGACGTAGGTCGGTCCGCCCTTGCCCATCTCGGCGGCACGCCCTGAAGTCTGCACCATCATGAGCGCCGCACATGCGGCTACGCCCAATACTACTGTTCTCATTATTTACTTCCTCCTCAGGAAACTTCGCGTTCAACTTCAACGTCTGAAATCATAGCAGGTCATACGCTCGAAGAACGGCAACATGGTAACTGGCCTGGCACGGACCCAAACAGCACTCCCCCCACCCCGAACACAGTTCGAGTTTTGCCTGCGAAGCGCAGTGTACGCCCGCTCTCCCCAGCGAGTCCTTTGAAAGGTCTAAGTAAATCCAGAGAAGGAGCGGTTGACGCGACGGTAAGTCGCAGATTCTTAAATCGCTGCGACGTTCTATGGAAATTTTCTAGTTTGGCTCGTTTAAAAGCGAACTCATCTTCGCTTTCGATCACGTGATCCGCACGGCCACCCGAACAAAGGCGCGGCCTCACCAATTCCATCGCAGTTCCTCTATCCTTCCTCAACGAAGATCTTGCCATGGGAAGTATACTATTCTGAGTGTTGGCCGATTGGACGCCATCGGCTTTACGTCCCGCCTGAAGTTATTTCCGTTTGGGAGTAGTCTCGGCGTGGGTTTCTCTGGCATCATAACTATTTCCGAATTGCTGAGTCCAAGATTTGACTGAGGAGTTGAGACCGGTATGTGGCTGAGAATTTCTTTAGGGATATTAGTCCCGGCGGCGTTTCTATGGGGGCAGGGAGTGCAGAACCCCGCCCTGACGGGGGAGGCGGTGCGCGGTAAGGTCATCGCGGAAACCAACCCTTTTAATACCGAGGCGGATCTGCAGCAGGGCTCAGCCCTCTTCCAGCTTCATTGCTCTTACTGCCATGGTTCGCATGGCGAAGGCGGCCGCGGCGCCGACTTGACGGCGGGAGTCTACAAACAGGGTGGGAGAGACCCGGAGTTATTCAAAACCATCCGCACCGGAATTCCCGGCACCGAGATGCCGGCCGTGCGCGTGAGCGACGACGAAGTATGGAAGCTGGTTGGTTGGGTAAAGAAACTCGGCTCGGCGGGCCTTGCGGAAAAGGCTCCGGGCAATGCTGCTGCTGGGCAAGCCATTTACGCTAAGAGCGGCTGCGCGGGTTGTCATCGCGTCGGCAAAGACGGGTCGGACCTGGGGCCGGACCTCACCGACATCGGACGCCGACGCGGCTTGGCTTTCCTCACGGAGTCGATCGTGAAGCCGGATGCGTTCGTGCCGAATACCTTCCGAGCGGTGCAATTGGAAATGAAGTCGGGACCCAACGTTTCGGGCATCCGTCTGAACGAAGACGACCTTTCCGTCCAGGTTCGCGACGTAGCCGGCAACCCACGGTCTTACATGAAAGAAAACATAAAGGAAATACACCGCGACAAACCGTCGCTGATGCCCTCCTATGAAACCCGCCTCAGCAAGCAAGAGCTAGGCGACTTGGTGGCGTATTTGAATTCACTCAAGGGGGCACAATGAAGAGCGGGGGCGCAATGAAAACCGTGGGGGACGCAATGAAGATGAATAAGTGGAGCATACGGCTCGGAGCCGCCGTGTTCGCCGCGGCAGTGGCCTTCACTTTGAAAGGTCAGGCTCCGGCCCAAGGTTCCGGACCCCAGGGCCCCGTTACGTTTGAGCGCCTTCTCAAGGCCGTCGACGAGCCCGGCAACTGGCTCATGTATTCGCACAGCTACAATAGCTGGCGCTACAGCAGCCTGAATCAGATCAATCCGCAGACCGTGAAGAATCTCCACGTGAAGTGGATTTTCCAAGGCCGCCACGTGGAGAAGTTCGAGACCACGCCCCTGGTTGCCAACGGGATCATGTATCTGACGCGTCCCGAGAACGCCATCTACGCTCTGGATGCGGCTACCGGACGGCAACTCTGGAGCTACGAATACCGCAATCCGGCGAGAACCTATAACTGCTGCGGGAAAGTGAATCGCGGCCTCGCGATGCTGGGCAATACGCTGTTCATGAATACGCTCGACATGCACGTGGTTGCCGTCGACGCCCGCTCCGGCCACGAACTCTGGAAGACCGAGATGGGCGACTACACCGCAGCCGGCGGTTATGCAGCTCCGGGCGCGCCGCTGATCGTCAAGGACAAACTGATCGTCGGCATGGCCGGCGGCGAGCACGGCGTCAACGGCTTCCTCGACGCCTACGATACTAAGACCGGAGCGCGCCTGTGGCGCTTCAACACAATTCCGCAGCCGGGCGAACCAAACTTCGGAACCTGGGCTGGCGATTCCTGGAAGACCGGCGGCGTCACCACCTGGAACAATGGATCATACGATCCCGAAACCAACACGCTCTTCTGGGGCACCAGCAATCCCTGGCCGGATTACAACGATGACACGCGGCTGGGTGACAACCTTTATGCGTGCTCGGTGCTGGCGCTCGATCCCGACACCGGGAAGCTGAAGTGGTTCTTCCAATTCACGCCGCACGATTTGCACGATTGGGATTCGACGCAGATCCCCATCCTGCTCGACACCGAGTTCCAAGGCCAAATGAGAAAGACGCTGGCTTGGGCCAATCGCAACGGGTTTTACTACCTGCTCGATCGCACCAATGGAAAATTCCTGACTGCCAAGGCCTTCGTCAAACAGACTTGGGCGAAAGGCTTCGACGACAACGGCCGCCCCGAGTTGATTCCTGGCAATGAGCCGACTCCCGAAGGCAACGACCATACGTGGCCGGGCGTCGACGGTGGCGCCAATTGGATGTCGCATAGCTATAGCCCGCTCACCAAGTGGCTCTACGTCTTTGCGCGCGAGGAACACAGGGTGTTCTCGAAAAACGCAGTCCCGCACCCCACCACCGACGAACCGGATCGGCCGCTCGCTCCGGGAGCCTTGCCCAACGCGGGCGCCTATGACCCCGCACTCGGCGGCGCGAAAACCGCTCAATTCGGTGCGCCGGAAGAAAGCTGGGGCAAGGTCATCGCCATCGATCCCGGCACCGGTACCATGAAGTGGGAACACCGGGTGCTCACTCCTCCGTGGGGAGGCGTAATGGCAACTGGCGGAAATCTGGTCTTCGGCGGAACGCTCGAAGGCGTGATCTTCGCTTTGAATGCCACCACCGGCGATCGCCTGTGGACCTTCTCTGCAAACGGTCCGGTTTTCGCTTCGCCCATCAGCTATCTTGCCAATGGAAAGCAGATGGTATCGATTCCAGCCGGTGACTTGATCGTCACGTTCGGTCTCGATTAGAGCTCAAGAGCAGTGTTCAAACCAAGCGGAATGGCTGCGGCGGTGTTGATTGCCGCGCTGAACCTCCCTGCCCAAAGCGGCGGCGCAAGAACCGGTAATGC
>Ga0163162_10001844_pt1 | contig 19938 bp, 11 predicted proteins | sample S55metaG_FD_115310 | JGI IMG/M metagenome (GOLD analysis project Ga0163162, IMG submission 115310) | Switchgrass rhizosphere microbial communities from Kellogg Biological Station, Michigan, USA - S5-5 metaG | ecosystem: Host-associated > Plants > Roots > Rhizosphere > Soil | place: USA...
AGTTTCCAGGCGATAAAAGCGGCGATTGCCAATCCGGCGAAGAGCTTGAGGACAGAATAATTAAAATTTTTGTCATACCCTGCATGCTGAGATTTCTCATCACAACGCAGGAACAATCGTGATAAGATTATCTTTCAAAATCATCTTATCACGATTACTTTCGGATTTGTTAAAAAAAAATCCACTGACGATGCACGTTTCTAATTAACGTACTTTGGAAACGATTGTCAGTATGCGAAACTTTTCTCTAACTATTCTAATTCTGGTAACAGTTTGCGCGTGCAATAACAAAGAGCCCTACCTCATGCACCCGGACAAGCGCGCTAAAGAATTTGTAAATACAAACTGGAAATTATACTCCACCGATTCAATTCATTTGGATGAAATAACCACCGGGTACTTTGCAAACTTTGAATATTTTACCAGAAGCATAGAAACAGACTCCTGCACAAGAACGCTGTCGTTTGCTCAGGACGCCAAATGTGTGATTTTGGATCTATGTAATGGACAACCCGTAGAAACTTATATGGGACATTGGGAGTGGTATGAAGAAACAGGGATAATGGCGTACTTTCCGCAGGCTGATACTGAGACAGCGTCTTGGATGTTTTTAAAATATTCCCCCGATACACTTCAATTCATGATCCAGTATCAAGCGGACCGTGACCATAATCTTTGGAAAGTGAAAACGTTTGTAAAGAAATAGTGATGAGCAAATTGATATTGTACAGTCTGGTGCCATAGGTGAACAAAGACTGGAAAAATAGTACCGCAATTGTTTTTTTATTTGCAAATAGCTATCTTACGTCTGTAACTCTTCCCTACAAATTGTTCCTGATATTTCTTAACTCCCAACGCCTAAACACCAGCATGAAAAAAATCTTCTACAAGGAGCGTTCAATAATTCTTTTGGCACTAATCATTTTTTCAATCGCCATATCGTGTTCAAAGAAATCGTCTACAAATTCAAATACTCCACCTAATCCCCCACAACGCCCTGTTACTGGACCTGTCATCAAATATTTAAAATCAGCGTTTGCAACTTCCCCGGGTAATAGCAACCAGTTTAACTACACCTACGATAATCAACACAGGTTGATCAAATATACCGACACAGTGGTGACTGCCTCGCCAAGTCTCAATAATGTTATTGAATACAATTTGAATTACACGGGAAACGATACCCTGCCTGATACGTATACCGTCACAATCCAACAGGGCTCGTCGGGGTCGATTACACTGACCAATTAGTGTGTCATACAACTCGTCTAATCAGGGCCATAAAAGATTCAACCATTTCCTCTACACTTTCGAATTATCCAGGTATACGGACAATTTATTATGAGTACACAAATAATTTGATGGTCGCGAAAACGATTTATCCATACAATAGCAGTGGGATGGAGCCGGACAGCATGATACTTGACAACAATGGCAACGAAACCAAACGCATTTACCGAAAGCTGGATCAGAGTAATAACTTAATTGTTTGGAAAATTAGGACAACAAACTACGCAACCACCCGCGACCAATTTTTCAATACTGCGTTTGGTTTGGCTATAGCAATCGTAAACAATAACGGTTCCAGGATGAATAAGAATCTCGAATCCGCTACCACTTACACGAATTATTATGACGACGGTTCTGTATCCGAAATACTGAATAATTCTATTCAGTATACTCTTGATGCGAATGGATATATTTTAAATTATGTTTTAAACGAAACGTTTGCGCAAGGCACCAGTTATTTAAACGTCGAGTACAGTTACTATTGAGAAAGTTTCCTATAAGCGTGGCATGCGGTAGCAAAAAAAAAGTCCTGCACACGCAGGACTGTGCAAAAAATCAAAAATCCTTTTTACATCGGCGTTGCATTTTCAACTGCGTTCCTTAAAATCGCCCTACGTACAATTGCTCTTTTAACTGCCCTTTTTACCACTGCTTTTTTTACCGCTCTGCGCTTTAGTGCCTTCTTTACTACTCTTCTCTTTACAGCTTTCTTCACTACTCTTCTTTTCAAGGCTTTCTTTACAACTCTGCGTTTAATTGCTTTTTTTGCAACTCTACGTTTGATCGCTTTTTTTGCAACTCTGCGTTTAACTGCTTTTCTAACGACTCTTCTTTTTACAGCTCGTTTTGCAGCTTTTCTTCTTACCGTTGCCATAATTTTTGAAATTAATTGGTTAATAAATCGATCTGGACTATTAAAGCTAGGACTAATTTTTACAATTGCCTTAAACTTATGCATCGTTTTACCGTGAAATGAGATATACTTATGCGCATTTGAGCAACAGCAATGTGCATAAACAGATATATTTAATGTTCGTCGCACTGTTGAATAGTTGTAAATTATCAATGTTAAAGACCTGTTGTACGAAGAATTCTTTATTAGAATATCTCAATTCAAACAATTCCTTTATTAGCTATCCCAAAAAACAGCAGTCACCATCTCTTCTTTTGCAATAAATAATATTGAATCGCCTCTTTAACGAATTATTCGCGGTATTTGCCACTCGAACTCATGCAACCGCATAAACCAATTAGCATTCATCTGCTCGTTGCGGCAATTTTGATCGTCAATCATATTTATAACCGTTCAAAACAAAAATTATGAACCTAAACTCAATCAACAAGAATTGGCTGATGCCACTCATTGCCGTATGCATTTTGGCAGGATGCAAAAAGAATGTCGAGCAAACCAGTACTCCCGAAACAGACACCAAAACAGATTCGAGAAATGGCAAACTCAATTTTGATCGTTGGACCATTAACACCTTTGCGGGTAGTGATAACCGTGGGTATTCAGGAGATGGTGGTCCGGTTGCAAATGCTCTGCTAAATGGTACCGAGAATGTGTACGTTGACAGCAGGGGAAATGTTTACATCTCGGATTTAGGCAACCAGGTGATCCGTAAAGTAGACGCACGTACTGGTATCATAAGTACCGTTGCAGGAAATGGACAGAATGGTTTTTCCGGAGATGGCGGACCTGCCAACCAGGCCAGTCTCAGCAATGCTTTTCACATAGTTGCCGACGACGATGGTAACCTCTACATTTCTGATTTAAGCAACAATCGCATTCGTCGCGTCGACCATGCAACCGGTATCATTACTACAGTTGCAGGCACTGGCGAAGGTGGATTTAATGGAGACGGCCCCGCATTAACATGCCAGCTTTTGGGACCATTCGGAATTAATCTAGACAAAAAAGGAAATTTAGTTTTCTCAGATCAATTCGGGCTTTGTGTCAGAAAGCTTGAATTCAAAACCGGGAAGCTTACAACCATTGCAGGAAATAGTCTGGTTCGTGGTTACAACGGCGATGGTGGTCCCGCAACGCAAGCCTTCTTTAACTTTATTTGGCACGTAGCTGTTGATCAACAATCCGGGGACATTTATGTGAATGACCAGTCAAATTACCGTATCAGGAAAATTGATTCACGCACCGGTATTATTACAACGATTGCAGGGAATGGTCTCCAGGGAAATTCCGGCAATGGCGGACCTGCTACGCAGGCTTCGTTTATCGAACCCGTTGGCGTAACAGTGGATTGTAATGGGAATATATTTATCTCGGACCAGGTGCTCATGCAGATATATCGCGTAGATAAGAAAACGGGGCTGATCAATGTGATTTCAGGAAATGGCTTTCCCGGTTTTTATGGCGACGGTGGACCCGCAACGCAGGCATTGCTGAACCATCCCAATAGTCTTTCATTCGACCCATCAGGAAATTTGTATTTCAGCGATGCATTCAACAATAGGATCAGAAAAATAACGATTGACAAATGGAGTAATTAGGTAAGTGAATTTTTGATTGATTCTAATAAACCGACCTGGAGAGGTTGGTTTATTTTTTTGCATTGAGCCGTAAAATCGAGAAGAATTCCTTGATGGTTGCGGGGCTCGCATGTAAACCGAAAATAATTTGAAAGCCTGAAACGAAAATGGATTTCTATAAAAATAAAACCCGCGTATCAGCGGGTTTTATTTTACAATATGGTTTTGAATTTATTTCTAATGCAAAATTCAAATCTCCGTCGCAATTATAGTTTCATCAAAACTTCTTTCTCGTTCCTGACGCCATTGAAAACGCTGTTTCAACATAGCCCTGGAAATTATTGACAGTTGATGTGAGAGCTGCCGTTTGTGTAGCATCTAATCCCCGTCCAATAAAAGCAAATGCCATCTGCTTACTGGAGAATGTTTGAGCAACATTCGTCTCCGAGTTTGCTCCAATAAATATTTTTAACCCGGATTGTAATGCTGTTGATGTGCCGGTTGTATTTGCCTGACTAGTTCCATTTTTATAAATATCTGCGCGCGATACAATCCTTGCGTTCACGTAAAATCCTGCAGACGTGCTGTTCAAAACAAAACCAAATTGGCTGGGCCCATTGAACGCGCCCAACTTTCCAGTTGCATCACGCGAAAGAATTTTTAACGCGTAGTTGTCTGTTACAAATGTATGTCCCCCCTATGTCGGTCCTATTTTCAGAAACATTCGTCAGTATATACACTCCACAACTTGTAGAGTCCTTATTCAACAATCCGAATGGAACCACGTGCGTATCCGCATATGAGGTTGTTCCATCCCACCTGATGCCCGTATCGGAGGCGATTGCAGTGCCTTGTATGAATGTAATTCTGAAGGCAGCATCAAGGTTGCGCGGATCTTTTAAATTCCATTTCATTTGTGTAAAACATCCACTACTAGTATTTGCATCCGCAACCATTGGATAAATTGCGACCAATGGTCCCCAAACATTATTTCTTTTTAATTGAACAACCAGGCTGTCGATAGCAGTTTGTAAACCAACATTGGTGATTGAAGCACTGTCGATAAATTTTTTTGCATCCGCATCCAATCCACTGAAATATTCGACTGCGCCGATGGATGGCGGCGAATTCCATGGCCGCATGTAATGATCTGTACTTAACCCCACGTTAACACCTGCCCCAATAATTGGACTGTTGACAATAGGATTCATCGTCGGTTTTGTACCGGTCGTATCGATGTAGAGCGGCACGTTGTTCGGATAATATTTGTTGTTCGTAGAATCGGAAGTGCTCCATGTACCACCTGAATCATTTTGCACAATCTGGCTTGCCTGGCTTGTTTGCTTCGTATTTATTCCAAGGTTGTTTTTAACGTAACAGTGGAATGTAGGATAACTGCCCAAAACAAGCATCGGCGCGATATATCCTGCATCCTGGTTGTTCGTACCAGTATTATTCAAAATATAGGAGTTGCATGCAGATGTGTACGTCCCGAATTGTGCATTGTCAAGTCTCACACTTACCGTGCCAAATGCCTGTCCCTGTGTTTTGATGTTATCATAAAAATATACATCTCGTGTAGTCGCAGTTAACGTAGCACAGTATGCTCTCATGATGTAACCTTTTTCATTCTGTTGATAAATTCTATAAGCGGTTGCATTACCAAAAATGAATATTGCACCGACGTCGCCGGAGTTTGGATTTGTATTCGTTCTGCTGATATACCAGTCATGTGCATTGAGCCGAAAGAAAACGCCGTTGACCTGTCTTCCTTCAGTAGCGGTATTTGTGATAACTATCCTTGATACAACCGCACTATCAATAAAATTATTCCCGTTAAAGATTTGTCCAAAACTACCGAGCCATAGCGCGCCACAGTTGTCCAGTTTAATACTATCGTACACCGTTCTGTATAAGGTTAAAGTGGCTGTCGTTCCGGCATACGTGGTACCCATGTTAGATGAGTTGGTGAAATCGCCGGTAACGTTTGATCCATAAAGATTTTGCAGCGTATCATCCTGATTGTGTGTTCCTCCCCACTGAATTGCAGTACCGGTTATACTACTAAAGTTTACATTTTTCAATTTGCACGATGTTAGCGTGCTAAGGGTGAGCTTGCCTGTCATTGTATACCTCGATGTCAGTGGAAGAATCACTATCCCCGTAAGATTGGAAAGTGTGCCGCCGGTATAACTTCCATCCGTAATAAAAATCGTATCTCCACTAACAAGTGTTCCCATGGATGTTTTGCTGAACGTGCCACTACCTGTTCCAAGAATTAAGTTGCTCCAATACCTGCCTGTTTTCGGATCATGATGGTGAATAATATATCCATTTAATGGATTCATATTTTTTTTAACACCAACGGCCAGTTCAATGAATAAACAAAAAAGAAAGAACATCACGAGCATCTTTTTCATGTTGATAAAGTTTTATGAAGGTTTAATAGTTATCAAAACAGAGATATCGTTCCCATTACTGGGATGATATCTTTAAAATTCAAAATGTCAAGCAATGGCAAATGTGTATCCATAACGAGTGTAACACTCACTATGCAGTTCGAATGTTTTTTTACAGTCAGGGAACTTTCAAAGGGAAGGATGGCGACTATTAAAAGAGATGAAAAAGGTAGTTATATATTGGTCGCCGGTCAATATGTGTAAACATGTAATTTCATAAACGTGATGATTTGACCAACAACCGCGTTGATTTGGCGCATGATCGTGCCGAGAAAATTTTTTACTGATCGATTTGATTATATACTTATCGAATAACAATGGCTTTTGCTCGAATTCTACGCTAGCCAAAGCACGTCGTAGTTTGCTATCGTATCCATTCAACTGCGGGCACATGTAGGATATAAAATGTTATTCACGAGATCAAGTCTGACGATTCGTTGATATGTCTTTTGTGTATGCAATTCTTTAATCAAACTTTCGTGAAATCAAAAAATAAAAAGATACCATGAAATGCACTGAAGTGAGTTGCGGAAAAACTCCGCTTGTTGTTGTCGAAGAAATTGTTCAAAAGAGAATCGATGGCCCTGGAAATAAAAAAACGAACGATGTCGCTTGAGCAAGTTCGAGGGAGCTAAGAAGAAATTGAATGAGTACCCGGGACGGGAATCCATTTGAACCCCTGTATGAATTTTTGTCTGTTATTGAAGCTATTATAGATGATGAATAACTAGAAGACTATTTGAGTGAATCAATGTCTTCCACTAGTCATGCAAAATGTTTTAAAATTTAGTCCCTATAAAACAAATTTATCCCGTTAAACAACTGTCTTGTTCGCATCGAAACTGAATACGTCCTCTCTGAATCTTTGGCGGAACAGCTGATCAGGAACTCTTTTTCGTCGGAGTCTTACTATCGATTGAAAAATCACTTTCCAAAAGTTTCATTGGAATAATCTGGATAGCCGTGCTCTCTATTCGAAAGACTTTCGTGTCAATATTTGTTTTTAACGGAAGCGCTCCTGTATGTGAAGTAAAAAAAGAACAGTTTCCGTACTTATGTTGCCCATAAAAATTTTTATCAAGTTTTAAACTATTGTCAAAATAAAACGTTGTAGTGCCGTCGACGGTTTTGACGATGAGTGCATTGCATTTTCGGTTTAGGACAACCAGCGCGTCTTTCTGTAATATGAAACTAATTACACTGTCCGTATTTATGGTTGCATCAAACCAATACAGTGTGTCTGTTTTAGGCATTTTATTAAAAATCCTGTTGGCTTGTAATCATAGAGCTGCATGGAAATGGCCTGACCGCTTGAAATTGATTTGTAGTTCCCACCTTTATAATATTCCTGCCTAACTCCAAGTACGACTAGAGACGTAACAAACTCTGCCAAATATTTTCAATTCAGTCTAAAATATTTTGTTTTAAACAAAGATTCTGAAAAACTGCTTCCAAAGATTCGCCGATACTTAAGAAATGCTGCAAAGACTTAAATATAAATCAAACTGTGAGATCATTTACAATATTTATTGATATAGGTTTGCGCATTTTCGTTTCCCAACTGAACTGCTGTCAATAAGTGATCACATCCCCGCTTCGTTGATCCACTTGACAGCAAAATTACACCTAGGTATAAGTTTACTTCTTTCAGATTGTATTTATTGGCAAAGCAGAAAGAAAAATCGTTGAATGCATTTTCATTATCACTCTTGCTATAAAAAGCCAAGCCTCTGAAATATTTGATTTGCGGCATTGGAATGTCGGCCTCAATGTACTTGTCCTTAAATAATTTACCATTGAATTCTAAGTATAAACTGTCACCACCTTTCGTTTTGATTGCGTTGTTAAAGGCACGGATGGCTGAGTCGTTTTTGTCAGCTAAATAATAAGTAACACCTTGGTCAAAGTAAGCGACGGTATTTTTCGGATCAATTGCTATCGCTTGAGAGAAATCATTGAGCGCCTCCACATATTTTTCAGCCTGACTGTTTACCTTGCCTCGCAAAATATACAGATCCGCTGAATTGCCATCGGATTCTTGAGCTCTGTTTAGCTCATCGATTGCCTTACTATAGTCTTTCTCTTGTTGATACTCTAAGGCTTTCTTGATGTGCTTGCTTATTTTTGTATCGCTATCACGACATGAAAAAAGCGCGAACACAATCGAGATCGCTATAAGAGACTTGTATCGTTTATTAAAGGTCATTTAAAATACTTAGTTAATTTTTAGTTTAGCAATTTGCGCTTGAATTTGCTTAAACTGTTCCAATTTTGAATGGTCTTCCTTTCCATTGTTGTCTGTTGGTATATTTCCATTTAACAAATAATTCGCCAAATCGCCCAAGCCCCAGCTATTTTGTAACGATGGCACAATTAAATTATTCTTCAATGCCAGATTAATATCGTTAACTACTTCAAGGGCCTTTGGTGCTTGTTCTTTAGCAGTGTTTATATCATCATTAATTACTGAATTTACATATAACATTGTAAATTGTTTCCCAACCTCTAAACTCAACATCAGCAGGTCCGCCTTTGCGCTTGAACTTGCAATTGTCTTAAAAAATTGGCCAGAATTTAAAATTTGTGACGCTTCCTTTTTATTATTCGGTACTCGGAGAATATCGATGTCCGGTTGAGTCAGAGCTTTCGGCTGATCCTTAACTTCATCCATTTCTGCTCCATCGGCAGTATTGGCCGGCTTCCCGGGCACAATACTTGCGAGAATAGACGTACCATTTGACAAACAATTTTCACATCCTGCGTTATTTGTCTGGACATAATATTTTGTCGCGGGAGCCAGATTTTCCTGATTTAAGAAGACGGTTGCTGATGAAACCTGCGTCCCTCTGTATGGAAATTCAAGCGTCATTTTTATTAGTGACTCGCCCGCTCGTAAATATTCGAGTCCCTCCAAATCTATTCCGCTAATCGGTCTATTTTCAGCGTACGCAAAAGTCGAATTATAAGGGTATTTATCGGCAAGAGGATCAAGTTCTGCAAATCGAGCTATTTGCGGATCATAATTTCTGTATTTGAACTTATACATTCCAAGATTGAAGTCGTCATCCAAAAGTTGCCCTGTGTATTTGTCCTGGTTGGCGAAATAGTTAGGTTTAAACGCTTTGGTCGACAGGCCCGGGATTTCTGAGCCAAAAGCATAATAGTCTTTCTGTTCGGTTAATGGTCCCCGTTTGTGATTGATGACCAAATCGTCGAAATATACAAACTGATCGCTTTCATTACTGAGATATATATAAAGATATCCATTCCGGCGCACAACCATATTTGACGGTCCGGGCAATTGTTGTTTTTCCATTGCTCCCGAAATCAAAGGCACTTGTGCAGCCCCCATGTGATTCGGACTCTCCACTCCTTTGAATTCTTCGTCCACAATGATCCAATTCAGAAACGCTTTTGGTCTTGAATTATCATAAACCGATGACTGCGGCCCATCCAGAAATGACGACACTACATCATTTAGCATACTACTGATATCTCCTGACGGAATCGAACCGCTATGTGTGGCTCCGCTGGCTAGTGTACCATTAGTCAGTATTGGCAACACATCGTCGATGATTGGTGCGAGGCCAGAAGGGGGTGCCTGGGTTGATCCGCTATACCATGTATACGTTGAAACGCTAATTGTGTCTCCAGCCATTACTTTTATCACAATCGCAGGACCGACCCGCATGCTCGGATTGGTACTAGTGTTACCATGAAGCTTGGAAATTTTCGCATTGCTAGCGTCAGAATCAAAACCTCCAACTTTTGGATTCTGCGTCGAACTAACGTTGGTGAATAGTTGATTTTCCTTAGTGGCGTTGGCTACTTCCATCGTCGCCGCATACAAATCGGTTTCCTGTTCAGTCGAGAGGACAGCGCGTACACTTCCTAAATGATCCTTCATGAAATAATCATAAACGTACTTGAGATTACTGATGGATAAAGGTTGATTTACATCGACCGATTGTGGACGCAACCTTCCTTCCGGATGTAGAATGTATTCAAGCGTGTCATTGCGATACACAAAATCGCCTGCGTAGAAATAATTTGTAACGATATTGGGACTAATAGTCTTGTTTGTAACTGTTTTTTGCAATTTATTTCCCGCTGCGTCATAAATATAATCTACAGTCCCTTTATCGGTCATCGTAACAGGATCCTTGACGTTGACATGAGTTGGTAGATTTAAATAATTATATGTCGTCGAGCTGATGCCCTTGTTAAAATCTGTGAGCGTATTTCCGTTCGCATCGTACGTATAGTCAACGCCGCTTCCGTCCTCATGATCCTGGAACCCGAAAGGGATCAGTGGTCCAACCCAGTCCTCAACTCTTCCAAGCTTGTTCCCGTCGTAATTCAAATAGTTTAACCAATTGATTCGGTTCCAATCACCATGATAGCGCATCATACTTAAAAGGTTTCCATTCCTGTCATAGACAATTGTACTTTCATCATATTTTTCAGTAAAGCCCCAAGTCGGTCCCCATCCATTGAAGTATTTGAATCCATACGTAGAAGTATCGAGTCTATTCGCCTTATCATAAAGGTATTGGTATCCTCGTAAATATTCGTCATATCCACTTTTCCAAATTTGCTCGGAAATATTTCCATTGAATTGTGCGCGGCTACCAAACAAGCCACTCATGTTTGTGATATTGTAATGGAGTTCCAAATTAAACAGGTCGTCCTCTTCATAACCGGTCGCATCTGCGTAAGGTTTGTTAATTGAGTTGAGCCAACCGCGAATGTTGTAGCTGTAGTCTAGCTTTTGCAAATAGTTTGGATGCGACGGCGATTGATGTAATTTTTTACTGAGTGGTTGACCAATTTCGTTAAACGCGTTTTCGGAAATTGTGACTGCTTCTTGATTTCCAATTTTGTGAGTTATTGAAAGAAGTCTATCCATATGATCATACTCGTAATCCTGCTCAACTTGAATAGGCGTTGTGAAGAATCGGCTGGTGTGGTTGTGAAAATCACTCGAAACCTTTCCGTCAAACGACAGAACTTTCGTGGTCCTGTCCAAGCCACCGGCGGCATTGTCAGAAGTTACTTGAATTACCCGGTATTTATCATCGAAGTAAGTAACTGTACGGACAAAGTTATTTGTTCCTAAAATTCGAGACTGAGTGGCAATCACTTTGCCAAGCAAATAGACATTATGATCTGAAACGCCGTCTTCATTGACGAAGGTATATCCTGCTTTCCATGAAGGAAGGTTGTTATAGTCGTCGTAGTGTTCGATTGTGAAAACGCTCAATGTGTAATTGGATGAGGACGGGAATGAATTGTTCAGTGTGTAACCCTCATTTACGGACGTATTTACGCTCTCAAATCTTCCTGTCGCAGCAGCCACATCACTTCTGACGTCCGACAATGAACGTGAATCAGTAATTTGGCCAGTAACCGCCGGCCGATCCAATGGATCAAACTTAGTAAACGAATACGTATGACTCGCTCTCAAGTTTCCATCCTGAGTTAAAACTACTCTATCCCACTTATCGTAAATCATAACAACGCTATCAGCACCCGGAATCTTTTTCATTACCATTCTTGCTCGTTCATCATATCGATATAGAAACATCCACGTGGAACTGAAGTTTGAGGGAAATATCCAACCATTGGTCTGCAGTGCGGCAACACCTTCAGGTTGAATTATCGCGCGAAGTAAACCAAGGTCATCATAAATAAAATATGTCTGCAAAACGTCGTTATCAATTAAGACGCGTTTGCAAATTATACGACCTGCCTTATCGAAAAATTCGACGACAAACTGTTGCTGTTCATCGCTTTTAATTTTTTTCGTTAGCTGGCCTACCGAGTAGTACCCCGGAGAACTGTAATTTCCTGCAGCGTCCATCGACATGATACGCACATTGTCGGCAGTTTCGTTGAAAAGATAATTGTACTGGCTAGTTTTGGAAGAAGCATCGTAAGGATCGGACGGATTTGGTTGCGATGCATCGCCAGGTGCACCTTGTGCAAAAATCCTGCTCAAAGGTGACGGTTCTAAAATTGCTTCGCTGAACGGTGACGCATCCGGTGTTACATTCGGGATTTGCCCATTGTAAGAAGACGCCTGCAAAGTTTTCCATCCAGACTTATAGCCACCGGGTGCGGTGTTGTCTGCATATGGTAAATATTTTTTCACCTCTCGCCCGTACTGGTCAAATTCTACTCCTACAACCAAGTCATTTTGCGAAGCGCTCGCCTTCGTCGTGACATTTTGAAGTGATCGACCCAGTCCATCAAAATACGCGATCACCTGAGATTTTCCCTGCGTAGAAATTGGAAGGTTGTCAACAGCGGTCTGTGTAGTGATGCCAGCTTGCTTAACCGTGTTGGTCACAAAGAAATTCTGCGTTGTGCTGGGTTGGCTGAACGCAATTACCGCATGAAATATTATCGTAACGACGACAAAAATACCTTTGAAATATAATTTCTTCATAACGAGTCAATTCATTTTATTGGGTTACTCCATTTACAATTATTGTCCATCCATTCGATTTCAAAATCGCAACGGCCGCGTCACTCGAAGTTGTACGCAATCCTCCCCGTGAGATCAGAATAATATGTCCGTTTGTCACTGTTTGCCCGGCACCGGCTGAGATTTGATTGATAACACCGTCAATCACTGCAGAAGGAATTGCAGCACCAGGATTTTTAATTGAAGGGTAAATCTTAATATTGTTTAGATAAAGAAGCGACGAAAGACTCTCTCTGTCCCAGTTGTCGTCGTTGAATATTAATTGCGCTAGGAGGGTGAAATATGAATTCCAATCTGATTTAAGTCGGCTTATTTTAAACGTACTGTCTGAAACTCCATCCACTCCATATGCGGTAAATATATTTTGAAGATTTCTGTTCAAACTCATGAAATCCTGCTCGTAGGAAACATTTTTTATCGGAGTGGCTCCCCCATCCCCTGGATTCATATTGAAAGTGGTCACTGTATTGATCGTACTCCAGTTGCTAATATTTGCCACAGTTGTTGCGGTCGCCTCTTGATAACACGAACCACCGAGCTTAGCCATAAATTGCGGAAGAGTACCCCGGAAATTTTTTACTTTACTCAGACTTGTAGCAGGATTGAGTGCATTGTCAAGGCTTGGATATTCAGCGGTTCCGTCATTGTGATATAAAGTAATCGTTTTTAACGATGTGTCCGGATATGTATGCAAAAAATTCGGCCAGCCGCCGGGATGTTGGTTCATTATTGTGTTACTGGCTAAAATCAATCCCGCAGTATCGCTATCAAATGTGCCAAGTTTCATTCGGCTACCGTCTCCAAAATCTACAAACGCTCCGTTTATATTTCGGATCCCGTCAATTTGTGTAAATGAGAGATCGTACTGATAATAACGGCAACCTATAACCGAAGTAAGGTCTCGTCCAAATTGAGGTACGATGGTAACAAAATGCATCGAATCGGACCCGACAGTTAATGTAGCAGCCACCTGATTAGCAGAATCGCTATTCCAGATCGTGACATATTGAGATGCAGTAGATGCATTCCCCAAAAACTTTCCTGCATAATTAAACACACCGACGGGGTATCCAAGTGTATTCGTTCCAGCAAACGTTTGCATCGGAACAGATCTCCAGGTTGTCTTATCAATGATTACCTGCCAGCCTTTTGAAATGAGTAAATTAAGAGCTGCATCACTGGCAGAAGTTCTTGTCGGGCCCGATGGTCGAATCGTTAAAAAACCATTCGAAACATTTTGCCCCGCCCCTCGTGCAACCTGAATGATGATACTGTCAACAACAGAAGACGGAATTGATATTATTGGATTTGAAGTCGGATCGTTCGAGTGATTCTGGTTAGTAGCAATAATGTACACATTATTCAGGTTGACAAGCGCTGACAGGTCTTCATGATTCCATTGATCCTCACTGATGATCAGGCGTTGCAGATCCGTAAAATATGTGTTCCAATCTGATTTTACGCGTGTCAATTTGAAACTTGTGTCCCGGAGCGAATTCGCATAGAAATCACCTTGTGTAATTGTAATATTGGTAAGCTTTTGATTCTGCAGAAAATTCTGTGCAAAATGTGTATTGATAACCGGGTTGCTCGTGCCGTCACCCATGTGAAAATTCAACGTGTTAATCGTTGAAATAGAATTCCAGTTGATGATTTGATCAATGGTATTCGTACTTGCCTGTTGAAAATTACTCAACACAAATTGATACATGAATTGAGGGAAATTGCCACGTGCATTTTTTAGCTTAGTCAGGCTTGTAGCAGGATTCGCAAAATTATCAAATGTCGGAACCTGCGATTCCGAGTGATAAAATGTTATCGTCTTTAAAGAATTGTCAGGATACGTGTGTATATAATAAGGGATATTGGATGTTGAGAAATAATGTCTCACAGTATTTGCTGGTATGACAATTCCAACGGTATCCTCCTGTGTGACTCCCATTCTCATACCAGTTCCGTCACCAAAATCGATATAAGAAGCATTGTAATTTCTCACGCCATCAATGTTTGTATAGTCTAAATCGTATTGATAATAACGGCAACCTGTAACCGAATTTAGTATTACATTCTGGTTTACCGGCGCGAGGATGAAATTCATCGAATCAGCTCCGGCTGAAAGGACCCCATTGTTTTGATTTGCGGCGTCTGAATTCCAAAGTGTGATATAAGCGGATTGGCTTGCAGCATTCCCCAACAATTTTCCATTTACGTTGAATACGCCGACAGGATAACTCAAAGTATTTGTTCCTCCAAGTGTTCGCATTCGTATCGGACATTGAGTGCAATTCGATCCGTAATTGTATTGATAGTTCTTTACGATATTTCCCTGATCATCTTTAATATTTTTTAGCCGCTGAAAGTTGTCATATTCGTAAAAAATCGTCTTACCAGCAGCGTCGGTCTGACTGGTCATTCCTACCAACGGTGAATAAGCGTAACTAACAAGTTGTGCGTCCTCAGGGAACACTCTAACATCGTCAATGGTTCCCGATAATGTCATTCCATTGCTATATGTCTGTTGATGAAAGATCCAGGAACCACTATAGCTCCACCATTGAATTAAATATGTTCGGCTATTGGGAATGTTAAAAGGAACGGGGAAACTTCCGTTCCAATAGTGCGTGCCTGAATGAGCCAATCCTGCAACAGTTCCCGACAATTCTTCAAAGCCTTCGTAGTAAATTTCTGTAACACCAGTCGGAGTATATTGAATGCCCTGAAAACTGACATTGATCGAAGCCGTATTACCAGTACCGATGTTATTTGTAAAAGGATCAAAATGCAACACATAGTTGCCGGGTGGCATGTTTGGAAATGTAATACTTGGTTGTGAGGTACACGAGCTGCTTGGATTAGCATTACAGACGTTACCTCCGGGTGAAGATGGACCAATCAATGAAACCTGGCCCGACAACATTCTTCCATTTGTTCCGAGCCAACTACCACTTTGGATTGTAACCACTATTGAGCCCGTGTAATACGTCGTAAACGTTATTTGCTGTTGACCGGTTTGACCGGTTTGTAAATTAATCGTGTTTGTAACCGTAAAGGGAGAGGCCACCAAATGAAAATTGTTGGCAGCATTTATTGCCTCGGCAATGGGATACTTATTTTGATATCCCCAAATAAAGCTATGTGTTACATCGCTCGTTTTTTGTTGTTCTAAAATATTTCCTTTCGAGTCAAATAAATTATAATTGATTCGCGTCTCCATGGGGTTTGGCCCCACCTGAAATTTTTTCGTTTCAGGCATAATGAAATTTGCGCCCCAATCCTTAAAGCCTGTTCTGACTTTACTTACCGTTGCGCTATTATTCGTCGTCTCTTTTTCGAGTAGCGTATTGATTCGATGTTGCGTTTCTAACTTGCCGATTGCGTCCAGTTCACTGGAACTCAAACTTGAAATATTAGACTCATCACCGGGATACCTGTTCGTTTCAACTAGTGTCTCACCCATGCTTCCGGTCGTTTGTGTTCTTGTTAATTGAGTGTGCGAGGGATTGTCGTAGAAATAATTTGTTGTGACAACCATTGGATTTGCCCCGTTCTGGTCATAGTCCGTTTGTTGTCTCGACGAGAGATAAGTCCATTTCTGCGTAGTGTTAAAGGTTACAACATCAAAAACATCCATTCGTAAATTAAATACGGGTGAAGCTGTACATCCTCCCGGAGAAGTTGTTATTGTTTCTGAAACGCCACTTTTTTTAGTTATGTATTGGGTGTATACATTGTTTATTCCAGGGTCATCAACATAAGTATTAACTATTTTTTGCAAATACACTTTATTGCCATCAACCATCTTAAAAATATTCCGGTTGGTTTCCAGACCATTTTTCCACGTTGCAGATGGTGCGGAAGAATTTGCAATAAAATCGCCTCTCAGAACATTTAAATTTTCGTCCGGAAAGTGTGTAAATGTGTGTTCCGTTCCGCCAACTATGAAATCATCGCCGACACTTTCCGTTACAGAAGTATAATAGACCGGGCTACCTCCTCTTCCACTTGTGTTGATAGTACTATTGGAAGAATACTGCAAGTAGTTGCAAGCACTCAGCGGCGTACACGGTCTGGGACTTTGTTCGCAGTGAATTCCCTGACCATCGTCGAACCATAAATACTTCTGCCGTTTATAAGAAATATTATTTACGTATAAAGGCGAATAAGGAATTGTCGGCGCGCTATAGGCATAATTTGTCTTGGTGCTTTGTTGCGAGACCTGATCATACGCTATTTGTTGTTTCACTCTCATTCCGCCGCCGGCATATGCTAACGAAAGAATGTTTGCGGGGGTTGTTGTGGGAATTACCTGCATCGCACTATTTCCCTCATAAACAAACTGAATATTACCCCCGGTCGGAAAATTTACTTTTGTTAGTATTCCTTTTGATGCATAAGTGTAGTCAGGATTCCTGTCGGCAACTTTTGTTATCGGAATATTTGCATCGACGCCGGGAATAAAGGAAGTCGGGTTCGATTTGCCATTGTAGTAACCCCAATAATCCTGCGATGAAGACAGACGCGCTGTCAGATGATTAATGTCATTGTATTCAAAACTGTGGGTTTTTATTCCTTTACCGGTTGCATCTAATTCTTGAAGTTTAGTCAAAAACGGTCTTGACATATGCACGTCCGGGGTTGCACTTCCTCGGTTATCCAATGATGTGATTTTTCCGCTTGACGTAGGCAGAGTTAGCGTGTAATCAAACGTAAAGGTTTTTAAGAGAATTGTTCCATCATTATTTTGAAATATCTGAATACTCTGCAGCATCCGATCAATTGGAATTGGATATTGACCCGGAGATGTTGTGTAGTTGAAAATTATTTTTCCAAAAGTAGAAGAGGTTATTGAACTAATGTACGGCGTAGAAACAATTTGCATATTCGAACAAAAGTTATCGACCGCGAGACTTGGACTTCCCGGACCACCATAAATACATGGTGATGGTCCACATCCGCATGGATCAGTTGGTCCGCCAACACCCGTGCAACTATTTGTAGGATCCCAAAACGTGATCGTCTCACTTTGATTTGCTATATAATTGTATGCGCCTTGGGTATATTTGAGTTGGATGTTGTCAGTAGGATCATTTGAATTGACGATCCTTGTTAAATACCAGGCAGTTTTTGCACCTCGCTTATCCTCGACGGAACAACTTCCTGACCCTGTAAGCGAACTTTCCGTCGCACCGTCTTCACCAAAATAATATTGTATCCCGTCAGGAGTTGTAATGCGTATTTGAGGAGTAAATTCAATTTTTAAGTTTGAATATGGAATTGAAACGGGAACGTTGTTTGGGCCAAGAATAAATTTTCCGCTATATCCTCCAAAACTGTAATTGAATTCATCGAGCTGTGTGTCCTGATGATTGAAATCAATGTTTTCAAGCCACGCCGGAAGTGACAAGTCCGTACTCGTGTGTGAAGAAAAATCTGTTGACGGTGGCGCAGGGGCGCGGGGATATGTATCATCGGGCCTACCATAGATCGTTCTGGTAATTGCACCACCAGCAAGAAGGGTCCACGTCATTCCCACTTTGGTTGGCATATCGTCAACCCTCAAGCCATTTGAACTATAATTGATCGATACTGGCAAAGAAACTTGACGCGCAGTTAATTTATAAAGGTCAATATTTACGTTTATTGTGCCCGTAAATAGACCCACCGGGAAATTTCCATATTTACCAAGAGATGCCGCCTCTGGTGTAGGTGGAATTACCTTTTCCAGCGCAACTGGTGATAAAGTCCCTGCACTTCCACCACCCTGAGAAAATGATTCGAGTTGAAAAAATATAATTGATGACGCAATTATGAAACCATAACGGAAAATTTGAAACATGCTTTCTAAGATTTCTCGATTTAAAAATTATATCCTATCCTGAATTTGATGGGTTGTGTTCTGGGTGTTTGATAATAGCTTAAAAAATCCCACAACAATTGCAACTTGGTTTTTTTAATCATTTTGCCTCGCAGCGAAATCATTTTTGTTAGCCCAATCAGTCCACTTTGCTGCCAGAGTTTGATTTCGTCTATTTGTTGCAGTGAGTTAAATGTTTTTTGAAAATTGTATTCGAAGCCGCCGCTGGCGTAAAAACTTCCTTTGATCTTCATATCCAGAAATGATCTTATTCCAATACCCTGACCCGTCACCTGAACATGATGAATATCCGTTCCCCATCCAATCTTTGCACTGCTACCAATGCCAATCACATTCTTGTCTGATATTTTGTAGCCAATTGAAAAACCGATATCGGTAGTTGTGGGAAAATAATATGTTGAATGTTGAGTCTGTAGATTGACTCCATATTCAAGCCTTTTTAAAAACGTTTTTGTTTTTTGGTCCTTAGGTTTGAAGTCGGGCATTTCACCGCCGCTGCCGGTTTTCAAAATTTTGTCCCTGAGTTGTGTTAGTTGTGATTGTGCATCAAGGACATTTGCTTGCGCAGTTTGCGCGCCCGATGGACCCATCAACATCGTCCGTTGAGAAATCAATTGTTGTACGGCGTTTCTTGTTTGAAGACCGGCAACACCAGACGTTCCATAGTCCTCTGGAATGTTGAATAGTCCTGCCAGCATCGAATTCTTTTTCATGAAATCCTGAAAAGCAGGGATCTTATTGAGAACTTCCAATGCCTTTTTCTCCAGTTTCTCCGGATCATCCAATGCCGCTTTATATTCATTGACTTGTTGCGAGTAATAGTATGCGGTTTGATTATACTTTTTGAGTTCACTACCCAAGTCATAGTTTGCGAGGCGTTGCTTTAAATATGCTTTCCGCTGTCGGATAAACTCTTTGATATTTTCGGCTTGCTTGAATTGATCTTCCAGATTGTGAATTTTACCAATTGCGGTTTTGAGTTGCGCCGGACCGCCGCTGATATTTTTTAGGACATCATTTTTTCCAAAAAATTTTAGAGAATTGGCAGCAGTGTCTATCCAGGACATGTACTGTCCGTTTCCTTTGAGAAGATTTTTGGATTTGTTTTCAAGATCTTTTTTCAATTGTTCGTATCTCTCAGTTGAATTGAGAAAAATACTTTTAGAGGCCACTGAATCGACCTTTGAAAGTTTTTTCTGAATCTTCTTCTCCTGTTTCTCTAGTTTAGATATGTATTTTTCTGTCTGCTTGTCCAGATCTTCCGAGATATTGTCAGCTTTCTTGGAAACAGTCGAGATATATTGGTGAGCAAGTTTTGAAGGAATAAGCGAGTC
>Ga0163162_10001846_pt1 | contig 19935 bp, 13 predicted proteins | sample S55metaG_FD_115310 | JGI IMG/M metagenome (GOLD analysis project Ga0163162, IMG submission 115310) | Switchgrass rhizosphere microbial communities from Kellogg Biological Station, Michigan, USA - S5-5 metaG | ecosystem: Host-associated > Plants > Roots > Rhizosphere > Soil | place: USA...
ATCTTCGATCACACAGGCAATCCAAACTACCCGACGTACTGGCATGCGCGCGGGTATGGGCTTTTCGCGGCGAATCCTCTGGGACAGAAGATATTCGATGCGAAGCAGCCACAATTGGACTACACGGTGGAAAAGGGCGCGAGCACGAATTTTCACTACCGTATAACGATCTCGTCGCACGACGTGACTGTCGATGAGATGAACAAGGCCTCGGCTACATTCGAAGCGGAAAAATAACCGTCCGTCTCTTTACAAACAGCAGGAACAGAAAGCCGCCTCGAAATGAGGCGGCTTCCCTTTTGTAAAGATGCGGGTTGACTAAGCGTAGATTCCGTCGCGGTGGCTGCGTCCCATAATCTCGTTGAAGGCAGAGGCGGGTGTGTTCATGGCCTTCTTGAACGATGTCTGGAACGCTTCCATCTCCGATGGCAGACCAACGGTAACGCGAACATGGTTCGGCAATGCGGACCAGCTGCGACCGATGTAGACGCCGTCCTTGGCCATCAGACCGCGAATCTGCGGGCCGGGGCGCTTGACGTCGATCATGAAGCAGTTGCTCTGCGATGGGATGAAGTCGTAGTTATTGGCTTTCAGCCATGCGAAGGTCTTATTGCGCGTGTCTCCAATGATCTTCTTGCGCGTTGGGATGAGATCTGCATCCATCAGGCTGGCCTGCGCGGCGATCATGCCGGTAATAGGCATCGGCGACTGACCGAAGTGCTCGAGCTTCTTCAGCAACTCCGGCTTGCCGATCGCGAAGCCGCAGCGGATGCCTGCCATGCCGTAGATCTTCGAGAAGGTGCGCAGGATAATGACGTCCTTGCCAACTTTGATGTGATCAATGGCTGAGGTGGCATCGGAAAGGTGGATGTACGCCTCATCGACCAGGACGACAGCACCTGCTGGCTTGTTCGCGACGGCGTAATCGATCTGCTCTTTGCTGGTGATGGTGCCGGTGGGGTTGTTCGGGTTGCAGATGTAGATGAGTCCGGCGTTGGGGTCTGCTTTCACCATGGCGGCGGTGTCGTGCGAGTAGTCCTTGGCGAGTGGCACGGCGTGAATCTTCGCGCCTGCGATCTCGGCGGCGCGCTGGCCGGCCTCGTAGGTGGGGTTGCCACAGACGAAGGACTTCGTGGGTGAGGTGAAGGCGAGCGAGCTGTAGTGCAGCGGCGGGCTGGAGCCGTCGTAGATCATGACGTGATCGACGGGAACGCCCATCTGCTCAGCGAAGAGCTTCATCGCACCGAAGTAGAGTGGTGGTGCATATCGACCTCCGTTGGGCAGGATGTCGGCCATAGCCTTGCGCGCGTTGTCGGAGGGACCAAGCGGGTTCTCGTTGGCGTCAAGGTAAATGCCCTTCATGGTGAACTCGGGCACGCCAGCGGCGGAGCTCATCATTGCGGCGCGAGCAAAGTGTGCCTCTGTGAGGATGGGCGCAGCAACGAGGGTAGCCGATGCGGTACGCAGGAAGGAACGTCGCGAGAAGGGACTACAGGCGGAAAGGTCGGGCGAAAACAGTGACATGTCGAGCTCCTGAGGGTCAGCTGTGCGAGTGTATTCGTTTGTGGCCGGAGATGCGAGGAACAGACGTGGTTGCACTCGCTGCGCACTCAGATTAGCGCGAATGTCACGGACGAACAAGGATTTGGTGACGAATGACAAGTCCGCCCCTGCAAAGGGGCGGACTTGTGGTCACTTATTCAGTGTGCCTATCGCTTTTTCGCTGCTTTCTTTGCGGCTTTCTTGACCACCTTCGTAGCGTTCTTTTTCGGAGTCGACGGCTTATCGAGGTCACCGATCATGTGGAGCCGCATGAAGTTAGTGGCCCCTGAACGCGTGCGGGTTCCGGCAACGATGCCGACAATCTGGTGCTCGCGAACATGGCCGTGGGTTTCCAGCATCTCTTCCGCCATGTTCACCAGAGTGTCCGTGTCGTGGAAACGGCCACAGAGGATAGGATAGGTTCCCCAAAGCAGCATGGAGCGGCTGATGACCTTCTCGAACGGCGAGAGCGCATAGATCGGCGGATCGGGGCGGTACTTGGAGAGCAGTCGGGCGGTGGCACCGCTCTCGGTAAAGATGGCGATGGCCGCGAGATCGAGGTCCTGTGCGGAGTGAGCCATGCATTCGCAGATGGTCTCGGCAACAGAGAGCCGTGTCCCTCGGGGATGCCTAGGGCTGGGCGGCGGATCGAGGCGGATCTGCTCTTCCGTCTCGGTGACGATCTTAGCCATCATGGCCACAGCCTCGACGGGATACTTGCCTGCGGCGCTCTCTGCAGAGAGCATGACTGCATCGGTTCCGTCGTATACGGCGTTGGCTACGTCTGACGCCTCGGCACGTGTGGGACGAGGGTTCTCGATCATCGACTCGAGCATCTGCGTCGCTGTGATAACTGGCTTGCGGTACTCGGCAGCTCGACGAATGATGTGTTTCTGGATTGCAGGGACCTTCTCCGGAGGAACCTCAACACCAAGATCACCGCGGGCGACCATGATGGCATCGGTGACTTCGAGGATGGAATCGAGATGCTCGATCGCCTGGGGCTTTTCCAGTTTGGCGATGATCCAGGCATCGGATTTCAGAGCGGCAAGGCGATTCTTGACGTGGCGGATATCGGCGGCCGTACGAACGAAGGAAACTGCGATGGTGTCGACACCTTCACCCACCGCGAAGATGAGATCTTCTTCGTCTTTCTCGGTCAGCGATGGCACTTTGACAGGAATTCCCGGGAGATTGATTCCCTTGTTCTCACCAAGCGTGCCGCCGTTGATGATTTTGCAGACGACGTCACCGCCCTTAACCTGTTCGACGCGCAATTCAATGAGGCCGTCGGAGAGCAGGATGCGGGAGCCGGGCTCAAGGTTCTCGGCCAGCGTCGTGAACGTGGTGCCGACCATCGCGGCCGTTCCGGCGATCTCTCGCGGGGTGATAATGAGCTGCTTCCCTGTGACTAGCTGGACCGGCTTGTGGTCCTTCAGCTTGCCAGTGCGGATCTTCGGCCCCTGCAGGTCTGCGAGGATGCAGATCGGCTTGCCCTCCTCCTTCGAGACCTGGCGAACCATGCGAATGAGCTCAGCCTTCTGGGCATGTGTTCCGTGCGAGAAGTTCAGACGCGCGACGTCAAGGCCAGCCCGCACCAGTTGGCGGAAGACCTCGATGCTGCTCGATGCAGGACCGAGTGTGGCGACAATCTTGGCGCGGCGAAGACGATCGATGCCGGAGGAAGTGGTGGTGTCAGTCAGGGCGGACTTTGCAGGGTTCGTCATAAGTGCAGCTGGATTCCTTTGCAACTGTTCTGGGGCTCCATCTCTCGATGACCCGCTGGTACGACCAGTATTTCACTGCCGTCCGCCATTCTACCGTGTGATTGCTTCTGACGGCTAAAACGCTTCAAAGGAACGGAAAAGAACTCCTAAGAGTGACCGTGCCGCTGGTACTCATAGTTGAACTCTGCGCCAAAGAGGATGCTAAGCGAGATCAGATACAGCCAGAAGAGCAGCGCAATTCCGGCCCCCAGCGATCCATAAACCTGGGAGTAGTTGGCAAATCGGGTGACGTACCAACCGAATCCCAGCGTGGTGAGAAACCACATGCCCGTAGCGGCGATTGCTCCAGGCAATACTCGACGCCAGGGTTGCCGGATCGGAGTCCCCATGTGGTAGATGAGCGCAATCAAGCCCACTGAGCCTGTGAGAGCAACCAGCCAGCGAATGGCAATGGCAAAGATGTAAACCTCTGTGCGCACGGATGGCATAACGTGGAGCGCAAGCCAGAGGGTAAAGAAATGGCCGAAGACGACCAGCGTGCTGGCAATCGCTAGCGGAACCAGAGAGAGCGGAACCAGCGCGTAGGCTCGGGCACGCCGTCCCCAGATAGTCCAGCAGTCCATGGGCAGATCGTTGGCGCGGCGAAAGCCTTCCATATACGTCGCTATGACGCTGGATGCGCCCGTAACGGAGACTAGCAAAGCGATGATGAGAGCGTGGGCCGACTTGGAATTGTGCGCATCAAAGTACGTCTCCAGAATCGGCGTAACGTCCGGCGGAAGCACGCGATCGAAGAAGGCTCCAAGCTGGCTCCGAATGGGAGCGGTATCGGGCAACAAAGCGATAAATGCCGCTGCCACGATCAGTGCAGGAAAGAGCGAAACCATGGCGGAGTACGCCGCCGATTGGGCGAGATTGAGCGCATCATGGTCCGACGCGCGCAGCACGGCACGATGGAGGATGGCGGGAATACGAAGTAGTCGTCTCACTGGATGAGAGGAGTACTCTGCCTTCAACAGAACTCCTGCCGGAAGCATACACGTCAGCCTGAAGCGATCCGGTTCAGGCCTTCCAACGATTGAGAAAGCTGGTCACGTCGCTGGACCTCATGCTGCGCATATTTTCAAACTCTTTATTTTCCTGCGAGTACAGAAGGCTGCCATTGGCATCCAGCACCGCCAGAGCGGGAACGCCCTTTTCAATCGGCACCTTATATTTCTTTGCCACGTCGACGTTGTGGTCCATGCGTCCGATATCAACGTGAACAACAACAAAGTGCTTGCTGAGGAGTTCGGCGTTCGGGCTCTGATGCAAGTAAATATCGAGCACCTGGCAATCTCCGCACCAGTCTCCGCCGAAGTCCAGGATGACGCGTTTCTTCTGCGCCTTCGCCTCCTTCAGGGCAGCCGCAATATCAGCCTTGGGGTCTGCCATGGAGTCATAGAGATGCTTCTTCACGAAGGGCGGAGCCATCTGCCCAGAGGCAGTAAACGGTGCGATCAGTAGAGCGAGGGTTACGGCAGAGAGCGCGGGGCGAAGCTTAGAGAGCATCGGATTTTATCTTTCCCTAAAATGGCTACCCCTTTGCGAGCGCCTATAGACATGATGCATGAACACACTCGAAGGTCGCAAAGTTGATCGCTGCTACTTGCCTGTGTAGTAGCCGTCGCGCGTCTGGATGTACAGGTCTTTGCGGTTTGCAGTGAGCTGAATCTGATGATAGCCATCAGCCGCAGTCGTCTGGTCTGGCGTATATCCCAACCGGTATTGCGCGCGGAGTTCGTCTGCGATCTGGGTGTAGATCTGGGCCACCGTCAGCTTTTTTGTCACCTCGAAGAGACGTCCTCCGGTCTCGTCTGCCATCTGTTGCAGGATTTTCTTCCCATCGACATGCTCGGCGTTTCCGCCACCTCCGCGTCCTCCGCCGCCTTGACCACCACCACCGGGATATCCACCTCCACCCCCTGGGTAACCACCTCCGCGACCACCCGGATAGCCTCCCCCAGGAAAGCGTCCGCCTCCACCATGCGGGCTTCCTCTGCCTGCGTCATGTGACTCTTCGCCTTTGAAGTAGATTGCGTACAGAATTGTGTCCGCCCGCTGTGCCGCTTCAATCGCTTTGGTCAGGCTCTCTTTGCTGCCATGGTCGACGCCGTCAGAGAGAATGATGAGTGCTTTCCTCCCTTTTTGCTTTCCCATCAACTCATCAGCGGCAAGAAAGGTAGCGTCATACAAGGTGGTTCCCGCCATCTGTCCGCGACGCCCACCACGGCCACCCTGATTTCCCGGATCGTCAGGAGGAGGAGCGTCCGGACTTGGCGTGTCAAGCTGCTTGAGCGCAGCCTGAAGCTTGGGACGCGAGTTAGTTAAATCCTGCAACAACTCCGTCTGACGTGCGAACTGAACGACGAAGGCCTGGTCCTGCACGGCCTTCAGCATTTGATCCAGAAAGGCGCCGCTTGCAGTCTTCTCTTCACCGATCACCTGACGCTGACTAAGGCTGGTATCGACAAGTAGACCAAGAGTTAGCGGCAGATTGAGGTCGATGTCGAAGTAACGGATGGTCTGCGCACGCCCATCGACCTGCAGAGCAAAATCTGTCTTGGTAAGGTTCTGGACAAGCGCGCCCTTCTTGTCGCGAACTACGACCGGCACGTTAACAAGACGGGCATCGACTGAAAGCGTGGGTGCAGTGGAGGACGGCGTTGGACCAGAAACCGCGGCTGTCTGTTGTGCGACCGCGGGCTGGAAAATCAACAGTGTCTGCGTTGATAGACAGAAGGCAGATAGGGCGTGCACGAACGTACGACAGCGAGCCATACACGCTTAGACGAGTTTTTTTCGCAGGTGTTGCGGTCTTCCTTCAACCTCTTACTGAAAGCCGCATTCGTCGAGTTAGACCCAGAGGTCTATAGACCTTCGTAATCATCGAACCGCTGGATTTGCCTCGACACATCGCGGATGTTAAACAAACGAAGCTAGTTGACCCAAACCCGTCAATACAAGGTGCATTTTTTATCGGAAATACCTTTGAAAAGAAATGACTGGATGCTACGTTGCAACCATGAATTTAATCAACTAAAGCGTTTACGCTATATACGTTGACTTCTGTCGCGCCAATTGCAAATGACTACGAGGTACGTCTTGAGGGCCTGGGTGTTTGATTTTCCCCGACCGTGGATATGGAAGGTAGGTTTGTCCTCGGTGCCTGTGTGGCTCGCGCTGGGAGAGATTCTCCGTACTCACCATGGCCCACAACCCTGGGAGATCACCGCGGTCGCAGCTGCGGGAGCAGGTACTGTAATCGGCCTCTGGTCTCTTTTACGCGATCACGTGCACAAGGTAGTGAGCAAGGGAGCTGCAGAGGCTCAATCGAAATTTGTTGCGGCAGCGGAAGCGAGCCTCGACGCCTTTTCCCTGCTCGAGTCGGTGCGCGACAAGACTGGCCGGATCGTCGATTTTCGCATTCAATATGTGAACGCTAACGCGGAGAAGCTTACTGGCCGTCCACGCGCTGAATTGCTGGGCCAGAGCCTCTGCGATTCGATGCCCATCCTGAAGGCGACCGGCATCTTCGAGCGCTGTTGCAAGGTGGTTGAGACAGGTGAACCGCTGAATCAGCAGTACCCCGTGCCCGAAGGAAATCTGTTACAGGCCACGTGGGTCCGCTACCACGTCATCAAGCTGGGAGAGGGTCTCGCTGTCACATGCAGCGACATCAGCGAAGAAAAGGCCACCCAGGAACGCTATGAGCAACTGGTGGAGTTCACAGATTCCGTAATTCAGAACGCGCCATTCAGCATCATCGCCACCGACGTGCGCGGCAGAATTACTGCGATGAATGTGGCTGCCGAAAAGCTGACAGGCTACGGACGCGAGGAGCTCATCGACAAAGCACCGCTGACGCTTCTGCACGACGAGCACGAACTTGCCATGGCCGCAGATACGTCAATTGCCTCCGGCGCAACGGATCATCTGGGATTCGAGGTTCTCTCGGCTGGAGCTGCTGCCGGAGAGATGGAAGAAAAGGAGTGGACGCTGATTCGGCGAGATGGAAGCCGCATGCCGATCAACCTTGCGATGCGTGCCGTCACCTCAGAGGCAGGCGAGGTCAGCGGCTTCGTAGGAATTGCGTTTGATATCACCGAGCGCCGGCAGATGCTGAACTACGTCACGCATCTCGCTACCCACGACCAGCTAACGGGCCTGCTGGGACGAGCGTTGCTGCGCGATAAGACAGTCGAGGCTGTGGAACGTGCAAGGCGATATGGAACCAAGGTTGCGGTCTTCGTTGTTGATCTCGATCAGTTCAAACGCATCAATGACTCGCTGGGCCATGCCTCGGGCGATCAGATTTTGATTGAGGCTGCAACTCGTCTTCGACGGTCTGTTCGCAGCACAGATGTCGTAGCCCGCGTGGGCGGCGATGAGTTCGTTGTCGTGATGCCTGACATTACCAATCTCGCCGATGTGGAGCAGTGCGCGGCAAACCTGGTGATGAGACTGTCTCCGGAGATCCAGGTCGACGAGCAACTCGTAAATGTAACGGCAAGCGTGGGCGTCTGCGTCTACCCGGACTTCGCGCCGGACGCCAAACATCTTCTAAAACGTGCCGATTCGGCGATGTACGTGGCGAAAGAGAACGGACGCAATCAGCACCAGATCTTCAGCGAAGACATGCTGAAGGAGACGGCAGACCGGCTATCGATGGAGCACGCACTGCGCCACGCTTTGACTAACGGAGAACTGTGCCTCAACTACCAGCCGCAGGTCTCGCTCACCACCGGCATGGTTACCGGGATGGAGGCTCTCCTGCGTTGGCATCATCCCCGGTTGGGTCAGGTTTCACCTGCTCAATTTATCCCGTTAGCGGAAGAGACCGGTTTGATCGTCCCTATCGGTGAGTGGGTCTTCATGACTGCTTGCCGAGAGGGTAAAGAGCTGCAGGATGAACTGGGAGCCGACCTCACGATCTCGGTTAACCTTTCGCCGCGCCAATTCCAGCAACGGAACCTTGTTCAAGTCATCGAACATGCACTCGCGGCCAGTGGACTTGCTGCGCGCAACCTCGAGATTGAGATCACCGAGAACATGTTGATGGTCAACTCGGGCGATAATCTCGACAAGCTGCAGCGAATTCGCGAACTCGGAGTTCGCATTTCTATCGACGACTTCGGCACAGGTTTCTGCAGCTTCTCCTACCTGTTGCAATATCAGGTAGACCGCCTGAAGATCGACCGCAGTTTTGTGAAGCAGGCCGGAACGGATCCCAACGCGGCGGCCGTAGTTAGAACCATCATTGCGATGTCTCATGGCCTCGCGATTCGAGTTGTCGCCGAGGGAATCGAGACCGACGAGCAGCTGCGCTTTCTCATGCGCCGGAAGTGCGACGAGGCTCAGGGGAACTACATTGCGAAACCAGTGCCGGCGAGTGAATTCGCGGCTGCTGCCCGAACCTCAAACGGCATCGGAGTTCTGCAAAACATCGGCGGCGCTACCGACGAACTGAAGGGGCTCGTCGCGAGAAGAGACTCGAGCCCCAAATTGATTCGTTTCTAAACAACCTGTTTTCGTTTGAAGAAGTGGTAGATCGCGAGCAGAATGATCGCTCCGATCAGCGACATAATGAAGCCGGCAGATTCCCCTTCCTGATAGTGGCCAACAAGCCGCCCGAGGAACGTTCCCAGGAACGAGCCTGCAATCCCGATGATCATGGTGATAAGCATCCCTCCAGGATCTTTCCCAGGCATGATCAACTTGGCGAGTGCACCGACGACAAGACCGATAAGGGCAGTCCACAACAAACTCAGCATTCGAAGCTCCTCCAGTTTTGATTTAGGCAGGTTTCCGGACGCAACCCAATGGTGCCGATCAGCATACTCCCACTCGCGTACCGTCGAGCGGAAAGTGCGACGGAATTTCCTCCAATTTAGTTCTGGTGTGAGACTGCTTCCCTGTTCTTCCAAAACCCAATGGTGCGCTGACCTGACGTCGAACATCTAATGGACATGAGCGATACAACGATTCACCCAGGCGTTCGAATGGGGCACGTCCACCTGAAGGTGGCCGACCTTGAGCGCGCGCTTGGCTTCTATCACGGCATCCTTGGATTCGACATCACACAGAGATTCGGCAGCTCTGCCGCGTTTCTCTCCGCAGGTGGCTATCACCATCACATCGGGCTGAACACGTGGGAGAGTGAGGGCGGTAACGCTCCAGCGTCGGGAACGACGGGGCTCTATCACCTCGCTGTCCTCTATCCCACACAAGCTGCACTGGGCGACGCCTTGCGAAGGCTGATCGACGCGGGAGTGCAGCTGGATGGAGCAGCCGACCACGGAGTCAGCGAAGCACTCTATCTACGCGATCCGGATAACAATGGAGTCGAGCTCTACTGGGACCGTCTGCAAGAAGAGTGGCCCAGAGACACCGCCGGTAACCTCACGATGTACACGCGGCCGCTCAACCTGGAGAAGCTGCTGGCAACCGCAGAGGCTCACACCGAAGGAACGAGTTAGTAAGCCTGCAGTCGATTGATCGGAATACGCACCTGGAAGCACGTCGCATGAGGTTTGGAATCGACCGCGACTGATCCTGAATGCTTGTTGACGATGCGCTGAACAATATCAAGCCCAAGCCCGAGTGCAGTTCCGATTGGCTTGGTCGTGAAGAACGGTTCGAAGATACGCGACTGTATCTCCGAATCAATCCCGGGGCCATCGTCGCGCACCTCAACAAGCGCAGTCTGCCCCGTAAGGCGGATCGAGATCGTCAGCGTACCCTGGTCATGCATCGCATCGAGAGCGTTTTCGATTAGCGCCGACCATACCTGGTTCAACTCGCTGCCATAGGCACTTACCAGAGGAAGATCATGTTCGAACTCCAATCGAACATCCACGCGCCCGGTTCGCGAACGGAACATTGCCAGCGTATTCTCAATCGATTGCGGCAGGTCGATGTCCTGCACCGGCGCCTGATCCATAAACGAGTAGCCACGGATCGCACTGATGAGTTCGAAGATGCGATCGCTGGAGTCAACGACCGTATCGGCCATACGCTCCACGCGCAGTGAACCGGCAAAGGTAGCAATCGCAGAAGGCAAGACCTCTGCGCTTAGTCGTCCCGCCAGATCATCGAGCATCGTCGTGGGAATCCGCGATTCAGCCAGGGCAGGAGCAATCTTCCATGGCTCGCTAACCTTGCGCGCCTCAAGCCAGTTCACAAGCTCGGTCTCATGATCGCTTGCTTCGAGCGGGCTGCGAGGAATCGGCGAGTATGCTGCGCATATTTTGACCTCGGTGCGTGCACGCTTCACCCAGGAGTTATATCGCTCCATCTCTTCTTCTGAAGCAAACATCCTGCCCAACCGGTACTTTTCCTCGTCTGCCTCGCGCAACTCTACTGACAGACTAGCGGCGGAACGCTGCGCAGCCGAAGCAGGATTGTTCAGCTCATGCGAGAGATTCGCTGCCAACTTGCCCAATGCGAGCAGCTTCTCTGCCTGCTCGTCCATGCGAGTGAAGTCGCGCACGCGATCGAGAAGAAGCGTTACGCATCGCTGTCCCATCGACGGAATTGCCTGCAGCATCTCCGGAAAGAGGTCTTCATGTATGTCCAGCAGCCACACCGGACCAACGCTGCTCCCGTCCGCTCCCCATGCTTTCATGCGTGAGAAAGGCAGTTTGCCGGTCACTCGCGAAGTGCGGCCCACAAAGCGCGCCACCGGCCCAGATTTGCGTCGCTGCACCATCACCTCACCGGAGAGGATGATGATCATGTGGAATGACGGCTCGTCCTCTCGGAAGATCATGGAACCGTCGGGCCCCACACGCTCTGTGGCATGGGTTGACAGCCAACGGTACTCAGATTCAGTCAGGCCCTCGATAGCCGGAATTGCACGCAACGCCGCAACGATCTTTTCCTGCGGAGTGGGTATCAGCGGAGCCGCAGCGTTGACTGGCGCAGCCATCGGAGGAGCAACCGGAAGATCGTAGGAAGTCGGTGTAGCCATCGGGGCTCCTGTCGTGTCGGGGTAGGGCTTCCCTGATTAAAACAGAACTACCGTCATCCTTCGAAACATGTGACATCTCAACGCTGTTTATCTTTCGCCAACGCCTTTTCTGAGTACTCGAACCGGAACATCCTTCCGTGGAGCGACCAGAAGTTTCCTCTCGCTGTGACTCTGCCATAGCCGAATCCCGCCATCAATGGCATTGCTGTTCGCGCCTAAAATCACGTGCGGAGGAAGCGCCTTCATCAGCTTGGCATTGCCGCCGCCGAGTAGGACATACTCACACACCATACCGGCCTTCATACGCTCCACCACATCGAGCACAGAGCGCCGCCAGCGCTTCTTTCCACGAAGCTCGAGACCCGCACGCCCGACGTATTCCTCATACGTGCGGCCCTTCTTGTATGGCAGATGAGCCAGTTCCAGCGGAACCACAACTCCCTCGAAGATCATCGCGGACCCAAGTCCAGTCCCAATGCCGAGAAAGAGCATCTTCCCACCCTGGTATCCGCCAAGCGCCTGCATCGCTGCATCGTTGATGAAGCGAATCGGCTTGCCGAAAGACTTTTGATACGGGAAGTCGATCCACCCCGCAGCAAGGTTGTGTGGCTCGGTCAGTGGCCGGTCATGCGCAACCGGACCGGGATAGCCGATCGAAATGCAGTCGTACTTCCACCCCTTCGTCGCGAGCTTCACCTGCTCGGTCATCTGCCGCGCTGTCATCTCCGGACCAGAGGGAATCTTCAATGGCACACGTTGCTGCGTCGAGGCCACCTTCACATTGGTTCCCCCGATGTCGATCACCAGAACATTTTTCATGCGGAGAAGCATATCGCGTCACCCTCCCAATGGTGGATTGGCCTGAAAAATGAGCGTTTTGCAGTCCTTGATCTATTTTGCTTATCACTTAAAAATCTGACCGATTGGCACGTACCACTAGACAATAAGTTATTGAAAATAAATGGGTTCAATTTTAATTGAAATAATATATTGACAATCGTAATTGATTGACAATATATTGGTGACGGGAACTACTTTTCATTAGGAGAAATCTAATGCGTAAAGCACTACTGGCCACACTCGCCCTGTCCCCCGTCCTGCTTCACGCTCAGGCAAATTCGCCTGCCCAACTTGAGTCCAAGCTCTCTGCTCCTGCTATCGGCGCCGCAGCCGATCGCGGTGCCATCTCCAAGCCGCTGCGCGTCTCCACGGGGGTCGCGAAGCCCAAGCTGATTCACCAGGTCGAAGTTAACACTGATATCGTTTGGCCCTGGGCCGTGGTCGGTGTCAGCAAGACCGTTATCGTCGGCATGATTGTGGACAAGAACGGCATCCCCACCGAACTGAAGATCGTCCGCTCGGGTGGCCCGGAGTTGGATCACAACGTCCTGGCAGCGGTTGCGCAGTACCGTTTCAAGCCGGGCACCGTGAGCGACCAACCAGTCGACTTCCCGCTAAACCTCGAGATGAACCTGGTTAGCCCAGCCCGGTAGAAAAGCCTGATCGTTACAACACTTCAAAGGCGAGCCCCTGATGGCTCGCCTTTTCGTTTGCCCTCCCGTCTTTATTTACTGTGCTGTAAGTGGCTTGGCTTATTGGGTTGCGAGAAGTTATGGCCACGTTGACGTGTCGGAGCTGCTTGACATGCGGATTTGCTGAGGTCTTCGATTAGCGTGGAAACCCTACCAGGAGAGTGCTTCGGCCAAGAAGACGGCGGTTCGCAATGCCGGACACGGGCTCGATAGAAGATAAGTCGCAGAACATTGGAATCAGGAGATCTCACTCCACGAGAAGGAGCAGCGATGAGCCATTGGAAGGAAGTACTACGAACAGCACAATTCAGCGGAGTAATCCTTGCCATTCTCGGATCAGGACCAGTAGTGCACGCCGATCCTTTAGATCCCCTAAGTGTGACGGGCAATGTACAGGCCAAGGCAGTAACGGAAGGCAACGGCGACAAACTCGTCTGGACAATTCAAAACACAACGAATGCCATTTTGACGCTTGATGACGGGCTTCGCACGCGAGGTCTCGGGTTCAACTACACGGGCGGCGACAGGGATGACGCGCCAACGATTTCGAGCATAACCGGATGCGATAACGGCGTCATGTTAGCGGCGCAGACGGGTGCGTGCGTCCTGGTCATCGAATTTACAAGTCCGGCCGTCAACGACACGACGAACGATGAGAATAACGACCGCGGCTTTTGGGATCTCACCGCGACCCGACTCGGAGCTCCCGTCCTGACTGGCACAGGGCCGGGGATAGGTGCAGTCCAGAGCGGTGCGATCGTCGGCCGCGTGGAGGTAGACGACCCCGGCGTTACGCCAGCGATACCTGAACCGCCAAGCTTCGTGCTGTTGCTCACGGCTGCCCTTATGGGATCCACAGTAGCTTACGGAGCCAGAGCCAAACGGGAGAATAGGTCACACATGCCGCGATAGACCGCCCCATTAATTCAACAGCGAAGCGGTTCGCATGGAGGGCGAATGCCCCACTCATGCGAAGAGACTGCATGAATGGGGCACCGATGTTAGGTAGTTATGTACGGCCTATCTGCTCAATACTGAGACGCGACGCTGACTCTTGTTAGTGCAGGCCGCCGCACCAGCGAAGCGATGGTGTTTGTCTGTGGTGTTGCCCGTGCTGCTGTTAGACCTGACCCTTCGCCGCAACTGGACCCACTACTGTTGTAAGTATCCAAGATGGCTGCCAATGCTGTCATCTGTTGACCCAACGCGGTGCTGGACTGCACGAACGCCGTACTCATGTTGATGTTATTGGCGCACAGAAGTGCAATCGCAGATCCTATTGCCGCAGTCGCCTCCGGTGTCTGATTTCCGCCGCCATCATAGTTCGCGATTGCAGCAATGAGCTGATGCCCCAGGATAGTAACGGCATTACCACCACCATTGTTTTTGTTCAGAATTGCCAACAAAGTCGCGGCGTCATAATTCATGCATCCAATCGACGTCAAACCGCCCGCAAACATCGAAGACGGAAACGTGTGATGTTTCCAGTAACCGAAGGTCGCCGGACAGCCGCCACTTGGGCATTGAAGGGCTGTGGACCCTTCGAGTTGAAATCCGGTGTCGGAGAACACCGTCGATGCACCCGGACCGGAAAAAGCAGCGATCTTGCCTGTCTCATCGGGAACAAGAAATTGTCCTACAAAGGGTGCGATCTGGGCCGGAGTGTACGCGAGAACGGCGCCAGTGGTTGCGAAGTTGGTGTTGAAGAACTCAGTTCCCGTGTCGAAGCCGCTCACGAAGTAGCTATAAGCAGCCCCTCTGGCGCCGGCCAGCGTACACGATAGATTGTTATTCCCTATAAATACGATCCCCTCGGGCTCGGGGCCTGGTGTCGCCGAATAAAATGTCATCGCCGTGGCGCTCGGTGTACCCGGTGTAACGAAGAAGATTGCACCGACGCCCCCAGGAAGGGCATTGACATTGTCAGCTTGCACTGCAGTTGCAAAAAGACATCCTGGGCAGCTCGGGTAGGTCAAAGGAGCCACCGTGGACCCCTCCAGAATAAAATTTGGATCCACGGGGTAAGCAAATTTGGGCGCGCCCGTGGAATCGGCTCCGACAGCTCCCCCTTGAGGGCTAAGAATCATATTGAACCCAAATGTTCCCGATGCATCAAACGTGATGCCGACGTGATTTTTGGAAAGGGAAAGGGCGTCGATGAACAGCGTGGATCCGTTCTTATAGACTGCGTTCTTAAGACTACTTGTCGTGGAGTCACCCGTAGCGAATGTATCGCCGGCGGTAAAGCCACCTAGCCCGGGCGAAATTGCAAGATAGTTTTCAGCGCACTCTCCCGTCTCAGGTATTGAAAAAAGCAGGGTGCTTGTTCCGGTAGTCAGGTCCTCCTTGTAGATACCGCGTTGCTGTGTTTGAGGTGGTTGTGTTTGAGGTGGTACCGGCGGAGAAGGGACAACGCAGAACGGCTGTGTAAACAGCAGTTCACTCGTGGTTGCCGCTATCCCGTTAAGTCCGGCACCGTTATTTCCGGTGGACAGCGCTGGAATGACATTCGGCGGTGTCTGAGCCGTGACACTCACGGCTCCTACAATCGCGGCAAAAGCAAATAGGCAGACTCTACATTTCAGTTGCATAAAATCCTCCATGGGCATTTTTTTTGAATGACCCAGTGGCCCCAATGCGAAACAACTCAACGGCATATAGCGGGCGGGATTATATGGCAACATTTGGAGAAGAAGCAATTTTCCTCGTACGCTGTAACTTTTGGGCTGACACCCACTTAGCGGGAATGTCCATTCACAGAAGTGCAGATGCCTAAGGATTCAGCAGTATACGCGCCGCGAAGCTAAAGAGGGTAACGAACAAGAAGGCTCGACCAACTGACAGGCGTCAACCTTAAAAAGAAAAGGCGGACCCTTTCGAGTCCGCCCTCCATTTTTGCGCGAAGCATGCTTCGCTGGAGCGTAGTCCTACTCGGCTGCCATCTCTTCCTGTTCGCCTTCCATGCGCATTGCCTCGAGCTCGCGCTCTTCGGCGTCGTGCGCTTCCTGGACCTCAGCCTGGACCTGGGCTGCCGCTTCCTCGAGCTCCGGTGAGAGCTGGACGTTGCGGTAGTACTCCATGCCGGTTCCGGCGGGGATGAGGCGGCCGACGATGACGTTCTCCTTGAGACCGCGGAGCGTATCGATCGAGCCGTTGATGCTGGCCTCGGTGAGTACGCGAGTGGTCTCCTGGAAGCTGGCGGCCGAGATGAAGCTATCGGTCGAGAGCGACGCCTTGGTGATGCCGAGCAGCAGGCTGCGACCGATGGCCGGCTTGCCGCCGTTCATCAGGACGCGCTGGTTCTCAGCGTTGAAGCGGAAGCGGTCCGTCTGCTGGTCGATCAGGAAGGTCGTGTCGCCAACCTCCTCGATCTTGACCCAGCGGAGCATCTGCCGAACGATGACCTCGATGTGCTTGTCGGAGATAGCCACACCCTGCAGGCGGTAGACTTCCTGGATCTCGTTCACCAGGTACTGCTGCAGTGCGCGCTCGCCGAGCACCTCAAGGATGTCGTGCGGGTTGCGCGGTCCGTCGATCAGAGCGTCGCCGGCGCGAAGGCGCTCGCCTTCCTGCACGTTGACGTAGACACCACGCGGAACCGAGTACTCCTCTTCCTGTCCGTTGTCGGCAGTGACATAGACCTTGCGCTGTCCCTTCGAGACATCGCCGAAGCGAACCACGCCGTCGATCTTCGAGATGATCGCGGGGTCACGCGGCTTGCGTGCCTCGAACAGCTCGACGACCCTCGGCAGACCGCCGGTGATGTCCTTGGTGCGTGTGGTCTCGCGCGGAATCTTCGCCAGGATGTCTCCCGGGAAGAGCTCGTCGCCATCCGCCACCATAAGATGAGCGCGGCTTGGCATCAGGTAACGCTTGTTGCCCTGCGCGGACTTGATGATGATCGTCGGCTGGCGCTTCTCGTCAGATGAGTCGGCAACGACCAGACGCGAGAGGCCGGTGACCTCGTCGATCTCATCGTGCAGGGTTACACCCTCCTGCAGGTCCTTGAACTGGACCGTGCCGGCGATCTCGGTGAGAAGCGAGAAGGTGTACGGATCCCACTCGCCGAGCTTGTCGCCGAGAGCAACCGTTGCGCCGTCCTCGATCTTCAGCTTCGCGCCGTAGACGATCGCGTAGCGTTCCTTCTCACGGCCCTTCTCGTCGACGATCGCGATGGATCCGTTGCGGTTCATCGCAACCAGGTCGCCGGTCTTCGAACGGACCGTGACGAGGTTGATGAAGCGCACCGTTCCGGCGTTCTTGGCCTCGATGTGCGAAGCGTCAGAGACGCGCGATGCGGTACCGCCGATGTGGAAGGTACGCATGGTGAGCTGCGTTCCGGGCTCGCCGATGGACTGTGCCGCGATGACGCCAACGGCCTCGCCCATCTCAACCATCTTGCCGGAGCCGAGGTTACGGCCATAGCAGAGGATGCAGGCGCCACGCTTGGACTCGCAGGTGAGCACCGAGCGAATCTTGACGCGCTCGATACCAGCAGCCTGGATTGCGCTGGCGAGGTCTTCGTCGATCTCCTGGTTCACTTCGACGATGGTCTTGCCTTCGTAGTCCTTCAGCTTCTCGAGCGAGACACGGCCGATAATACGGTCGCGCAGCGGCTCGATGGTCTCGCCGGCCTCGATGATCGGCGTTACATAGATGCCTTCCACCGTGCCGCAATCGTTCTGCGAGATGATGACATCCTGCGCCACGTCGACGAGACGACGGGTGAGATAGCCCGAGTCAGCGGTCTTGAGAGCGGTATCCGCAAGGCCCTTACGAGCGCCGTGTGTCGAGATGAAGTACTGCAGAACGGTGAGCCCCTCACGGAAGTTCGCCGTAATCGGAGTCTCGATGATTTCGCCAGAGGGCTTCGCCATCAAACCGCGCATGCCCGAGAGCTGACGGATCTGCTGCTTCGAACCACGCGCACCGGAGTCGGCCATGATGTAAATCGGGTTCATGGCTCCTTCCTTGTCCGCCTTCTTCATGTTGCCGAACATCTCGTCGGCAACCTTCTCGGTGACGGCAGACCACATCTGGATGACCTTGTTGTTGCGCTCACCGTTGGTGATGGCACCATCAAGATACTGCTGCTGCACGTTGATGACCTGCTTTTCCGCCTCAGAGACGACGGTGTACTTCGACTCCGGGATGACCATGTCATCGAGGCCGACGGACAGACCCGAACGCGTCGCGTAACGGAAGCCGAGGTCCTTGATCCGGTCCAGCGTCTTCACGGTGACCTCAAGGCCAAGGTTCAGGTAGCAATAGTTAATCAACTGCCCCATTCCCTTCTTTTTGAGCAGTCCGTTGACGTAAGGCATCTTCTCCGGCAGAGCATCGTTCAGGATGGCGCGACCGACTGTGGTATTGATGTACTGCTTATTGAACTCCACCGGCTCGGTGTGTGTGAGGTCCTGATCGTCGTAGGCGGTCGTCATGTCGAGCACAGGACCGGTGTAACGCAAACGAATCGGAGTTAGCGTCTCGACCTGCTTGGCCTCGAGCGCCATCAGAACCTCTTCGATATTGGCGAAGACGCGGCCTTCACCCTTGGCGTTGATCTTTGCCTTGGTGAGGTAGTAAATACCGAGAACAAGGTCCTGCGTCGGAACCGTAATTGGCTGTCCGCTCGCAGGCGAGAGGATGTTGTGCGATGCGAGCATCAGCACGGAGGCCTCAATCTGAGCCTCAGGCGAGAGTGGGATATGCACAGCCATCTGGTCGCCGTCGAAGTCCGCGTTGAAGGCGGTGCAGACCAGCGGGTGAATCTTGATAGCCTTGCCTTCGACGAGCACGGGCTCGAACGCCTGGATGCCGAGACGGTGAAGCGTCGGGGCGCGGTTCAGCAGAACCGGGTGGTCCTTGATGACCTCTTCCAGGATGTCCCAGACGATGGGATCCTGCAGCTCAACCATCTCCTTGGCCTGCTTGATGGTCGTGCAGTGACCGGTCTGCTCCAGACGGTGATAGATGAACGGCTTGAAAAGCTCGAGCGCCATCTTCTTGGGCAGACCGCACTGGTGCAGCGCCAGCTCCGGTCCGACGACGATAACGGAACGGCCCGAGTAGTCGACGCGCTTGCCGAGGAGGTTCTGACGGAAGCGACCCTGCTTGCCCTTGAGGGTGTCAGAGAGCGACTTCAGCGGACGGTTGTTTGCACCGCGCAACACGCGACCACGGCGACCGTTGTCGAACAGAGCGTCGACGGCCTCCTGCAGCATGCGCTTTTCGTTGCGCACGATGACCTCAGGCGCATGGAGGTCCATGAGCTTCTTGAGGCGGTTGTTGCGGTTGATCACGCGGCGATAGAGATCGTTGAGGTCGGAGGTCGCGAAGCGTCCGCCGTCCAGCGGCACCAGCGGGCGAAGCTCCGGCGGGATCACGGGGATCACGTCGAGAATCATCCACTGCGGCAGGTTGTCAGACTTGCGGAAGGCCTCGACGATCTTGAGGCGCTTGGAGTACTTGAGCTTCTTCTGCAGCGATGACTCGTTCTTCATGCGCTCGCGCAGCTCGGTAGCCAGTTCGACGACGTCAACGCGCTTCAGCAGCTCCTTGATGGCCTCGGCGCCCATCATGGCCTTGAAGCCAGTGGGGCGGTACTGCTGGTCGAGCTCGCGGAACTTGGTCTCGTCCTTGATGACCTCGCGCTCCTTCACCGGAGCGTCGCCTGGATCAACGACGACATACGACTCGAAGTAGAGGACTGCCTCAAGCTCGCGGAGCGAGATGTCGAGGAGGTGGCCGATACGCGAGGGCAGGCCCTTGAAGAACCACACGTGCGAGCAGGGCGAAGCGAGCTCGATGTGGCCAAGGCGCTCACGACGAACCTTGGACAGTGTGACTTCGACGCCGCACTTGTCGCAGATCACTCCGCGGTGCTTCATGCGCTTGTACTTGCCGCAGAGGCACTCCCAGTCGGTGATGGGTCCGAAGATGCGTGCGCAGAACAGGCCGTCGCGCTCGGGCTTGAAGGTACGGTAGTTGATGGTTTCCGGCTTGGTGACTTCGCCGTGTGACCAGCTGCGGATCTTTTCCGGGCTGGCAAGTTGAATCTTGATCGCGTCGAAGTCAGCGATCGGTCCGGTCAGTTCGAAGGGGCTGGAGCGGAACATATTTG
>Ga0163162_10001848_pt1 | contig 19926 bp, 20 predicted proteins | sample S55metaG_FD_115310 | JGI IMG/M metagenome (GOLD analysis project Ga0163162, IMG submission 115310) | Switchgrass rhizosphere microbial communities from Kellogg Biological Station, Michigan, USA - S5-5 metaG | ecosystem: Host-associated > Plants > Roots > Rhizosphere > Soil | place: USA...
ACGATGAATGCCGAAGACCTCGCAGGGTTTTCAGCCGAGTGGGTCGAGCCTATTTCGATCGATTACCGCGGCTGGCGCGTCTACGAATTGCCGCCGAACGGGCAAGGCATGGCCGCGCTCGAAATGCTGAACATCATGGAAACGTCGCCGGCCGCCGCCGAAGGCCCATCGAACACAGCCGAATTACACAAGCGCATCGAGGCCATGAAACTCGCCTATTCGGATGTGTGGCGCTACAACGGCGATCCCCGGCATTCCAAGATTCCGGTTGCAACACTGCTCTCGAAGGAGCACGCCCGCCAGCGCGCCGCATTAATTGACCCGCGCCGCGCCAACGGGCAAGTGGCCGCTGCGAAGATCAACGTCGGCGACACCACTTATCTCACGGTGGTCGACCGCGAAGGAAATATTGCGAGCTGGATTCAGAGTGTCTACAGCAATTTCGGGTCTGGAATCACGGTCGAGGGCATGGGCTTCGCGTTGCAGAATCGCGGCGCGGGGTTCACGCTCGATCCCACGCATCCCAACGTGCTGGCAGGCGGCAAGCGTCCGTATCACACCATCATTCCGGGCTTCATGCAGCGCGGCAGCGCGAGCATCGGATTCGGCATCATGGGTGGTCCCAATCAGCCGCTCGCCCACGCGCAGTTTGTTTCGAACGTCGTCGATTACGGAATGAACCTGCAGCAAGCGCTGGAAACGCCGCGCTTCACCAAGTTCAACCCTGCCGGGAACGACGTTCTGATCGAATCGCGAGTCCCCGCCGCCGCTCTGCGGGAACTAACGGAAATGGGTCACGAGGTCGCGGTGCGCCGCGAGTACACGCAAGAAATGGGCCGGGGTCAGGCCATCCTGCACGATTCGGAAACCGGAACCAACTACGCCGCCTCCGATCCGCGTGCCGATGGCGCCGCGACGCCCGAGCCCATCGTGGTTTAGCAACTAGTCGATGAAGCTGTACGCGGGCAGCGTCAGGAAGTCCTGGAAGTCCGCGCTGGTCATCATCTGGCGGAAGATCTGCGAGGCCTTAGTAAACTCCCCGCTGGCGGCTCCGCGCTTGGCCAGCAAGTCGTCCACCACGCCGTTCACCATTGCAGCCGTCACCGGACGCCCGTCGTCTAGCTTGGCTCCCCACTTGACCCACTGCCACACCTGCGCGCGGCAGATTTCGGCAGTGGCCGCATCTTCCATCAGGTTATAAATCGGCACGCAGCCCACGCCGCGCAGCCACGCTTCGAGATATTGCAGGCCCACGTCGATGTTCCACCGCAGACCCGCCTCGGTGATCGTGCCATCCGCCGGCGTCAGCAGATCCTTTGGCGTGATATGCACCGGATCGCGTTTGATCGAAATTTGATTGGGAGTCGGCATCCCTTCGTCGAAAACTTTCTTTGCGATCGGCACCAGGCCCGGGTGAGCCACCCAAGTACCATCGTGCCCAGCCTTCACCTCGCGAAGCTTGTCCAGGCGAACTTTCTCCAGCGCCTCTTCGTTCGCTACCGGATCGTTCTTAATGGGCACCTGCGCCGCCATGCCGCCCATGGCATGAATGTTGCGGCGATGGCACGTCTGGATCAGAAGCTCGACGTAAGACTTCAGAAAATGCCGCGTCATCGTAACTTCAGCGCGGTTCGGCAGCACGAATTCCTTGTGATTGCGGAATTTCTTAATGAAGCTGAAGATGTAATCCCAGCGTCCACAGTTGAGGCCCGCGGAGTGATCCTTCAGCTCATACAGAATCTCGTCCATCTCGAACGAAGCGAGGATGGTCTCGATCAGCACCGTGGCTCTGATGGTCCCGCGTGGCACGCCCAGCGCGTCCTGCGCGAAGTTGAAGACATCGTTCCACAGGCGCGCTTCCAGATGGCTCTCCAGCTTCGGCAAGTAGAAGTACGGACCGGAGCCGTTCGCAATCTGCTGCTTGGCGTTATGGAAGAAGAACAAGCCGAAATCGAACAGCGAGCCAGAGATCGGCTTCCCGCCCAGAAGCACATGCTTTTCGTCCAGATGCCAACCGCGCGGGCGCACCAGCAGCGTGGCAATCTTGTCGTTGAGCTTATACTTCTTGCCCTCCGGACTGGTGAACTCAATCGTCCGCCGGATGGCATCGCGCAGATTGATCTGGCCATCCAGATTATTGGTCCAGGTAGGCGAATTGGCGTCTTCGAAATCCGCCATGAAGACGTTCGCGCCGCAATTGAGCGCGTTGATGACCATCTTGCGGTCCACCGGTCCTGTGATCTCAACGCGGCGATCCATCAGATCGGCCGGGATGGGAGCAACAGTCCATTCGCTATTCCGAATCTCGGAAGTCTCCGTGAGGAAATCCGGGTAATGGCCGGCGTCGAGTTCGCCTTGGCGGACCTGTCTGCGGGCCAGCAGATCCTTTCTCCGCGCGTCGAATTGAGCCGCCAGGCTGGCGACAAAGCGCTGCGCTTCCGGGGTCAGTATCTCGGCATACGCCGGACTGACGGGAGCATTGATCTGGAGTTCTAATTCTTGAACTTGCGTAGTGCTTGGCATATATCTATTATCCTCTCGCAGCTTGTCCCTGGACTTCCACGGTGTCAAGCGTCCCGCTACGGGGCTTGTGCGGCAACGGCATTTTGATCAATCCGGCCGCCATCAAAGCCGCGACGAAAGTCATGATTGCGCCGCCGTAGAAGACCACACTCCAGGAACCGGTTTTCTCAAACAAAATTGGCGCCAGGTATCCGCCCACAATTGCGGCGGCACCTTTGGTGCTATACAAGAAGCCATAGTTCGCGCTGGCGTTGCGCGAGCCGAAAAGGTCGGCCGTCAGCGATGGGAACAGCGAGTAGATCTCGCCCCAGCTGAAATAAACAATCGCCAGACACACGATGAAGTACGTGTCCGATCCCGGCGCCAGCAGGGGAACGCTCAGCAGCGCGGCAGACTGAATCAGAAATGCAATCACCATGGTGCGCTCACGCCCGATGTGATCGGAAACCCAGCCCCAGGACAGCCGCGAGGCTCCATTGGCGATCGGATTCATGGAGGCTGCGAAAATGAGTGCGGCCGCAGTGATTTTGAAAGTATCCGCCAGCTTCGCCAGATTCGCGGTCACCATCAACCCGCCGACGCCCATGACGAACATCATCAGATAGAGGATGTAGAAGTGCGACGTCCGCAGCATCTGCCCGGGCGTAAAATCCTCGCCCCGGCTGCGGATCTGTGGCTTCGCTGGAGCGGCGGCCACTTCACCCGCCTTCGGGCTGCGCAGCAATTGCGCGGCACACATAATCAAAAAGCCCTGCGCCAAACCGGTGTATAGAAATGTGATTTTATAACCGTCGGACTTCAGCAAGTGCGCGATCAGCGGGATGAACAGCGCCGTCCCCGAGCCGAACGCCGCAGCCGTGATGCCGGCAGCCAGGCCGCGCTTATCGGGAAACCATTTGAGGGCAACGCCCATCGATCCGCAATAGACCAACGCCGCGCCCACTCCGGCAGCGGCGTAGAAAATGTAGAGCGCCGTCAGGCTGTTAGCCTGGCTCATCATCGCCCAGCCACCGCCGCACAGCAGTCCACCCAAGGTCATCATGAAGCGGGGGCCAATCTTATCGATCGCCCACCCCGATAGCGGCATCAACCAGGTTTGGCAAACGATGAATATCGAGAAGGCCAGCCCGACGTCGGATAGTTTCCAATGCTGTTCGGGATGCCCGGCGATCAGGGGTTTGACGAACAATGTCCAGGCGTATTGAAAGTTCGCGATCATGATCATCGCGACCGCCGCCGATGCTAAACGAAACCAACGATTCACTTCGAACCTCCTACAGAGAGGGCATGAGAGCTTAACAGCCTCGTACAAGCATATACCGTTCGCGTGTAGGGCATGGGAACTTCCAGACGCTCGCCCAATTCGACCACCGCGCCCACCACCGCCTCCAGTTCCATCGGCCGCCCGGATTCCAAATCCTGCAGCATGGAAGTCTTATGCTCGCCGACTTTCTCCGCGCCGGCTATGCGCTGATCCACCGAAATCGGCATCTCTATTCCCATTTTCGCAGCCACCGCCTCCACCTCCAGCATGATGCTGCGGACCACATGGCGCACCTCGGGATCGCGGGCCATTTGCGCCAGCGTCGCGCGCGTCAACGCACTGATCGGATTGAAGGCGACGTTGCCCAGGATCTTCACCCAGATCTCGGTGCGGATTTTCTGCGTCACCGGGCAGCGTATTCCGGCCTTAATCAGCGCCTCGGAAATGGCCTTGCAGCGATCCGAGCGTGTCCCATCCGGCTCCCCCAGCGACAAGCGATTTCCTTCGGTGTGATGAATCACTCCGGGCTCGACAAGCTCAGTGGCGAAATACGCGATGGACGCGACCACGTTCTTCGCCGGGATCGCAGCCGCGATCGCGCCGCCGGGGTCAACGCGTTCGAGATGGAGGCCAGTAAGCTCTCCGGCGTGTGCCTGAAAATACCACCAGGGAACGCCGTTCTGCGTGCTTACGACTGTGGTGTTCTCACTGATAAGCGGTTGGACTTGCGGCGCGAGCAGCGTCAGGCCATTGGCCTTCACGCCGAGGAAGATGACGTCCATCGGCCCGGCTTCCTTCAGATCGCCAATGATCCGCGGGCGCACTTCGAATTCGCCCTCGTCGCCGATCACCCGCAGCCCGCGCTCCTGCATCGCGCGAAGATGCGGACCGCGCGCGTAAAGCGTGACATCCTGCCCAGCCTGCGCCATGCGAGCGCCGAGATATCCACCAATGGCGCCCGCCCCTGCGATCAGAAACTTCATTGCCCGCCCGCGAGCGCCTTTCCGACCGCACCGCGCTGGATCTTCCCAGTCGCAGTTCGCGGGATGGATTCGACGACAAACAGTTTCTTCGGCATTTTGAAATCAGCCAGACGTTCCTTGCAGAAGGCCAATATCGCCGCCTCGGTGGTCGGCTCCCGCAGAACCACGGCTGCGTTGACCTCCTCACCCCACATGGGATGCGGAACGCCAAACGCAAGCGCCTCGGCGACATTCGGATGCGCCAACAACACTTCATCGATCTCCCGCGGCCCGATCTTCTCGCCGCCGCGATTGATGAGTTCCTTCAGCCGTCCCGTCAGCGTCAGATAGCCGTCAGCATCGAGAAATCCCTGATCGCCTGTGCGGAACCACCCGTTGGTGAATGACTTCGCAGTGGCCTCGGGATTATTCTCGTATTCGGAAACCACATTCGGACCCTTGATCGAAACCTCGCCGCGCTCTCCTGCAGGCAATTCGTTGCCGGCATCATCCAGGATTCCAATTGTGACTCCCGTGCCCGGACCGACCGAGCCCGGCTTGCGCGCATGCGGAGGATGCGGATTAGAGCTCATCTGATGCGATGCCTCGGTCATCCCGTAAGCCTCGAGCACCGGAGCGCCGAAAAGCTCTTCCATCTTCGCCATCATTTCCGCCGGCAGCGCCGCGCTACACGAGCGAATGAAGCGCAACCCCTCGCGCCCGGCCGGCGGCTCTTTAGCGCGCGACAGCAACAGGTTGTGAATGGTAGGAACGGCTGAGTACCAAGTCGCGCCGGAATCCGCCACAGTCCGCCAGAAAGACAGCGGATTAAATTTGTTGGGCACCGCCACGGTTCCACCCGATTGCAGCGTCGAAAGCGTCGACGCGACCAATCCGTGAACGTGGAAGAGCGGCATCACGCACAGTGAGACGTCCTTCGATGTCAAACCGTAGTGCTCCACAATGTTCGCCGTCGACGCCGTGATGTTGCGATGCCGGATGGGCACACGCTTAGGACGTCCCGTGCTTCCGCTAGTGTGCAGCACCAGCGCGACATCGTCGGGAGCAGGCGCGGCGGCCTTCTTCCCGCTGGGCGCATCGACGATCCGCACCACGCCGTTCGCGTCCATTTCCAGCGTGTACACCGGAATGCCGAGTCCCGCAGCAGCCTTGCGCGCGGCGTCAGCCCCTTCGGCCATCGCCAGCACAACCTTCGCGCCCGTGTCTTCCAAATAGAACGCAAACTCCTCTTCGCGGTACCCCGGATTCAGCGGCGCAGCCGTTCCCGCAATCGATCCCGCCAGGAAGCTGACGATCGCCGGCAATCCGTTCGGCAGCACCGTGGCCACGCGATCCCCGCGCCCGATTCCCATTGATGCCAGGGCATCCGCCATGGCCGTGACCTGCTTGACCAGCGAATCATAGGTGACGCGAATTCCGGAATCGGTAAGCAGAAGCGCGGTGTTCCCGGCTGGTGCGACTTGGATCAGTTCGAGAAGAGTGTGCGGTTGAGACATAAATACAATCTTAAGCCAGAAGCGTCGCAACCGCGACACTTCGCGACTGTTTTTGGCGATTTCTCAAGATAGTGCTTGACTGTATTAGATAACTAGTACACTATATCTTTGGGATGACCACCGCCCCCAAGCGACGAAGCCCTCGCCCATTCGCGCTGGATTTGCGCAGTGGCGTTCCGATTTACCGCCAAATTATGGACCAAGTAGTGGGCGCGATCGCGACCGGGGCACTCGCCGTTGGTGATCAGCTCCCCACGGTTCGTCAATTGGCAGTCGATCTTGCCATTAATCCAAATACAGTGATACGGGCGTATCGCGAGCTCGAACTGCAGGGAACGCTCGAAACCCAGCAGGGTACAGGAACTTTTATCAGCCATCAAAAAACCAATCTCAACGGCGGCGAGAGGCAGCGCCGCTTGACGCAGCTCGCCGGCGAATTCGCAGCCCGCGCCGGCTCCGAGGGCATAACAGTCGAGGAGTTGATCCGGCAGCTCCAAGACCTTCAGAAGGACGCTGGAAAGCGAAAGGGGTAGAAACGCATGTGGCAAGATCGCAAACAGAATCATGTAAGCGGCGTCGCGATGGCGCTGTTCGCTATCACGGTTGGAATTGGTTTAGGGCTCACGGCTCTGATCGGCCGTCGAGAGCCGTCCATTGGCGGACTTCTAATTGGTCTCTATTTCCTGTTCTCGATCAAAGTGGCCGACCAGTGGGAGAAAGTCGCGGTGTTGCGCCTGGGCCGCTATATCGGACTCCGCGGTCCCGGCTTGTTCCACGTGATTCCCATCGTCGACACGCTCAGCCGCTACGTCGATCAACGAATTCGCGTCGCCAGCGTGACGGCAGAATCCACGCTCACCCGCGATACCGTGCCTGTCAATGTAGACGCCATCGTATTTTGGCTGGTATGGAACGCCGAGAAATCGATTCTCGAAGTCGAGGATTTCGTGCAAGCCATCACCATGAGCGCCCAAACCGGTTTGCGCGAATCAATCGGACGTCACGAACTGGCGCAGATGATCACCGAGCGCGAATCGCTCGGGCGAGAGCTACAGCGCATCCTCGACGAGAAGACCAACCCGTGGGGCATCACGGTGCAGTCAGTCGAAATCCGCGATGTGCGCATCCCACAGGCGTTGGAAGACGCGATGTCGCGTCAAGCTCAAGCCGAGCGCGAGCGTCAGGCCCGCAACATTCTGGGGCAGGCAGAGACCGAGATCGCCGAAAAATTCTCGACCGCTGCATTGACGTATCAGAACAATCCAGTAGCGTTGCATTTGCGCGCCATGAACATGCTTTATGAAGCGATCAAGGAGCGAGGCGCGATGGTGATCGTACCGTCATCGGTGGTGGAGACGATGGGCTTGGGAGGCACCCTGGCAACGGCCGCGCTGGGCGGAGCGAAACCGGAGTAAGGATAAACGAGAAGGGGCAACCCCGTCTACTGAACCACTCCCAGCGGCCGAATCCAGATGTTGCGATATCGCACCGGATTGCGGTGATCCTGCAACACCAGCGGACCCTTCGGTTCGTGCACCACCAGCTTGGGCACCGCGCGATGCTCCGTGGCCCCCAGAATCTGCGTGTGATTCTGCACGATCACGCCGTTGTGAAATGTAGTGACAAATCCGGGAACATCGATCTTGCCATCTTTGAAGCGCGGCGCGGTGTAGACGATGTCGTAAGTCTGCCACTCGCCCGGCGGCCAGCACGCATTCACCAGCGGCGGCGATTGCCCATAGACCGCGCCCGCCTGCCCATCGGCGTAGGTCAGATTGTGATAGCAGTCGAGCACCTGCGTCTCATACAGCCCCATCAGGAAAATACCGCTGTTCCCACGTCCTTGGCTGTCGCCCTGCGGCGGTGAAGGAGCCATCCATTCAATATGCAGCTGGCTATCGCCGAATTCCGCCCGCGTGACGATCTCGCCGGCCCCGGGCACCACTTCGAGGTAGCCGCTCTCCACTTTCCACTTCGCGGGCCCGCCCTTGGCCGTGCGCCAGGCGTCCAAGTTTTTACCATCGAAGAGCACCACCGCGTCCGACGGCGCCTTGCCCGGAACATCCGGCGTGCTGAACGTGCCGGGCGTAATGACGGGCGGACGCGGACGCGCATCGTCATGCACCCGCCACTTACCTCCGGGAATCAACGGCGTATCCGTATATCCAGTAGGAGCCTTGGCCGGCGGCGCACCCGCCGTCTGCCCCGGAAGCGCGCTCGCCATTGCTGCCGCGACGATTACAAGCTGGAGCTTCATGGTCCCTCCCTGGGTTGACCCATCAGCAATCAATAAATCATTGTAATCCCGGGGAACTTCCGCAGCCCCGCCCCCGTACTCTCCAAAGAGGGGAGAGAAAATGTACTGTACGAACTGCGGAACGCAGATCGGCGACACCGACAAGTTCTGTCGCGAGTGCGCCTGTGAAACCAAAGTCGGCCGCGACGCCAGCCGCCAAAGCGCTTCCGGATATGAGGCTCCGCGCCGTCTTTACCGCATGACTTCCGATAAGAGAATCGCCGGCGTCTGCTCCGGTCTGGCCCGGTACTTCGAAGTCGACGTCACACTGGTTCGATTGCTGCTGGTTGCCGCCACTCTCTGCAGCGGCGGCCTGGGCCTGCTGGCCTACATCGCGGCCTGGATCGTCATGCCGAAGGATACCGAGGTCGCGCCTTTCCGATCGTCCGCCGGCGCCTCGACCCAGACGACCGCCTAGATTTACAGCCCCGCCGCGCGCGCCGCGACTCGCGCCACGCTGGACCAATCCATCTCGCCTTGCCCCCGCGCCAGAGCGGATATGAACTGATCGCGGACCACACTCGCCAGCGGCATCGGCGCCGTGCATTCCTCGGACGCCGCCAGCATCAGGCGAACGTCCTTAAGACCCAGCCGCAGCGCGAATCCCGCCGGCTCGAATTTCTCTTCCACAATGGCGCGTCCATAGTTGGTGACGACCGGAGAGCCAAACAGCGCCGTCATCATTTCGAGGAATATCTCAGGAGCGACGTCGGCTTTGCGCAGCGTAGCCGACGCTTCGCCGAACGCCTCAATTGTGCTGGCGATCATAAAATTGCCGCACAGCTTCGCGATGTTCGCCTGCCACGGCTCAGAGCCGACCACGAACGTCTGGCGGCCAATGGCGTCGAGCAGCGGACGGCAGCGTTCGACCAAGTCACTCGGCCCGGCGGCCAGCACCAGCAGTTTCTTCGCTTCCGCCGCCTCCGGACGCCCGAACACCGGCGCGCTCAGAAAGCCCTGCTTCCGCTGCGTATGTTCGGCGTTCAACCGCCGCGCCAGCGCCGTGCTGATTGTGCTCTGCGAAATGTGAACGCAATGCTGCGGCATGGCCGCCGCGATCCCATCCTTTCCGAACACGACCTCTTCCAACGCATGATCGTCGGAGACCATCGTCATCACAGCCTCCGCGTCGCGGCACGCGTCCGCGGGGGAAGTGGCCACCCGCGCGCCCTCGCCCGCCAGCGCCTGCGCTTTTTCGCGGCTGCGATTGTAAACCGTTAAGCTGTGTCCCGCACGAAGCAAGTTACGCGCGATGCCCGTGCCCATTTTTCCGAGTCCGATGAAAGCCAGGTTCATATTGCCCAGCATAGCCAACCGGGCCTAGCCGGATGAACCGCGCGTCCGCGTCAAGCTTCGCCGGAGGCCTGCATTTCATGACCATCGAGTGTCAGATGGCGTCATACGGTCATTTGCGTGTCGCCCGCGCAACAGCCGATCGTTCAACTCGCCGTGCAACTCCTAGATCTCACAACTGAGGTGGCATTGGAAGCCGCAGTGCTCTGTCCAAGGGGAACAGGAGAACTAACGATGCGTAGATCATTTGTAATTATGTTGGCGATCGCCGGCACCATGAGTACCACCGCCCTCGCGGAGGACCGGGAGGCCAAAGTCGTCGATCGGCTGGACGCCTCGGTCGACACACTCGCGGAAATGAGCCATGCCGACGACAAAGGTATCCCCCAAGATTTGTTGGAAAACTCCCACTGCGTGATTGTCATCCCCGGCATGAAAAAAGCCGGATTCATTTTTGGCGCCAAGTACGGGCGCGGTTTCGCGTCCTGCCGCCGTCCCAGTAATGCGGGCTGGAGCGCTCCGGCCGCGATGCGCGTCGAAGGCGGAAGCGTAGGATTCCAGATTGGCGGTTCGGAAACCGATGTCGTGCTGCTGGTCATGAATGACCGCGGAATGAAGCACCTCTTGTCGGATAAGTTTACAATCGGCGGAGACGCAACGGCTGCGGCGGGCCCGGTTGGCCGCGCCGCCAGCGCTCAGACCGACGCCATGATGCACGCGGAAATGCTTTCCTATTCCCGCTCACGCGGGCTGTTTGCGGGCATTTCGCTCGAAGGCGCCACGCTGCGCCCGGATGACGATGCCAACCGCGAACTTTATGGCCGTAAAACCACGAATCGTCAAATCTTGACCGGTAACTTCAAGACCCCGCCAGCCGCCGAGAAATTCCGCCACGCGCTGGGTAGCCAATCGCCTCACCGCGAATAGTAGCAGTCTTCGGAGCCATGAGGGGACCGCGCGCCAGCCGGTCCCCAGACAAAAGACCCGTATGCACGAATCCCACCGTAAAGCCGCCGAACAGCACGAACTCGCCGCGCTCGCCCATCGGACCGCTGCCGAGCACAACGAAAAGGGCGACAACGAGACCGGTAACTGGCATGCGGAACGCGCCCTCGAGTATTCCGACCGCGCCTTTAAGCTCGCCCAGGAAGCTCATACCAAATCCGGCCAGCTCGTGACCCTCTGATTATGTCCACGCGCTACAACAACGGATCCCATTACGAAAATCATCAGCGCGCCGCCGAGCTGCATGACCTCGCCGCCCACGCCCACCGCTCCGGTGAACAACAGGGGAAACAGGAACATCAGACCGGACACGAGCATTCCCGGCAAGCTCTAGAGCATTCGGAACAAGCGCACCAAATGACTCAGTCGACGGCTGCTCACGGCGTCGTAACCTTCGGGCACGATGAAATTGCCGCGCTGGCTCATGCACTGTGGCAAGCCCGAGGTTGCCGTGAAGGATCTCCGCAAGAAGATTGGCTTCGCGCCGCGGAGCAATTGCGCGCCGCATCAACGAAGCGCTAGCGCCGGGCTTTCAATTCAGATCGCGCGTGATCATAAACTTCAGCGTCACTCTATCGGACGAGTTGGTCACGCCGAGCCCAATCCCCGTCCACACGCGTCGCCGCATCAACCAGCGCAGGAGTATACTGTCTTGACAGCGCAGCCGCGCGTGGAGGCTTCAGATGAGACTTTCTATCCGGTACGCTACCGTACTTCTCGCCCTTGGGCTCGCGCCCTCTGCATTCAGCGACGACGGCAGCCACCTCCTGCGCCTGGATCACTACGTCGAAGTGCATTCCGCGGTCCCTGCCATCGCCGGACAAACCACCCAGATCTATGTGCGGGAAGTAGTGGAGGCAGCCACCGTCCTGCGCGGCGGACCCGCGCCCGATCGCGTGGCGCTATTCATCCACGGCGCCGGCACGCCCGCCGAAGTTTCCTTCGACGTTCCCTACCAGGACTATAGTTGGATGGCGTACCTCGCGCATGCAGGCTTCGATGTTTTCTCCATGGATATGACCGGCTATGGTCGCTCCACGCGCCCGCCCGCGATGAACGATCCCTGCAATCTCTCGCGCGAGCAGCAGGCCGCCTTCGTCCCGGCGCTGATCCCCGCGGTCTGCGCCGCAACCTACGGCCAGCAGATGACCACGCTTGCCTCGGACTGGCACGATATCGATGCCGTCGTTGACCGCGTCCGCGCCCTGCGCCACGTGGACAAACTGAACCTGCTGGCGTGGTCGTTAGGCGGACCGCGCTCGGCCGGATACGCCGCGCAGCACACCGATAAAGTCGCGAAATTGGTGTTACTCGCTCCCGCCTACAATCGAGCCGCGAAGGCCGATCCGCCCGCGCAAGTGCCCGCCAGCGGCGTCGCCATGAACACGCAATCCCGCGACGAATTCATCGCCAACTGGGATCGCCAGGCCGGATGCCCCGGCCAATACGAAGCCGCCGCACGCGACTCGGTCTGGTCGGAAATGATTCACTCAGACCCGGTCGGCGCAACCTGGGGCACGGGAGTCCGCCGCGCTCCGCAAGTCACAAGCTGGGGATGGACCACCGCAGTCGTCGCCAAGATGCAGATCCCCACACTGATGGTTTCCGGCGCGAATGACAAGCAAGTCAATCCGGAGCGCGTGCGGGAGATGTACACGGATTTAGGCTCGGCCAAAAAAGTGTTCGTCGATCTAGCGTGTTCCTCCCACAACGCCATGTGGGAAAAGAATCACCTGCTGTTGTTCAAGGCGTCGCTCGAGTGGCTGACGCAAGGGTCAGTCGAAGGCAAGCAGGAAGGGATGCTGCGGCTAGGCTACTGATTTCGGCCCCCGCGTCTCAAGGCGCCCGTGCGGCGCTATTTCTTCTTGCCCTTTTCCTCAGCGCGCGAGGCCGTCGACGGCGGCACGATCCCGCTGGATCGCAGATATCCCACCAAGTTTCCGTAGATCTCGTTACTATGCACGATCACATGCAGGTACGCATAACTCACTCGAGGTGACGCCGCCGCCTTCTGGTCGTCCATGGTTTGCAGCACAGCAGCGCAATAGTCGAACGAATCTTTCAGAGCCTTGCTGACCTCGGCCTTCTCCTTCAGACTCGCAGCCTGCTTCTCGCCGGGCTGTGTCGGTTCGCCTCTCAGTACTGCGCAATCCCGATAGTTCCTCTCGATCGAATGCACCAGCCACTCGGCGAAGGTCCGCTGCCCGGGCGTCAGCCGAAAGCTGTATTTCTCAGCCGGCATCACCTCCGCGCTGCCCTCAATACTGGCCCGGACGACGTCGAAATAGCGTTCCCTTGCGGCAGTGGTGATATTGTTCTCGGCGTGCAAAGCGGCGGACGCCATCAAACAGCAAAAAACTACAGGGATTTTCATAGATTCAATCGGACCCTTTCAACCAACTGCCTATACTAACAAAGCTATCGGCATGCCCCCCGCGAGCGCGCTTCGAGTAACAGAGGTCCGGTGTCCCTTATCATTACGTAGAGGGGGACTGGGCCATGGATGACACCAGAGACTAGCGACACGCCGAACGCTGCTCCGCAATCCAACTGGCCGAAGATGTTGGCGCTTCTGCGCCCCCATTGGAAGACCCTGACCATCGCACTGCTGGCGGTGGTGGTGGAAACCAGCGCCGACCTGCTCGAGCCTTGGCCGCTGAAGATCATCGTCGATAATCTCCTGCAGTCCAAGCCGCTGCCGCGTTGGCTGGCAGCCGTCGTCAGCCACATGGCGGGACACGACAAACTCGCGATTTTGAATTTCGCCGTGGTGGCCGTAGCGCTGATCGCTATCACCGGCGCGATCGGCTCCTACACCGAAAAGTACCTCACCACTAGCGTCGGTCAATGGGTGATGCACGACATGCGGCGCACGCTCTACCAGCACATCCATCACCTGTCCCTGGCGGAGCACGACGAAAAAAGAACCGGCGATCTGATCAGCCGCGTCACCAGCGATATCGAAGCCATTCAGGACTTCATCACCTCCGCGCTGCTGGGCATGCTGGTCAGCGTGCTCACGCTGGCCGGCATGGTGGCCGTGATGTTCTACATCAATTGGCGCTTCACCCTGATCGCCCTTTCCATCGTGCCGGTGTTGTCCGTGGTGGTGTATTTCTTCACCAAGCGCATCAAAAAAACCTCGCGCGAGGTGCGTCAGAAGCAAGGCGAGCTGCTTACCATCGTTCAGGAAGTGTTTTCTTCGATTCGAGTAGTGAAGGCGTTTGCGCGCGAGGACTACGAACAGCAGCGCTTCGAAGAGCAGAGCCTGGAGAACGTCGAAACCGCCCTGCACGCGCGCGCCGTCAAAGCCAAGCTGTCTCCCGTTGTCGACGTGCTTGCGGCCGTCGGCACCTGCCTGGTTCTGGGATACGGAGGCCGTCTGGCGCTGGCCGGTGAGCTCTCAACCGGCGTGCTGATCGTGTTCCTGCTGTATCTCGGCAAGATGTACAAGCCCATCCGCGATCTTTCTAAGATGACCGATACCGTCTCCAAGGCGGCCATCAGCTACGAACGCATTCAGGACGTGCTCAACACCGTCAGCCGCGTCCGCGATCTGCCGCGTGCCCGCCCGGCCCCGCGCTTCAAAGGCAATATCGAATTCGATAAGGTGAGTTTCAGCTACAGCCCGGAGCAGCAGATTTTGACCGGCATAAGTTTTGCGATCGAGCCCGGGCAGGTGGCCGCATTTGTCGGACCGAGCGGGGCGGGGAAGTCCACCATCGTGAGTCTGATTCCCCGCTTTTACGATCCCACTGCTGGCCAAGTCAAGATCGACGGCGCCGATATTCGCGGCTACACGCTGCACTCCCTGCGCGAGCAGATGAGTTTCGTGCTGCAGGATACAGTGCTGTTTCGCGCTCCCGTTTGGCAGAATATCGCCTATGGCAGGCCCGAAGCCAAGCGCGCTGAGATCATAAAGGCGGCGGAGATGGCCAATGCCCACGAGTTCATCGAAAAGATGCCAGACGGATACGACACTATGGTCGGCGAACGCGGCGTCTCCCTTTCGGGCGGCCAGCGCCAGCGCATCGCCATTGCGCGGGCCGTCATCCGCAATACGCCGATTCTGCTGCTGGATGAACCCACCTCTGGGCTGGATGCCGCGTCTGAGCTAGCGGTCTTCGAGGCGCTCGGCCGCTTGATGGAAGGCAAGACTTGCGTGGTGATCGCCCACCACCTGGCCACCATCCAACGGGCGAACGTCATATTCGTGGTGCAGGATTCCCACATAGCGGAGCGGGGCACTCACGCCGAATTGCTCGCCGCCGGAGGCTTGTATGCCGAGCTCCACGGATTACAACTGGGCAACCTGGAACAGCCCGCTCCCGAGAAGTAGAGCACGCCGAACGAACGCTAGCGCCTATGGGACCCGGTTCGAATCGAACCGGGCCACATCCAGCCGGTTCAAATCCCGAATGCGTTGCTTGACTACCGTGGCGTTTTCTTCCACGTCTTTGTCGTTGTACCCGGCTGCGCGGAAAACATCCCGAATCTGATCGTCGGAAAGGGGCTCTAGTAATTTGCCCAGCCATATGGCGTCGGCGATCGGAATGTTTTTAGCCACCTCTTGCATGCGGGTGCGCTTGTTATAGTTCGGCACCGCAACCGCGGTTAGAAAAAAAGGCCTGCTGCTCAAGTGGAAATCCACATGGTCCGGCGTCACTTTTTGAATGAACTCCGATTTGTAATAGTCTTCCGGATTGCTTTTTGAGCGGGTGATGGTGTTTCCTGTCTCGCCAAAAGTCGCGCCCAGATCGGTGACAACGTAGCGTGGGCTTTCACCCTTCACCTGATAAATGGAATTATTGATTTCTTTCAAATCCCAATTATTGATGAGCGTCATCATAATCCTCAAGCCGTTGAACTCTTTTGTGCCGGTGAAGGGATTCTTAAACCAGCTCCAGTTTCCTGCCTTCTTTTCTCCCTTGAGGTAACGCTCCATTCGCACGCCTCGAACCGTCCCGTCCGCCGAGACAAACTCGCTGCCCCGCTTCAGCTTGGGCATATTGTCCACGTGCAACTCGGGCAGATAGTAATCTTCATCTGTGAAATAACCCGCGGCCCACACCAGGCGCGTCGCTGCCGTCTCGGACTTCACTTCTTGGCCAAGCTTGGCCTTCCAACGGACGCCTTGTTCGTCGCGCACAATGAACTTCGGGGAGCTGCCGTCCAGATCCTCTTTGTCGAAGGTGAACTTGCCTGCGGGCTGGTGTTCTTTGCCGCCGGCACCCCCGATCAGATCGAGCGCTCGAATGTCGCCCCTGTCCGTCCACAGAACCGGGGTTTGACCCGTGCTGTTTACGGCGCTCAACGACTGGGCCGCCGTAGAATTCGACAGCAGGCCGAAAGCGCCAGCGATCAGGATGCAAGCCGAGCAAAACCTTTGGTTAATGGTCATAGGCCCTCGCTAGGAAGAGGCACGTCTATGACCATTTGTTGGGGCCGTCGAACCGCCGCATCTCCCATGAGGTGCGACCGAATGTGGTCATGTGACTGGGAGTGGTCAAGTTGAATGGCGAGATGGACTTAGGCTTGTTCTTCCGCACCGCATCGGGCAACTTAGCCAGAGCCGCCAACTAACTGGCACCTGGCGTGCTCCTATCAAGGGAGGCCGAGGGAAAGATACTGCGAAAATGGGTGAAAAGATGCCCCAAGGCCACAAGAGCGGTAAAAATTGCCGCAAGACGTCACAAACCATGCCGCGAAGCGCCGTAAACTTACCGCCAAGCGCTAGAGAGTAGAGGATTAGTCCTGAAGCTACTAGTACAACCCCACGACGGCATCGAGCCCCTTCTCGCGGCGATCAAGAAAGCCAAGAAGAATATCGACATCCTGATTTTCCGGCTGGACTGGAAAGAACTTGAGAACGCCCTGAAAGCTGCCTCGGGCCGCGGCGTTGCCGTTCGTGCCCTCATTGCTCATACCAACCGCGGTGGCGAATCGAAGCTGCGCGCTCTGGAGATGCGTTTCCTCGAGGCGGGGATCACGGTGGGGCGCACCGCCGACGACCTGGTACGCTACCACGGAAAGATGATGATTGTCGATCGTCGCATTCTGTTTCTGCTGTCCTTCAACTTCGTCCACATGGATATCGAGCACAGCCGCGGCTTCGGTCTGATCGTCACGAATCCCAAAATCGTTCAGGAGGCAACCAAGCTCTTCGATGCCGACCTGAACCGGCAGGCCTATACTGGCAGCCTCAAGAACTTCATCGTGAGTCCCGTCAACGCCCGCAGCGAACTTTCGGCCTTCATCAAGAAAGCCAAAAAGCAACTATGGATCTATGATCCCAAGATCGCCGACAAACCAATGCTAAAGCTGCTCGAAGACCGCGCCAAGGCGGGTGTGGATATCAAGATCATCGGAAGCCTGGGCGTCCGCGGCTCGAATCTGTGGGTGACCCCGCTCACCAGCATGCGTTTGCACACGCGCACTATTATTCGTGACAGCCGCCAGGCGTTTATTGGAAGCCAGAGCTTGCGCCAGCCCGAATTGGATTTGCGGCGCGAAATTGGAATGATCGTTGGCGACGCGACAGTTGTGAAAACATTGCTGGCCACTTTTGAAAGCGACTGGGCATCCACCGGTTTTGACGAGACCCGGGAGACCATGAAAGCCACTACCGAAGCGGAGCCGAGACCAACAGTGAAAGCCACCCGGGCTCTTGCGAAAGAGATGCCGCCGCTCAAAACCACTCTCAAGAAGGCCATCAAGCAAGCAGTCGCAAAGGCAGGACAGGACTCTCTGGAGCACGGAAACCTTAAATCCACGGTAAAGAGTATTGTCAAAACCGCCATGAAAGAAGCCGTTGCGGAGATGGCTCAAGAGGGTGTCGAGAAATGACCTGCTAATGTTCCTACGCCCACGTCCGTTACTGCAAGCCGCGAGCCTGTTGCTTGCGTTATCGGGAGTCGCCGTCGCGCAGACCCCGCCCCTAAAACAACAACCGCCTGGCTTCGATGATTTCACGGAGCGTGTGCAGCAGTACCTGAAATTGCGGAAGGCTTTGCCAAATCAACGCACCACCAAACGCCAGGAACAAATTGTCGACCGCCGGCATTCGCTCGCGGACGCCATTCGCGAGGCGCGCGCGGCGGCTAAACAAGGCGACATTTTTACGCCGGAGAGCAGCGAGCAATTCCTCAAAGTGATCCGCGGCACCTTGCGGGTGGGCTCCAACGCAGCCAACGTCCGTACGACCATTCGCCAGGGAGAACCCGTGTCTGGGGTGCATGTGGCCGTCAACGGCGCTTACCCTGCGCGCCTGCCCAGCACCACCATGCCTCCCACCCTGCTGCTGCGCCTGCCGCGCTTGCCGGACAAACTGGCGTACCGCATCGTCGGTCACGATTTCGTTTTGCAGGACACCGAAGCGCGACTCGTGGTTGATTTCATCCCTGGAGCACTCCCTTAACAACTCATGCGAAAAATGCGGCGTCGGGTATTCCTGCTTGTCCTACTCGTCAGCCGCCCGGCTGCGCCGCTATGGGCGCAGGACAGCACTTTGCCGCTCACATCCGGCTCGGTGCGTTTCGCGGTCATCGGAGACATGGGGACGGGAGAACCTGCCCAATACGAAGTCGCGCAACGCATGCTGGAGTTTCACCAGAAATTTCCTTTCACTTTTACGATCATGCTGGGCGACAACATCTACGGGGGCTCCACTCCGGCCGACATGCAGAAGAAGTTCGAGGTCCCCTACAAACCGCTGATGGATGCCGGCGTCCAGTTTTACGCTGCGCTCGGAAATCACGACGACACCAATGAGCGCTTTTATAAATTCTTCAACATGAATGGCCAGCAATACTATTCCTTCAAGAAAGGTAATGTTAAATTCTTCGCTTTGAATAGCGATTACCTCGATCCCAAGCAATTGGAATGGCTCGAAAAAGAACTTGCCAATGCGGGAACCGACTGGAAGATCTGTTTTTTTCACCATCCTTTGTATTCCTCGGGTAAGTTTCACGGCTCCTCGGTAGAGCTCCGCACCGTCTTGGAACCTTTATTTCTGAAGTATGGGGTGCAAGTAGTGTTCTCGGGTCATGACCATGTCTACGAACGGGTCAAACCTCAAAAAGGAATCTACTACTTCACCGAGGGAGCCTCCGGCGAACTGCGCTACGGTAACCTCAAAAAAACGGATTTAACTGCGGCGGGATACGACAAGGATCGCTCATTCCTGTCGATAGAAATCAGTGGGGACGATCTCAGCTTTCAGGCCATCTCCCGGACTGGCATCACCGTCGACTCGGGCAGCTTTCATCGGGCGGATGCCGCGGCCCGCACCTCACCTTGAAGCCCTACGCTTTTTGGGTCACCGCGTATAAAATTTTGGTGGCCTTGCGGTAGGCGCGGCGCGCTTCCTTTTCTTTCTCGGCAGCGGCGTGATATTGCTTGTCGGTCTGCCTTGAGGGCCGGTTGACTGCAGTCAGCAGCGCCGCCTTTTTCTGCTGAATGGATTCCAGATAGCCATTCAACGCGGTATCGAAATCGCGTCTAGGCTTGATCTTGGTGGGGGGCATAAATGGGACTGTAACACAGTTGTATCACGTCAGTTTTCCAGCGGCTTGAGCTCCCCGAGCATCGTCGGGATCAGCTCCGACACCGTGGGATGAATGTGCATGGCGCGCTGAATCAGCGTATACGGTTTCTTCGCGTACATCACATCCAGAATCGAGTGAATCGCCTCATCGCCGCCAGTGCCCAAAATCGCCGCGCCCAGGATTTCGTGCGTGCTCGCGTCCACCAGGATTTTCATGAAGCCCTGCGTCTCGCCTTTTTCGACCGCGCGCCCGACTTTGGTCATGAGACGCTTGCCGATCAGCGCCTTCCGCCCCGTCTTGCGAACCTGCGCCTCCGTCATGCCGGCGCGGCCGAGCGGCGGATCGATATACAACCCATAAGCGGTGATGCGGTCGCTCACCCGCCGCGGATCGTTGTCCAGAAGATTGGCGCCGACGATCTCCGCATCGTTCCAGGACGTGTGAGTAAACCCGCCCTTGCCGTTGCAATCGCCCACCGCCCAAATGCCGGGAACGCTGCTGCGCAGTTGATCGTCAACCG
>Ga0163162_10001849_pt1 | contig 19921 bp, 10 predicted proteins | sample S55metaG_FD_115310 | JGI IMG/M metagenome (GOLD analysis project Ga0163162, IMG submission 115310) | Switchgrass rhizosphere microbial communities from Kellogg Biological Station, Michigan, USA - S5-5 metaG | ecosystem: Host-associated > Plants > Roots > Rhizosphere > Soil | place: USA...
AAAAACCGAATTTCATTTCCGCTTCCACCTTATCGCCATCAGTAACAGCTACAAAGCGCATGTTATCGCCAAAACGTACAAATTTAGCGCCCTGCCAATCGTTCCATCCGGCAGCAGCCCTGCACCAGGTATCAATCTGTTTCGCTACCTCTTCATCTTGCCAATGCCCAACCACCACTTTGCGGTCTTTACGCATACGAGAAACCATAAAACCAAATTCACGGTCGCCATGTGCACTCTGGTTCAGGTTCATAAAATCCATATTAATGGTATTCCATGGAATATCGCGGTTGAATTGGGTATGCAAGTGTAGCAAAGGTTTTTGCAATACATTTAAGCCCCTGATCCACATTTTGGCAGGCGAAAAGGTATGCATCCAGGTCATTACTCCAATACAATTTTCGTCAATATTGGCTTGCTGCAAAGTTTCAAAAATCTCTTCAGTTGTTTTTACAATCGGCTTGTACACTACCGAAACAGAGATGTTTTGGTTTTGGTTCAACGAATCAGCAACTTGCTGTGCATGTTCTGCTACTTGTTTTAAGGTTTCTTCACCGTACAGATGTTGTGTACCGGTAATAAACCAAACTTGTAATTTTTTTAAATCAATCATTACTATTTATGTTGTTTTTAATTTATTCAATTCTCCCCGGTCTGTGTCCTCACGGACCGAAATGAACTTTTATTTTCTCTTCCGTGGTCTGTGTTCTCACAGAACATTATCTATATTCTTTTTGAAAAGCAAAGTTCCGTATTTCATCGGTTAGCAAAGTCCTGCTTTTTGCTTTATTCTCAGATAGTAACACAATTGTTGCCACCTAAACCCGACCGTAGCGAGATGCCGATTTTTTTCAATCGGCAGAAGCGGGGGCGGGACTGTCGTAAACTAAATGATGCTGCTATTGCTTTCCAAATCAAATTACTAAATATTTAATCTATCGCTGTAATTTATAAAATTGTTTAATGAGCCATCTACCATGGAATCATTCGCTGTCATGCTGTGCCTCGGCATGACAAAACCTCACAACTTATTTCTGTCCATAATAAGCTCCGGCGCCGTGCTTTCGCTCATAGTGTTTCTCAATTAACGAATCTTTCAACTTCGGTGCCTGCGGATTAATCTGTTGCGTTAACAAAGCCATTTGTGCTACTGCTTCGAGTACCGCACTATTGTAAACCGCTTTATCGGCTGTTTTACCCCAGGTAAAAGGTGCATGGTTACCCACTAAAATCATTTCTACTTCCTTATGGCTTAAGCCCAGGCTTTCAAAGTGGTTCATAATCTGGAAACCAGTTTCATATTCATAATTGCCCTTAATCATGGCGTCGTCCATTGGTGGCGCACATGGAATATCTACCGTTAAGTGGTCGGCATGGGTGGTACCAAAAATTGGGATGGCTTTTTGTGCCTGTGCCCATGCGGTACCGTAAGTAGAGTGGGTATGCACTACGCCGCCAATATCTTCCCAGTGTTTGTACAAAACAGCATGGGTCTTTGTATCTGAAGAGGGGCGAAGTGTGCCTTCAACCGTGTTCCCATCAAAATCTACAATGACCATTTTTTCAGGTGTTAACTCTTCGTAAGGCACACCACTCGGTTTAATCGCAAATACGCCCTTTGAGCGGTCTGCAGCACTTACATTACCGAATGTAAACAGTACCAGGCCTAATTTGGGCAGCTGCATATTGGCTTCGTAAGCTTGTTGCTTTATATCCTGATAGTTGCTCATGATAAATAAGGTTTAACGTCTTTTTTGCTGTATTTCTCCAAATAACGGCCAAGGCCTAAATATTGCTGGTAATGCTGGCGGTAAAGCTTTTGCTTTTTCACGTTAGGTTTGTATTCTTTTTCAAAACCGGTACCCATGGCTTGCATAGCGGCTTCAATATTTGGGTAAATGCCGGCTGCTACTGCGGCAAACATGGCTGCACCTAAAGCGCAGGTATGCTCAAATCGGTGAATCCTGATAGGCATTTCTAGCACATCGGCCATCATTTGCATAATGTAAGCTGATTTTTTAGCCACACCGCCAATACCAATAATTCCTTTTACAGGTACGCCTTGTTCTTTAAAACGATCTACAATAGCTTTGGCACCAAAACAGGTTGCTGCTGCCAATGCACGGAAAAACCGCGGAGCATCGGTACCTAAACCCAAACCGGTAATAGCACCTTTAAGTTCCTGGTTGGCATCTGGTGTTCTTCTGCCGTTTAACCAATCAACAGCCAGTTCTGCATAGTCTTCATCGTCTAAAGCTTCAGCCTGTTTACTTAAATTGGCAATAATCTTAGCTTCAAGCTCTTCTTTTAGCGCAATTGCCGTAGCTTCATCAATCAATGTAGATTCCGTTAACAAATGGTTTAGTGGCCAACTGATTAAATTCTTAAACCAGGCGTATACATCTCCAAAGGCAGATTGACCTGCCTCTAAACCTGCCATACCCGGAATTACAGAACCATTAACCTGTCCACAGATCCCGTTAATCAATTTACCATCTAAATCCTGATTAGGTGCCACTAAAATATCGCAGGTACTGGTACCCATTACCTTACTTAAATAATAAGGTTCTATTTGTCCGCCAACTGCGCCCATGTGTGCATCAAAAGCGCCTACACCAATTACTACATCGGTACTTAAGCCTAGTTTGTTTGCCCACTCCTCGCATAAGGTCCCTGCAGGAACATCAGAAGTATCTGTATCATTAAATAATTTATCTCTGAAACCAGCCAAAAGCGGATCCAGACTGCTAAAGAAATCTTCTGGTGGTAGGCCGTTAAATTCTTCTGCCCATAACGCTTTGTGTCCGGCAGCGCAACGACTTCTTTTCATCGCATTCACATCCTTACCACCACAAAGTAAAAACGGCACCCAATCACAATGTTCTACCCAAGATTGCACACTATTCCGAATAGACTGATCGACCCTTAAGGTACGCAATAGCTTTGCCCAAAACCATTCAGACGAATAAATTCCGCCCACATACTTTAAATAATTGGTTTTGAACTGGGTAGCATGCTCGTTAATTTCTGCTGCTTCTTTAACTGATGTATGGTCTTTCCAGAGCACAAACATGGCATTTGGGTTTTCTTCAAAACCAGGTGTTAAGGCCAGGGGAGTGCCTGTGGCATCAACAGCAACCGGACTAGAACCGGTGGTATCAACTGAAATACCTCTTACTAAAGACGCAATTTCTGCACCGCCAGCTTTGGCTAAACAATCTTTTATGGTATGTTCTAAACCTTCAACATAATCTAATGGATGCTGGCGGAACTGGTTAATAGCAGGTTTACAATATAAACCTTTCTGCCATCTCGGGTAAAGAAAAACAGAGGCCGAAATTTCTTTCCCATCTGCGGTATCGACTAGAACAGACCGGACAGAATCAGTCCCGTAATCTACTCCAATTACATAGTTTGCTTTGCTCATAACAATAAATAAATGTCTAATTAACGTTTATTTATTTGAATTAAAAAATTTAATTATTCTTTTAATTAAAAACATCAATTTTATGTAAATTGGACTACTACAATTTACCTCTGATAGCGGATATCCAAACATTTTTTGGTAAAAAATTTCTGATCCTTCACTCCTGCGAAAAAACCTGATGAATTCGCATCATTTTAATTTAAGGACTTCCTGAATTCCAGCGGCGAAATATCAGTTTTAGCTTTAAATAACTTACTAAAAGATTGAGAATGCTCAAATCCCAATTCATAAGCAATTTCACTCACTGAAAGTTCAGTTGTAGAGAGTCTTTCTTTGGCTTTTTCAATGAGCTTTTCGTGGATGTGCTGTTGTGTGGTTTGTCCGGTTAAAGTTCTCAACAGATTTCGCATATAGTATTGCGACATATTGAATTTTTCTGAGAGAAACCGAACACTAGGCAAACCATGTTCTTTGAGATTATTACCTTCGAAATAATCTTTGAGCAGAATTTCCAATCGTTCTAAAAATTGATGATGCGATTTGCGACGCGTAATAAACTGTCGCTGATAAAATCGCTCTGAATAATTTAAAAGCGTTTCCAGCTGAGAAATTATAATGTTCTGACTGAATTTGTCAATATTGGTTTGATATTCCTGCTTGATGTTATCAGTGATCTGCTGGATTTTTATCTCTTCATCTTCAGATAAAAATAAGGCTTCATTAACGGAATAATCAAAGAATTCATATTTCTTGATTGTGCTAGCCAAGGGTGTATTCCAAAGAAAATCCGGATGAATCATCATCATCCATCCGGACGGATTTTTGCCATTCTCTTCGCGTATAATGCTCAAAATCTGATGTGGTGCCATACAGAACATCACGCCTTCATCAAAATCGTAATCCTGCTGTCCGTACCGATATTTATGATCCATATCTCTTTTGACAGAAATCATATAAAAATCAAATATCAAACGCTGTTTTATACTTTCAAGAGCCGGCGCCATATCTTCAAAATTAATCACACTGATAAGCGGATGTTTTGGCTTTGGCAAGCCTCGTAAAGTGTGGAACTGAGAGATGGTTTTTATTCTTATCGGCGAATCAGACATCAGTTTAATATTTAATCAAATTTAATGAATTTAAAATTACAGGCTATTTTATCTCCTGGAAATAAATGTCATTTTGCAAATCTTCGATCAAAGTAGGGTGTTGAGGATCCCAGCCTAAGGTTACCCGAGTTGCTTCGCTTGAAGTTAAATTATTAAGTTTGGCAAAATGTGCAAACCAGCCGAAATGCGCCGCTGCTTCATCTTTTGTTAAGGAAACAAGTGGAAGCTGCAATTTTTCGGCAATAAAGGTTGCAATGTCTCTAAAAGGAATTCCCTGTTCTGCAACTGCATGATACCTTGTTCCGCTAATAAACGGTTTTTCCAAAACTAACCGGTATAATTTGGCTGCATCTAATACGTGAACAGCAGGCCAGAAATTATTACCATCATCAATGATCGCAGCTTTTCCTTTCTCTTTTGCAATATTAATCGAGGTTGGAACAAAACCAATTACATCTCCTTTACCGTGAACAGATGGTGAGAGTCTTACAACGGCAACTTTTATGCCTTTTGCGCCTACAGCATCTGCTGCATTTTCCGTTGCGATTCTGGGATGCGGATTGTTTGCTGAAAAATCTTTTTCGGTTGTGATTCCGTCTTTTGAAAAAAGTGCAGTTCCTGAAGTGATGAGAAACGGTTTGTCTGTTCCCAATAAAGCTTCACCTATAGCTTCAATCACTTTTCCATCCAGTTTACACATTTCCTCAAATTTTGTAAAATCGTGAACAAATCCTAAATGAATCACTGCATCCGAGGCCATAGCTCCTGATTTTAAACTATCAAAATCGTTTAGATCTCCGCGCAGTGCTTCTGCCCCGGCTGCAAGCAATTTTTTTACTGATTCTTCCGAGCGGGCCAATCCCAAAACCTGGTGCCCATGAGCCAATAACTCCTGTACTACGGCCGTTCCTACGAAACCTGTAGCACCTGTAACAAATACTTTCATTTTGATATCATTTAATGAAGCAAAGTTCAGATTTGGTTTCTTAACCCCTGTAGCCAAAAAGCACTTTCTTGTAGCCGAAATGTGATTTATGGCCTATTTCAATCGTTAAGCATTTAACTAGTACTAATCCATTTTTTTGATAGGATAAAGAAATTTAAAAGCATTGGAAACCGCCTGGTGCATGATCGTTGCATGGTTCTCTTGTGGTAAAAAATCGAAATACACTTTTACATTGTTATTTTTAAAACCGTTTATTTTTTCGGTCAGCAAATTTGCATCCACTTCCATTACGCGGGGTATTTCGGTTGGTGTTAAACCTTCTTTTCCAACCGCAATGTAAACGTTAGTATGCTGGTTAAAATTGCTTTCACTGATTTTTGATTCCTGGTTTAACAATGAACCGTTATCCCACCATAAACTAGGGCTAATAATAATATATTGACTAAAAAGTGTAGGTTTTTTAATTAAAATTTCAGCAGCCAGCAAACCGCCTAAAGATTGACCGATAATGGTTTTGCTGTTATTCGTTTTATATTTTGACTGAATATAAGGCTCAAGTTCTTTTTCAATAAATGAAATAAATTTATCGGAGTGGCCGGCAGTGGGATAGCTTTTTTGATCGCGCGCAATCGATGTTGGAAAAGTAAAATCCCTTTTACGATCGACAGTTGCAATGCCTACCACAATTGATTTTGGCACCCGATTTACCCATTCGAAGCTGTTAAACTGCACGAGCCCAACGATATGAATAAAATCTTCCTCAGCAGAACCATCAAGCAAATAGATGACCGGATATTTTGTAGTATCGCTCTGTTGATAACCTTCCGGAAGATAGACGTTCAGGATTCTTTTCTCCGCCAATGCTTTTGATTGGATTTCGTCTATAAGGCCTAAAACAAAAGGTTTACGCTTTACTGTATCTGTTGGCCTATTCATTTGCCCGAAAACTACGGCCGCATAAAAAGTTAGCATAACAGTTAATAGGGTTTTATTCATATGTTAAGGAATAACGGGTGGTGATAAGATGTTTTTTTGGAAAAATACAATTTTCAACCGGGCTGAGAAAATTGATGATGTAAAATCATTCATTTTACTGTTTCCATGTCTTAGTTTAAATAACCGGTAATTCTTCCAGCGAAAAGAATTTGATCCACCTTATTTTTAGCATTAGCTGTTCTTAAAATTTAAATTTTAAGTGTTTTAATCCGCATTAAAAATCTTTAGCTTATGCTAAGAATTTACCTGACTGGTTAATTAAATTTACTTATATTTACGAAGAGAACAGATGGTATATTGGTTATTTATATTGTTTTATATCTGATTTCTAAATTAAGCCATCCAGTTATTCCATTACCAATAAAATGATAATTAACGCAAACGAACCTCAATATTCAATAGCTGATCCTTACCCATGGTACAAATGGGTTCAACAGGAAAAACCCATTTTTAGAACGCCCGAAGGCATGTGGATGATTACAGGCTATGAGGATGCAATGATGTTATTAAGCGATCCCCGTTGTTCGCATTGGGGGCAGGACAGTCAAATTTTTCAATATTTAAGCCCGGTTGAAAAAGCTATTGCGCAAACATTACATGCGCTGGCACCCGGCAATACACCCTCATTTCGTAAACAGATTATGCATCAGCTTGCTGCCAGAACACTCCAGGTTGATGAAGATGATATGAAACAACTGGCAGATGAAATTCTTGATGAGCTTCGTCCTTCCTCTAGGATCGAATTTATGAATGATTATGCCCATCCTTTTACATTCGGAACAATTTGCCGGGTGATGGGCGTACCGCAAGAGGAGGTGAGCTCATTTTCTAAAATAGTGGGTGGCTTAAAAGGCGGATACCTTAGTTTTGTTGATGAAAAATCATGGGCGAATGGTGAGGACGAACCAAAAAAAATATTTATTGATACGTTGCGAGGACTGATCGCATTGAAGCGGCAAAAGCCTGGTAAAGATTTGTGCAGTGCTATCCTTGCCGTTGTACCAGATGATGACGGGGATGATTCTTTTATCATTTCATTGATGGTTCTGCTTTTTTATGCTGGCCATCAGAATATGATGAATTTTATGGGAAATGCTTTGGTTGCACTTCAAGGCAGGGTAGAAGACCAGGCAACGCTTCGCGAAAGCCTTTCCGCTGCCATAACAGGTGTGGATGAACTGATCCGTTATGATTCTCCGCTGCAATCTGTTTTACTCATTACCCAGGAAGCAATAAATCTTCATGGCATTAATATTCCTTCAGGCAACCAATTGCTTATTAGTATAGGTGCGGCTAACAGGGATCCTGCAAAATTTGAAAACCCGGATCAATTAATATTGGGAAGAAAACCAAACCATCTGGGCTTTGGCGCGGGCGCTTTCAGGTGTATAGGGGCAAGACTTGCGCAAATTCAGGGCGGTATTGGCCTGCACCGTTTTTTTGCACATTTGAGTGCTTACACTGTTGCTGAAAATATAAGCTGGAGCAATTTTAGCGTTCAACGAGGACCATCTTCTATTTTATTGGATATAAACTGGAATCATGAAGGATAAATTAGCTACTGGAAGTGATTTTATTGACCGGTACGATCACATGATCCTGTCTGATGCGATGAAGGCCATGTATGGTAATTCAGGTTTTTACAATGTAGGCGATTGGACCACTAATCCTTCCAACCTGGAAACTGCGTGCGAGGCACTCGTCATAAAACATCTAGATCTGGTAGCAATACCGCAAGATCCCATTATGATATTGGATGCGGGATGCGGACTAGGAAAGGGTTCTGGCGTTATTGCCCAACGGTTCGGCAACGCAAACGTTGTTGGGATCAATATTTCTGAAAAGCAGATTTCGTTTGCACAGGAGGCTCATGCTGGTATTGATTTCCAGGTGATGGATGCTACAAGAATGGAATTCCCAGACGAACATTTCGATTTAATCATCAGTATTGAAGCTGCATTTCATTTTGATACCCGAAAAGATTTTCTTGATTGCGCCTACCAAAAACTCCGTCCAGGCGGTCAACTTATTTTTTCTGATATGTTACTGAACAATACGGAATGGGTTGGAAGCTGGTCTGTACCAGCAGCGAACCTGATTACCGATATAAATGATTATACCAAACTATGTATAGCAGCGGGCTTTCGGCTACTCCAATGCAACGATATCAAGAATTCTTCTATAAAGGGATTTTGCAATCATCTCCGCAATGCAATGCAACTGACAGATCTCGCCGACGGGCTTGAAAACTCGGTTATTGCCTACCTGCTAACCAGTTTAAAGAAACAATCATTATAAAATTCCTGCAACAAATGCCCCAGAGTTTTACAGGGTAATCATTCCAATCTTTTGCAGTGATATTGAACTTGTTTTTACTGTTAACAAATACCTTTTACTTAATGGGACATTTTGCAAAATCGCTAAACAATAATAATGTTAAAACTTAAAGCAATGCGCTCGTTGGATGAAAGATTCTGACTTACCGAGTGCGGCACTTTGCTGTTAAACAAAATGAGACGCCGATCTTTCGGTGTATACCTTACCGTATTAAAATTTTCGGGCCTTGTACGGGATGATGCCCATAAATTATCTGATAGCTCTTCAAATGAAAGGTCACCACAGCCCGGGGCAGTTCTGATATAATAAACACCGCTGATGTAAGAGCCGTCGTGTGTGTGCATGCGTTCATAATTTCCAGGGGATGAAATACTAATCCATGAATCTGAGATGGCGTACTTATTGCCAGGCCGGGTTTCGAGAATATCCAAATACTGGCCGATCTCATTAATTAGTGCACTGTGCAAAATACCGAATTCGCTGCGCGCAAAAATATCAGGGACAGATCCGTATGTGGTATACAAATTAGTACGGGTAGACAAAGGAACCTCCTGCTTCAGTGAATGAGCGGCTTCAACCAACCGCTCGTTCGCTTCATTACTAATGAGATCGTCCTTATAATAAAATGCTTTGGGAAAGAAATATTCTACTGGCATACTGTCCGATTAAATCATTGGTTCAAGGATGGAAGAAATAGTGTGTTTCATATATTAAATCATTTATAATACAGTTTTTTAATCATTTTATCAGTATTTGATCCGGTTCGAAACCTGCAATCCGCCTATTGATCCACTGAGCGCCGAACTGAATACAACCTGACTAAGGCCAGCATCCCAGTTATTGCCGAGTGCCATATTCTTAACTGTATTGATGGAAACTCCAATAGCCTCACTCTTAATAATACCCGTTCCAATCCCCTTGGCCAGAGCGCCCCATCCTGCAGCTACAGGTCCGTTGGTAGCCAACCCTGCAAGTGCTGCGCCCTTTTCGGTAACCCATGCACCAGCTTTTACAGCTGTTGCCACGCCAGGCTGGCCGAAAACTTCTAACAACCCTGCAGTAGCACGCGCCGTAGCCGTAAATTCTGTAAGTGCTACCTGAGCTGATTTGGCTGCAATACCTAAACCAGCTCCGAAACCTCCGCTTAATGCACCTGTAAGTGCACCAATGCCCATTTGGATACCGTAGTCTTTCCAGCTAAAATCATCGAAGTGAAATGCAGAATAGGTAATCGAACTTACCCCAGCTCCGTAGAAGACACCGGAAAGTGCTCCCAACCCAATAGCTGCTGGTGTACCTAATCCCCCAGTAACTACCTCAAGAACCGCAGCTACCACGTCAATAACAACACCGATCAGGATTTCTACAGCACCTATAAATATCCCTCCTATAGCACTAAAGAAACTACCAATAGAGAACATACCGGTTGGATCAATAAACAACACCGGATTGTTGGATGCATAAATATATGGACTAAAGTACTGGCGGCCTGGATCGGTTGCAATAAACCTTCCTATTGAAGCACTATAGAAACGGGCCCTGTAATTGTACAGCCCAATTTCCAAATCAAACTCCTGACCGGTGTACAAGTAGGGCAGAAATCCAGGGCTTGGTTCATTGATGTTTGACAAGGCACCAAATGTGAGGTATTCATAAGATGCAACAACATTTCCACTAAGATCAATAACCGCTCTTGCCGAGCCAAGATGATCACTTAGGATATGATACAGCGTTGCAGTGGAACCGTCGAGCTTTCGCATAGCAATGAGGCCACCAGGGCCATAAACATAGTTCACAGATGACCTCGTTTTTCCATCAGCACCAATAAAAACTTCTTGCAATGGCATTGCACTGGTACCCCGCACGTATAATTTTGTTCCTGCCGGCGAAACTCCTCCTGTAACGGTTTTTAGCAATCGTTCATTACGGCAACCATAAGTAAAATTCAACGTACTGCCACTCTGAGTATTGTCTACAATGCTTACAGCTAACATAGAAGCAGGATCGTAAGTAAAACCCAAAGCAAATGGTTTGCTGATCTTTGAATCAGCCATGTTCATGGAAATAGCATTCCCGTTTTGGTTGTAGGCAAACTGTGCGATTACCTGAGAATTATTAATATCACTAATGGTATTTACCTGTTGGTTGCCTTGATTATAGGTGTATGCACACGAGATGTTGCTTCCAGTAAAGTTCTGTATGTTACCATTTTTATCATAATTTACATCAGGTGCAGCTGATGTGCTTGCAGGTGTGTTTGTAGGCACCTTTGCGTTTTGTAGCTGTCCAATAGCGTCGTAGGCATACTGGTATTCGTTATTGGCCTGGCCACTTACCTGCGCGGCAGAAGAGGCAATGGTGCCGTCAAAATACCCAGCGTTGGCATAGCCCCCTGATGTATAAGTGAGCGTCTCCTCGAAAATACTTGAACCTTCCTGGTTCTGATTATTGATGTTCAACAGCCAGTTTGGTGCATTGAAACCATAGGTCTGTTTAATAGTCGCGTTTGTAAGCACCAGCTGATTTTCCAATGGTGTACCCGCCGCATCATAGCTAAAGTTTCCGATCGTACTGGTTCCCGATTCGCCCTGCATCTGTGAAGACATTTTATCTGTAATTCCGATTATCTGGTTCAATGAATTCAATTGGTAAAAAACAGCATAGTCATAGGTTTCATTCGGGTATTGAATTTGAGTAATGGTGCCAACATCATTGTATTCATAATTAACAATTCGTTCTGTACCACCATCAAAAGCGTTTACGGCAAGGGAGTCGGAAATAGTATTCCCAAAAATATCGTAAGCCAGGCTTTCTGTAACATCTGCAATTCCGGCGTTGCCATTATTGGCTTGCATAGCAGAAATTCTACCGATGGTATTTAAACCAATACCACCTCCATCATATATGTTTTTTTGTCTCCAGGTCGGATTATTCTGCGGCCAAAGCGGATCGGTATTGGCATATTGTTGCAACTGCTGCTGGTTCCAGGCTCCTGCAATATAGCCAGTTTCAACGGGACGGGAGAGGAGATCGTATTTTACATAAATATAGTTTCCATCTGTTGCGCCCTGTTGGTCCTGTTTGAAACGGATATTCCCTTCCTGGTCGTATATAAAAATAGCAGGCGCATTCGTACCTTGCTTCAGCGTGAGCAGTTGATTTAAATAATCAAAAGTCTGTAGTGTTACCCAATCATTTTGCACGGAATTGGCCGGTGGGTTAAAATAGTTTGGAGAGCGGACAATCGTCGGGTTGCCAGCGTCGTCAAAGCTAGTTTCATTTTTGATTTCAGTACCGGTAGCAGATACATTTTGGATCACTTGATCCAGTAACGTGCTTACTTCATAAAAGACGTTGCCATTGGGATTTGTTGTTGTTTTTTTAGCATAAATCATCGCTCCGGTCTGACCCGTTACTGCACTATAGCTGGTAACCGTGCATTTGCCGCCATTTACCCTGAAATCTTCACCAGGTACACTTTCCTGAACTATGCGTGCAAGTGGAGATGTTTCAAATGTTTGCCTTGCAAATGGATAACCGTTATCAGTAGGATAAGCAGCACACACCAAGCCTGTCATGGTTCCAGCAGTCCAGTTCATGGCTGCAAAACCACTACAGTAGCTAAACATCGGATTTTGCTGTGGAGAAATGTATGCTTGCTTAGTCCTTATAGCAATTCTGCCTAAATTATCGGATATTAACTGACCGACCACCATTTGTGAGCCAGCATATTGCTGCGCCTGGATATTCATCCCATTTGCATCGTCGAATGAGATAGCAGCCATTGGCATTACCGCTGTAGCGATTTGTGAAATGGCTACCTTGTTGCCGAAGAAAATAGTGGGCACACCAGCAAAATGAGCATCTGCCGTATAGCTGAAGATCATTTTTCCATCTGCCCAGAAAACAGCGGTTGATTGACCTACAAGCAATGTCCATTGTTTATTCATGGTATATACTGCGATGTTAGTACCATCTAATTTAAGCGCATAACGATAAGCATTGTCTGGACTGATAATTGTCCAGCCTTTGCCTGTAGCAGCACCTGTGCTGATCGTAGATGTTTTAGGAAGCAGGAAGCCGGCCTTATTAAATTCATTGCAAAGACCATCAGACAAGACACCTGTATCAAGCTGGTTTTCAAAAGGATTCTGCGCAAGATTAAACGCACGTGTATCTACCGGAGGGAGCAAATTTACGCCGGCTGAATCCAGCAACTGCCAGGAAGTTAATTGCGGATTCCATTGAACGGTGAGTGCCAATCCCAGACTGATCCCCAATGGCGTAACAGGCGTTTCGAGCAGATTGAATTCAACATCCAGCGAAAAGTCTGATTGCATATCATCGTTGGAATGCGTGAGCGAACCTGCTGTGCCTGCTGATTGCTGCGTAAGAACAGTACCAGCGACATCCCAATTGCCGCTTTCTTGCTGCCATACAGATGACCATTCCGAACCACGGGTAAATTCAATGAGATCACCACCATCAGCCCCGGTAATAGTAACCGAAGAATTGGGATCAGCCGCAACAAACACCCCTAAATTTCCGCTACGGGACAGGTAACCATTTTGAATTTTTGATGTTCTGTCTGCCGCATTGGTAGATAAAATTTCCTGCTGGAAACTGTCTAATACCTTACGTTTTGTTTCGCCATTGGCACCAAGTACAGCTGTAGGCTCTTCTAACGTATTTTTATAACCATAAGCCTCAATAATACAAGCCAATGGTGTAAATCGCAGATTATCTACAAGCACATTGCATGATGTATTTGCATTTTCGCAAGTAATGGTAATCTGTGCATTACCTTGAGGGTTAGGAAGATCAATTAATTGGGATACGTACATCCACTGGCCAACGCTATCCGGGAAGTTTAGCACGTACGACGTGCCTCCAGAAACAGATATTTTCCATGAAGCGTTACCCACGTTATTGTTAAATACCGAAGGCTTTTTTACCCAAGCAGAAAATATATATTGCTGATCCTGACGGATGGGGGTAAATAAGCCTTGCACGCCAGCCGTACCAGTACTGCCTGCTGCAATGTTTAGGCTGTTGGTACCTGTATGCGCATCTACTACTGTATTCTGAGTATTTGGAATAATTGTACTTCCAGACCCCATCACCCAACCGATTGGCGTTTCATAAGTTTCAAAGCCATAGTAACTCACCTCATTTCCCGACAAACTGCCATTTGGAAATTTAGCAACTAGTGACTGTTGGTTTTTATCGTAAATGAAAGAGGAGATAAGCTGATTACCATCTACCTGCTCCGTGATGAGGTTACCTGTATCCGATCTGGAAATGATTTTGGTCTTCAATTGCCATTCATCTGTTGGGGTATCCGAAGGAAATTGTGGTGCTACAGTGCCTGGCGTTGTCCAGTCAAAAATCTGATAAGCGGCCAGCTTGCACGAACCGCTACCGTTACAATCGGTGTTTACCGTACTATCTGCCCAGTTGCGAAAAGTAGTGGCCTGACTCTTGACATAATTCCTTGAACTATTATCTGCCGGTGCTACGCTCTGGATTGTCATGGCCACCGTAGAGAATATGTGCAGCTTGTTGAACGAAGTAGCATATGCCGGAACCTGGTAAGCGTATAAGGTTTCTGTGCGCATATTTTTTTGAACCCCATCAGCATCATAATAAGATTTCTCTTGTGCTAGTAATACACCAGTAGTCCTGTCATAAGTGCCTGTAGACCATTGAACAATGCCATCTTTCATGTTGGCCGTTTTTTCGCAACGTGCATATCCGCCTAAAAGGTATTTGCCTGTTACGTCTTTAGAATAAACCGTCCAGTAATTTAGCTGCGACGATACGAGGCTACCATCGTTAGCAAAATCCTTTTGGCCAAGCTGAATGCCGTTAAGGATGTTCTGGAAATTCTGGAGTCCACCTGAGGGGTAAAGTGTTGATTGCTGAGCAAGTCCGTTAGAATAATAAAACTGACTACTTCCTTCTGGTGTGGATGTTGGCAAAGCAGCGCTCTCTTTAACACCGGGAACCACCATCACCAACGGATACTGTGCCACCCCCATCAAGGCATTGTAAACAATTTGCGATTCGGGGGAGTTGGCATAATAGTAGGATTGCGTAAAACGCTGCGTAGCATCATATTGATCCTCAATTACAAGATATGCCACGGGGGTATCTGTTGCCGACTGATTGAAATTAACTTCATCGAGGTTCCATAAATCCATTGTTGGGCTGGCATCAAATGAGGCTGCAGATGAAGGGTAGGTAACCAGGAAGCGGCCAGCAACCAGCATCGTTCCGGCGGTACCATTGGGTACGAATGATTTAACATTATTTAGTTTCTGCGGTACTTGCGCGGTTCCGTTTTTTAAAGCTGCTACGTAGGATGACGCTGTATTGTCACTAGCATCCTGGTAGCTGATAAACCTCGGCCCCCGGTTTTGGAGACTCTGTGGATCATTGAAACTACCGAGTTGCGTTGATAATGACCTCCATGTGCCGTCTGTGCCCCTAAAATAGATGGTTTTTCCAACCGTCATATAATTACCCGAAATACTTGGGTTATTTCCGGATGGAACATTTGACAATATAGACCAGTTACCGGCATTCGGATTAAATGCCGCCCATTGATTGGGTGCGGAACCACTAGCTGGAGAAAGAATGGATATATCCTCACCAGTAGCCATGTTCAGCCCAATTGTTGCGCCGGGAGACGAAAAGCTTTTCTGATTCCACACAGAGCCGTAATGCTGATCACCGCCGGCATTGCGCAATAGCGCCAGGTTGTTATTTACAGTAGATCCAACGATTGATGTCTGGAATATTTGATAAAGTGAATTTCCACTTACAATAGGGGAAGATAAATCAACAGAGCCAGGAGATGATGGGTTCAGTACGGAGAAATTTTCATCCCAGTTAAATAATCTCAGGCTGTAATTAATAGCAGTGCTTGTCGTGCTTGTTGCAAATGTAAGTACCAATGAACTTGCTGTAGGGCTGATAGCGAGATAGGCCATATCGGTTGGCTGATCTACCACCACATCAATATTGTTTAAAGTCCATTGGCTGCCATTTTTCCATGTGCCATCTAAAGCACGGTAAAACAGATAATTTTTGAGCTGACGTGAACTTTGGAGATAACAGGACACGGCATAAAAATTCTGCGCTGCAGTAATTGAAGCCAGTACGCAATCTGAAGAATTGGGTAGCAGGGGAGATCCGTTTCCATTCCACATGCCATCCTGCCAGTTATACGAAAATCCCTGTACACGGTTAGTGGTATAATCGGTATTATAGGCCATTACAAAACTATCACCGGCAACAAAAACAGACTCAGCTTTAGAATTGGCCTTTACGGTAAGTATGAAGGGCTGATTATTATACATGACCCAGTTTCCAAATTTTAAATCCTGTCCTGCATCATCGTTGCGGAATAGGTACAATTCGTCGTTACCGGTGGAGCTGTTGCGGAGAGAAAGCGCAAAGAAATTTTCTGTAGTTTGTACCATCAGGCTACCGGTGGCTACGGTCTTACTGATGTTTACAGTTTGGCTTACCCACTGCCCATTCCAAGATTGCATCCTTAACTGTACCTGGTTGTTGCTCTGGTAGGTGAATACGACGTAATTAGATCCAAACCAAACGCGCGGAATACTGCCAGTAATAGGATTTTGTAGCTGTACTTTTTTAGATGAATTAGCTGATGTTATGGTCTGCGTTTTATATTCAAAGGACGCCTTGCCTCCTTCAGGATATACAATAGCGCTTAGGGCGCCAGGATTGATACTGGATGAATTTGTAGGAAAATATTCAAAATTCATTGCTGGAAGCGTTTCGCCCCGGTTGGCGTATTGAAACACCGACTGAAGGCACCGCTTGTACATTAATGAATAGTTGCCGTCAGAAGATGCACCATTATTCATGAATTCGTAAGTGAACTTCATGCCTGAAAGCGGATTACCATCTGCATCCGCCACGTCAACAGCATCTAAGAAATAGGTTTCATATCTGTCCTGGTAAGCATTGGGAGAGGGGGGCGCTATCTGGGTATGTAGTGGCTGGTATTCAACAATCGGCGTACCGTTACTGTCACTACCAGGATTAAGCATGCCAAATTTATTTCCATAATTCAAAGTAATCACACGTCCGTAGCTGTCAGTTACTTTGCCAAGGTAAGAAGCCTGAGTATATGCCAGCCCGGAGGAGATTAATTTCTGCAAGACACTGATATATTGATAATGAATCGAGTTGCCCATTGGCGTAACAATGGAAACGAGATTCCATGCAGTAGGGTAAAGCACCTGTGTTGCGCCCACATTGCTGGAGCCAATCCAGTTTCCCCAGCTAATACCCCATTGGGTGCCATTTGAAGCCGTATTATTTCCAGCACCATAAGTATATGTAAAACCATCTTCTTTTATGATGATCCAAATCTTTAGTGCAGGGTTATACTGTACAGACCAAAACTGGAAATTCCGCAATTGAAATATCCAGTTTCCATTAGACGTTTCCCCGGTTTTTACCATTGGATTGGCACTTCCACCAGAGACCAGATAATATTTATCAGAGGTCACAGATGCACTTCCTCCTTTGTCTACCGTAATCATTTCAATAGGCATTTGCCAGCCTAAACCCAGAATTCCGGTAGGAGCCTCTGTATTCCAGGTATTTAAATTGTTTTTTACATTACTGGAATAAAGAACAGATAATTTTACATCAAGGCCTTCCAGCCCAGGTAAAGTCATCAGATCCAATGGCATAGATACACAGCCTCGAAATTTGTTGACACTACTCTTAATGTTTCCTATTGCCGTTTTATCAAACTCAAAAGAGTGTAAAGCCGGCACTTCAGATTGAGCAGCACTGCTGCCATTATTTGATGGTTTAGTAGACATAACAGGATGGATTTTAATTGAGAACTTTTAGTGATTGAAGTTGGAGATGCGTTATTTGGCTAAAAAATGCAGATTTAATATTTAATTCAAAACAGTAAACTGTTTCTCTATTTTTTCTAGGGAAAGTTGTTCTATTTGTTGTGGAAGGGTTTTAAAACAAGTTCCTTCTTTGGGAAGAGTTGTCATTATATGCCTCAGGTAGAAGTCGTCAGGAACATGGAATACACTTGTTTTAGCGGGGTCTGCCTCTTCATCTACATGGCAGCAAAGCAGCGGTAAATGGGCTGGTATAGCCACACCTGCAGCAACGGGTCTCATAGCCGTGCTTAAATTGGGTGGTGAACCATGAATTACTTGTGTATTCATGAATAACACTTGTCCAGCCTTCATTGGTATATAATGCATATGCCTGGCTTCAATAGTTTCTACCAATTCTGGATAAGGTAGCATAATAGGTGAACGGTAAAGATTTTTTAAGCGATGGCTTCCAGGCAAAACGCCAAGGCAACCATTGATTTCATCTACGTCAACGAGCGGGCACCATATACTAAGCCCAATGTGGTTTTCTTCTTCTACAAAAGTCGGATCCTGATGTAGCGGAAACTTACCATATTCCGAATCTGCCCGCTTGGCCACGAAGCTTCCTAAAACAAATTTATATTCATTTAATACAGGAAGCAGGCGCCGTTCAAAAACGGGCAAGATGTTTTGATGGATGAAACGTCGCATTTCAATATCCTGAAGTACCACTGAAGCCACAATATCAAACGTATGTTGCACTTCAACAGCTTTAAAAACCGACTTTAAGTCAACTAGATCTTTTGCGGTAAGAAGGTCCATAACCAGATATCCCTGCTCCTGGAAAATTGCATCATATTGCTGGTCAATAAATACGTTTTGTGCCATAGTTTATTGGATTAAAAAAATGAAAATTACATCCAGTTATATATTACGTTGCTGTTATGTGGTGCTTTTGTTGGAATAATTTTTGAAAGTACCCGCATGATGGTTGCAGTTGTAATAATGGATTTCTTGTCTTCGTAGTATGCTCCCGAAGGATTGTTCCAGGGCTCGTAACAAAAGTTATCTGTTACACGCAGATTTGCAGAACCATGCCACTGTCGATTCTCTGCCTGCCAGTTGAGCAAGGTGCGAAGATGGGCGCCTATTTTTTCATCAGCATAACCTCTTATGCATTCAATGCCGATATAGCAGGCAAGATCAAAAGCGTTGTCAATCTGAATAGAAGATACATCATATTCATAAGCATCCAGCGGCTCCTGCAGACCTAAACGATCCAGTACTTCCAATGTAATAAATGTACTGTAATAGGGGTTTCGCCACCAGTACGAACGCCAAAAGCCGTTGTCCATCCGGTGGGTGTGTAAAGCTTTTTGAAACGGATCAAAAAATGTGGCCCTATCTTCAGTCGACATGCCGTGATAACCCCATGGAGTAACATCCCAATGACCTGTGGCCCATGCATTAGGTTCGGTATAGGTAGTAATACAATCATCTTCACGCCAGTGTTCCTGAAAAAATAAACGATCAGTAGCTTCAACAGGAAGGCCAAGTTCATCAAACAATGCAACGGCCATCGCAGTTGAGTCCGCATCAGGCCCTGTCATGGCATTAAATCCCCATCCAGAATTGTAGCTCCTTTGATCTGAAAGCCAATAGGCGGCTTTTGTTGCAGCATCAGTAGCGCTATTGTTGCCACTTTTTTTACCATACTGTGCCAGCGCATGTGCGGCGTATGCCGTAACCCATTGGTCTGAAGTCCCTACCGGCAGGTGATAATCATCCCAGCTGCCATTTTCGTTCTGTATGGATATCAGGTACCGCATCGAATCTTTGAGCGCTCCCCATATTTCGTCTGATTCCGGCATGCCATTTTGTACATCATGCTTGATGTATAAGTTTAATCTTGGTTTCTGATCAAAAGTAAGTCCAAACCCAATGAAGGCTATCTGGTATTCCTGACTGTCCAGCATGATGCTGGTATCAACAGGTGTAATCGAAAAGTGTGCTGTTAATTTGTTAATGATTGATGACCATTCTTCAGGTGTGTATTTGAGGCAATGGCCGCACAAGTCGGCTTTTACATCAGCATGCGCACCAGTTTGAAGATTAAAGCCAACACTCATCACCAAGCCATTCAAATCTGTTTTATATTTTTCTGTTGCAATGGCCAGGAAGTCTTTCATTTCTTGTGATGAAAACAGCTCGATGC
>Ga0163162_10001850_pt1 | contig 19919 bp, 18 predicted proteins | sample S55metaG_FD_115310 | JGI IMG/M metagenome (GOLD analysis project Ga0163162, IMG submission 115310) | Switchgrass rhizosphere microbial communities from Kellogg Biological Station, Michigan, USA - S5-5 metaG | ecosystem: Host-associated > Plants > Roots > Rhizosphere > Soil | place: USA...
GAGGATGATGCCGACGTTCGGGCGAAAGCCTTCACGATCCAGCATACAACCACCTTCGAATCCTTTAAAATTGCTTTGATTATAAACAGATAACGGGCCTGGCGCACCGGCACGAACCCGAATCCGGGTACGCTTTTCGCCACGCGTTCCGGCCGGTGGCAGAATCTTCTTTGCACCAGCCGTCCCGTCATTCACTCGTTCTGCACGCCCGTGCGCCGCCTTGAAGCATCTGGGGCACTGCGGCGCGCTTTCGCTTTTGGAAAATTTCTTCAATGAAAGCATCACGTTTCTTCATCGGCACCCTGAAAGAAGCCCCCGCCGACGCCGAAATCGTCAGCCACAAGCTGATGATGCGCGCCGGCATGATCCGCCGCGTCGCGGGCGGGATCTACGACTACCTGCCGATCGGCCTGCGCTCCATCCGCAAGGTCGAGGCGATCGTGCGAGACGAGATGAACCGCGCCGGTGCGCTCGAACTCCTGATGCCGGCCGTGCAGCCGGCCGAGCTGTGGCAGGAATCCGGCCGCTGGGTGCAGTACGGTCCCGAATTGCTGCGCCTGAAGGACCGCCATGAGCGCGAATTCGTAATCGGGCCGACGCACGAGGAAGTCGTGACCGACATCGCGCGGCGCGAAATCAAGAGCTACCGGCAATTGCCGGTGAACTTCTACCAGGTGCAGACGAAGTTCCGCGACGAAATCCGTCCGCGCTTCGGCGTGATGCGCGGGCGCGAATTCATCATGAAGGACGCGTATTCCTTCGACAAGGACGCCGCCGGCCTCGCCGAGTCGTATCGCAAGATGTTCGACGCCTACGTGCGCATCTTCACGCGCATCGGGCTCGAATTCCGCGCCGTTGCGGCCGATAACGGCTCGATCGGCGGCAGCGGCTCGCACGAATTCCACGTGATTGCGGACACCGGCGAGGACGCGATCGCGTATTGCCCGGATTCGGACTACGCGGCGAACGTCGAAGCGGCCGACGCACTGCCGCTTTCCGCCACGCGAGCCGCGCCCGCGGAAGAAATGAAGAAGACGCCGACGCCCGGCAAGGCGAAGTGCGAGGCGGTCGCGGATTACCTGAATATCCCGCTCGAGCGCACCATCAAGTCGATCGTGCTCGCCACCGACAACGAAGGCGCCGAGCCGACCATCTGGCTGCTGATGCTGCGCGGCGACCACTCGCTCAATGACATCAAGGCGCACAAGCAGCCCGGGCTCGCGGGCTACCGCTTCGCCACCGAGCAGGAAATCATCGAGTGGTTCGGCACGCCGCCGGGCTACCTAGGCCCGGTCGGCACCAGGAAGCCGGTGAAGGTGATCGCGGACCGCACGGTCGCGAACATGAGCGACTTCGTGGTCGGCTCGAACGAGGTGGACTATCACACGACGGGCGTCAACTGGGGCCGCGATCTGCCGGAGCCGGTGGTGGCGGATATCCGCAATGTCGTCGAAGGCGACCCGTCGCCTGACGGGCGGGGCACGCTCGCGATCTGCCGCGGCATCGAAGTCGGCCACGTGTTCCAGCTCGGAACGAAGTATTCGGATTCGATGGGCGCGACCTATCTCGACGAAAGCGGCAAGCCCGCCCCGATGCTGATGGGCTGCTATGGCGTCGGCATCACGCGCATCCTGGGCGCGGCGATCGAACAGAATTTCGACGACAAGGGCATCATCTGGCCGGAGGCGATCGCGCCGTTCGAAGTCGTGCTGTGCCCGATGGGCTACGACCGCAGCGATACCGTGCGCGAGCAGGCCGACAAGCTCTACGCGCAACTGCAGGAAGCGGGTATCGACGTCATTCTGGATGACCGCGGCGAGCGCCCGGGCGTGATGTTCGCCGACTGGGAGCTGATCGGCGTGCCGCACCGGCTCGTGATCGGCGATCGCGGGCTCAAGGAAGGCAAGCTCGAATACCAGGCGCGCCGCGACACGGAAGCCACGCTGCTGCCGGTGGACGAGGCCGCGCAACTGGTGATCGGGAAGGTGCGTGCCGCGCTGGCCCGCTGACCGACTGCCGACGTGCAATACAACTTTCTGTCGGCGACGGTTCTGCTGATCCTGATCACCGATCCGCTCGGCAACATTCCGATCTTCATCAACGCGTTGCGCGGAGTGGCGTCGGAGCGGCGGCGGATCGTGATCCTGCGGGAAGTGGCGATCGCATTCGGCATCCTGCTCGTGTTCATGCTGGCGGGCGACCGCTTCCTGCGCGCGATGAGCCTCACGGACCTGTCGCTGCGGCTCGGCGGCGGGATCGTGCTGTTCCTGATCGCGCTGCGGATGATCTTTCCGCACCCGGACGGCCCGATGGGCGGCGACTCGCGTGGCGGTGAGCCGCTCATCGTGCCGCTCGCGATTCCGGCGCTGGCCGGCCCGTCCGCGCTCGCGACGGTGATGCTGCTGACCTCGCAGGCGCCCGGCAAGATGATCGAATGGATCGGCGCGCTCACGGTGACGATGATCGTCTGCGCGATCGTGCTGGTGCTCGCCGAGAAGATTCAGCACTTCGTCGGCGAGCGGGCGGTCACCGCGTTCGAGCGGCTGATGGGACTGGTGCTGGTCGCGATCTCGGTCGAGATGATCCTGGCCGGGATACGGACCTTCGTGCACGAGCTATGAAAAAAGCGGCCAGCCGGCCGCTTTTTTTTATTCCGACGACGCGCGAAGCGTCACGCGCCTTCGGTCAGCGCGCGGATGGCGGGCAGGTTGCGCCAGTAGCCCTTCGCATCCATCCCGCAGCCGAACACATACCGGTCCGGAACCTCGAAGCCGCAGAAGTCCGGACGCAGAGGCTTCGATTTGGGAATGATCTTCTCGCAGAGCACGGCACAGAGGAACTGCTTCGCTCCCATCAGCATGATGCGGTCGCGGATCGCGGCCATCGTTTCACCTTCGTCGAGGATGTCGTCGAGCACGAGCACCACGCGATCCTTCACCGATTCGGCCGGCGCCACGCGCCACTGCATTTCGCTGCCGCCCTTGATCGCGTTGCGATAGCGCGTCAGATGGATGTAGTCGAATTCGAGCGGAAAATCGAGGTGCGGCAGCAGCATGCCGGTGAAGACCGCCGCGCCGCCCATTACGGAGAGGACGAGCGGAAACTCTTCGCTCGTCGCCGCCCGGATGGCTTGCGCCATGCGCCCGATCGACGCGTTGACCTCGCCTGCCGACACGATCTCTTCGGAGTGGCTGAAAATATGGAGAGCTTCTTCGCGATTCATAAATGGGGAAAGCAGAGCGGTGACCTGAATACCTAGTGTGGGAAAAAACGGCGGCGAGCGCCATATGATAAACCCGCGTTTTACCGCAGCTTCGCGGCAAAACGCGGGTTTGACAGTGCGTTGCTCAACGCATGCCCGGCATCATGCCCTTCATGCCGCGCATCATCTTCTGCAGGTTGCCGCCCTTCAGCTTCTTCATCATGCCGCGCATCTGCTCGTACTGGTTCAGCATGCGGTTGACTTCCTGCACCTGCACGCCCGCGCCGGCGGCAATCCGGCGCTTGCGCGCGGCCTTGATCAGCTCGGGCTTCGCGCGCTCCTGGATGGTCATCGAATTGATGATGCCTTCCATGCGGCGCATCTGCTTTTCGGCCACGCCCATGTCGGCGCCCTGCGCGGCCTGCTGGAACTGCGCGGGCAGCTTGTCCATGAGCGACGACAGCCCGCCCATCTTCTTCATCTGCGCGAGCTGCGCCTTGAAGTCGTTCAGGTCGAAGTCGCCGCCTTTCTTGACCTTGTCGGCGAGCTTTTGCGCTTCTTTCGCGTCGACACCGCGCTGCGCTTCCTCGACGAGCGCCATGATGTCGCCCATGCCGAGGATCCGGTTCGCCATCCGGTCCGGGTAGAAGACTTCGAGGCCGTCGAGCTTTTCCGCCACGCCGACGAACTTGATCGGCTTGCCCGTCACGTGGCGCACGGAAAGCGCCGCGCCGCCGCGCGAGTCGCCGTCGAGCTTGGTGAGCACGACGCCGGTGAGCGGGAGCGCGTCGTTGAACGCCTTCGCGGTGTTGACGGCGTCCTGGCCGAGCATCGCGTCGACGACGAAGAGCGTTTCAGTCGGCTTCAGCAGCGTGTGCAGCTCGCTGATCTCGTTCATCATCGCCTCGTCGATGCCGAGGCGGCCCGCCGTGTCGACGATCAGCACGTCGTGATAGTGGCGCTTCGCCCAGTCCACGGCCGCGCGCGCGATGTCCGCGGGCTTCTGGTTCGGCTCCGACGGGAAGAAGTCGGCGCCGACCTGCTCGCTCACCGTCTTCAACTGCTGGATGGCGGCGGGGCGGTAGACGTCGACGGAAACCGTCAGCACCTTTTTCTTGTACTTTTCGCGCAGGAGCTTGGCGAGCTTGCCGGTCGTGGTGGTCTTGCCGGCGCCCTGGAGGCCGGCCATCAGGATCACCGCGGGCGGCGTGACGGCGAGATCGAGCTCGACTGCCTTGCCTTCGTAATCGCCGCCGATTACCGCCGTCAATTCGCGCTGTACCACACCCACAAGCGCCTGGCCGGGCGATAAACTGGAGAGTACTTCTTCGCCGAGCGCCTTTTCCTTCACCTTCGCGATGAATTCGCGCACCACCGGCAGCGCGACGTCCGCTTCGAGCAATGCCAGCCGCACTTCGCGCAGCATTTCCTGCGTATTGGCCTCGGTGAGCCGGGCCTCGCCGCGCAGCGTCTTGACGACGCGCGCCATACGTTGTGTGAGATTGTCGAGCATGGGGAGCGGTAGAGTGCGGCCTCGCTGCGGCGCCCGTTCCCGCGCCTGCTGGCGGGAGGGGAAGACGTCGTGGGTTCGGGGCCTAGTGTAAACTTCGAACAATGGATATTGTACTGTATGCCCTCACTGCGCTTCTCTACGGCGGACTTGCCGTAGCGGGCTGGCGCGCGCATCGCCACACGGTGGTCGAACCCGCGCTCGCGGGCATGCCGGCGGGCGCGCCGGTGCCGCGCGCGCGGGCGTCGAAGGCGTCGGGCATGAGCGGAATCGGGCGCGCCCTGTTGTTCGTCGCGCTTCTGGTGCACGGCGTTCTGCTGCATACCACCATCTTTCCGCAGAACGCGATGGTGTTCGGCTTCGCGTTCGCGCTGTCGGCCATGTTCTGGCTCGGTGCGGGCATCTACTGGATCGAGAGCTTTTTCTTTCCGCTCGACGGCCTGCGGCTCCTGGTGCTGCCGCTCGCGTGCGTGGCGTCGATCCTGCCGGTCCTGTTCGGCGGCGTGCGGGTGCTCTCGTACTCCGCCGCGCCGATGTTCAAGCTGCACTTCCTGATCGCGAACATCGCATACGGGCTTTTCGCGATCGCCGCGCTCCACGCGATCCTGATGCTGATGGTCGAAAAGCGACTGCAAGGCATGCGCGGCGTGGCGGCGCGCCACACCAGCAACGGCTGGCTTTCCAGCTGGCTCGACACGCTGCCGCCGCTCCTCACGCTCGAAAAGCTGCTGTTCAGGCTGATCTCCGCGGGCTTCGTGCTGCTGACGCTGACGCTCGTCTCGGGCATCGCGTTCAACGAGCAGCTTGTCGATCGGGCCTTCCGGCTCGATCACAAGACCGTGTTCGCGTTCCTTTCGTGGCTCATGTTCGGCGCGCTCCTGACCGCGCGCCGCGTTTCCGGCTGGCGCGGGCGCGCCGCGCTGCGCTGGGTGCTGGCGTCGTTCGCCGCGTTGCTGCTCGCCTACGTCGGCAGCCGCTTCGTGTTCGAAGTGCTGCTGCATCGCGCGGTCGTCTGAGCCGGATTGCCTTCCTCTATTAGTAACGTCATGCGACAAATTCTTCTTCTGATCTTCCTGTTCTTCGCGAGCCAGTGGCTCTTCAGGAAGCTGCGCCGCGCGAACGAGCGCGCGCAGGCCGAGGCGCAGGGCGCGCGCACGGCAGGCGGCGCGTCCAATGGCGGCAGGAGTGGCGGCAATGGTGCCGGGAACGGCGCGGGCACGGCTGGCCGCGGAGCGCCGCAACTGGCCGACCCGCTCGTGCGCTGCGTCGAGTGCGGCGTGCACACGCCGCGCAGCGAATCGCTGGTGGTTGCCGGCCAGCGCTTCTGCTGCGCCGATCACGCGCATCGGCACGCGGCTCGCCCGACGGGCCGCGACGCACGATGACGCCAGCGCCGCACGCCGGGGCAGCGGCTGCGGTCGACGAGAACGGCTGGCTCCTCGCGGCCACGCGCCTGCCGTCGCCGAACTTCGAGGCGCGGCCGGGCGCGATCGAGCCGACGCTCATCGTCGTGCACAACATCAGCCTGCCGCCCGACGATTTCGGCGGCAGCGCGATCCGCGACTTCTTCCAGAACCGCCTCGACCACGACGCGCATCCGTACTTCGACCAGCTGCGCGGCATGCGGGTGTCGGCGCACTTCGTGATCCGCCGCGACGGCGAGGTCGAGCAGTACGTCGCCTGCAACGAGCGCGCGTGGCACGCGGGCGTCTCGAGCTTTCTCGGACGCGAGCGCTGCAACGACTTTTCGATCGGCATCGAGCTCGAAGGCAGCGACCGCAGCCCGTTCGAGACGGCTCAATACGATGCGCTCGCGGAGCTCGTGCGCGTGCTTGCCGCGCGCTATCCGATCGACGCGCTCGCCGGCCATTCCGACATCGCGCCCGGCCGCAAGACCGACCCCGGCCCGCATTTCGACTGGCCGCGCCTCGTGCGCGCGAGCGGGCTCGCGCCACATTTCTTTCCCTTCCAGAGCAGGGCGTAAGGGCATGCTCGTTGCGTCGCAGCACGGGGAACGCCCCGGGCCTTGCCTCGCTTTGGCGAGGCAAAAGTCAACCCCGGGTTAGCTTTCGAAAGCAAATAAATCTTTTTGAGACTGTGCGGAAGTTCACTATACTTGGTACCCAGAGACGTGTTTTACACTACATCTTGTGTTGTACAGGCGGCGCCCACTCCTGGAGTCCGGCGCCGCTGGCTTTCCGGTGTAAAGAGAAGTTGGCTGGCCCGGGGCGGTGCGATCCGCCTGGATTGCACCGAGTGCCAGCGGAAGAACCGTGAAGAAGGCAGGCAAGTGAAGTGATTCGCGTCGACTGAAGCCACGCCCCGAGCCTGGGGCGAACACGGCCGACACCGCGCAACGCACGTTCCCGGCCGGCCGATCTCACATTCGATCCTCCGCGTGCCTGATGCACCGCACGCGGCATAAGTCATAAATCCGCGGACCACATCCGCACCATTCGAACACCAGGAGTTTTGCACATGCAAACCACCGACAACGCCACGACCTCCTACCAGGGCGCATCCGCACTGCCGGCCGGCGGCCAGCCGCAGCCGGGCGCGCAGGCGCTCGCCCCCAGCACGACGCTTGCCGACTACAAGGTCATCCGTCGCAACGGGACTGTGGTGTCGTTCGAGCCTTCGAAGATCGCGATCGCCGTGACCAAGGCGTTCCTCGCCGTGAATGGCGGCCAGGGCGCAGCTTCCGCGCGCGTGCGCGAGCTGGTTGAGCAACTGACACAGAGCGTCGTGCGCGCGCTCGTGCGCAGCCGTCCGAACGGCGGAACGTTCCATATCGAAGACATTCAGGACCAGGTCGAACTCGCGCTGATGCGCGGTGGCGAGCACAACGTCGCGCGTGCCTACGTGCTCTACCGCGAGAAGCGCACGCAGGAGCGCGCCCACGCGCCGGAAGTGCAGGCGAATGCGCTCGGCATCAGCGTGATCGACGGCGGCGTGAAGCGTCCGCTCGACCTGAACGCGCTGAAGGCGCTGATCGTGTCGGCGTGCGCCAACCTGGGCGACGCAGTCTCGGCCGACCCGATCGTCGCGGAAACGGTCAAGAACCTGTACGACGGCGTGCCGATGAGCCAGGTCTACGACTCGGCCATCCTCGCCGCGCGCACGATGATCGAAAAGGACCCGGCTTACAGCCAGGTCACGGCACGCATCCTGCTGCACACGATCCGTCGCGAAATTCTCGAAGAGGAAGTCACGCAAGCCGAAATGGGCGAGCGCTACGCCGAGTACTTCCCGCTCTTCATCAAGCAGGGCGTGGAAGCGGAACTCCTCGACGACAAGCTCCTGCAGTACGACATGAAGCGCCTCGGCGCCGCGCTCGACGCGGACCGCGACCTGCAATTCGGCTATCTCGGCCTGCAGACGCTCTACGACCGCTACTTCCTGCACACGGAAGGCAAGCGCATCGAACTGCCGCAGGCGTTCTTCATGCGCGTCGCGATGGGCCTCGCGCTGAACGAAATCGACCGCGAAGCGCGTGCGATCGAGTTTTACAACGTGCTGTCGAGCTTCGACTTCATGTCGTCGACGCCGACGCTCTTCAATTCCGGCACGCGCCGCTCGCAGCTGTCGTCGTGCTACCTGACGACGGTGGCCGACGACCTCGACGGCATCTACGAGGCGCTGAAGGAAAACGCGCTGCTGTCGAAGTTCGCGGGCGGTCTCGGCAACGACTGGACGCGCGTTCGCGCGCTCGGCTCGCATATCAAGGGCACGAACGGCAAGTCACAGGGCGTGGTGCCGTTCCTGAAGGTGGTGAACGACACGGCGGTCGCCGTGAACCAGGGCGGCAAGAGAAAGGGCGCGGTGTGCGCGTACCTGGAGACGTGGCACCTGGACATCGAGGAATTCCTCGAACTGCGCAAGAACACCGGCGACGACCGCCGCCGCACCCACGACATGAACACGGCGAACTGGATTCCCGACCTGTTCATGAAGCGCGTTCATGAAGGCGGCGACTGGACGCTCTTCTCGCCGGCCACCTGCCCGGACCTGCACGACCTGTTCGGCGCGGCGTTCGAAAAGGCTTACACGGCTTACGAGGACAAGGCGACGCGCGGCGAGATCAAGCTCTTCAAGCGGATCCCGGCGGCGCAGCTCTGGCGCAAGATGCTCGGCATGCTGTTCGAAACCGGCCATCCGTGGATCACGTTCAAGGACCCGTGCAACATCCGCTCGCCGCAGCAGCACGTGGGCGTCGTGCACTCGTCGAACCTGTGCACCGAAATCACGCTGAACACGAGCGACACGGAAATCGCCGTGTGCAACCTCGGCTCGGTGAACCTCGTCGCGCACATGGCCAAGCAGGCGGACGGCACGCTCGTGCTCGATCACGACAAGCTGAAGCGCACCATCAGCGTCGCGATGCGCATGCTCGACAACGTGATCGACATCAATTACTACGCGGTCGCCAAGGCGCGCAACTCGAACCTGAAGCACCGCCCGGTCGGCATGGGCATCATGGGCTTCCAGGACTGCCTGCACCTCCTGCGCACGCCGTACGCGTCGCAGGAGGCGGTGGAATTCGCCGACCGCTCGATGGAAGCCGTCTGCTACTACGCGTACTACGCGTCGACGGAGCTGGCCGAGGAGCGCGGCCGCTACTCGAGCTACCGCGGCTCGCTGTGGGATCGCGGCATTCTCCCGCAGGATTCGCTGAAGTTGCTGGCAGAAGAGCGCGGCGGCTACGTGGAAGTCGACCAGAGCGAATCGATGGACTGGACCTCGCTGCGCTCGCGCATCGCGACGCACGGCATGCGCAACTCGAACTGCATCGCGATCGCGCCGACGGCGACGATCTCGAACATCATCGGCGTGTCCGCGTGCATCGAGCCGACGTTCCAGAACCTGTACGTGAAGTCGAACCTGTCGGGCGAATTCACGGTGGTGAACGACTATCTGGTGCGCGACCTGAAGACGCGCGGCCTGTGGGACGAGGTGATGGTCTCCGACCTGAAGTACTTCGACGGCACGCTCTCGCGCATCGACCGCATTCCGGCCGACCTGCGCGCGATCTACGCCACGGCGTTCGAACTGGACGCGAAGTGGGTCGTGGAAGCCGCGGCGCGCCGCCAGAAGTGGATCGACCAGGCTCAGTCGCTCAACATCTACATGGCGGGCGCGTCGGGCAAGAAGCTCGACGAAGTCTACAAGCTGGCGTGGCTGCGCGGCCTGAAGACGACGTACTACCTGCGCACGATGTCGGCGACGAGCGTCGAGAAGTCGACGGTCGCGCACGGCGCGCTGAATTCGGTGCCGTCCGGAGACTCGGGCCATGGCGCGGGCGGCGCTTCCGGGGCGGGCTTCGGGATCGGCGGGATGAACGGCGGGGCGTCGGCGGGCGGGTTCAACGCGGCTGCGGTGGCGCCGGCGGCGGCTGTCTCCGCGGCCGAGCCGGAGGCCGACGGTCCGGTCTGCATGATGCGTCCGGGCGATCCGGGCTTCGACGAGTGCGAAGCCTGCCAGTAAGCGGGCTGGGCGGTTCGAAGTAGACGATGACCGGCGGTTGCCGGTCATCCTCGCCATCGCTGCCATCCTCGGATGGCGGTCAGTATCGGCGGGCAGGGCGGGCCGGTATCGGAGTGTTTCTCATGCGCTCGAAGTGGAGCGGCATGACGGGATGCTTCCGGTACCGGCCCGTTTTTCTTTTGGTGCCGGACTTTGCGGCGTGCCGCTCCCGACGGCGACGGCGCGAGAGGGTAGGTACGGCCGAGGCAGTCGTGATGCATCGCCGCAACATCGAAGCGAAGAAGGCGAGCCGGTGGGAAGTGAAGAACCGGTGAGCACCGCAGCGGGCGCTTCCCGGCGGTACGGCAACGGCGTGGACCGGCAGGCCGAAGCGCGTCACGCGGCTTCGGCCGTGCGCGCCGCTACGACTTCACTGCGGGCTTCACCATCGGCTTCACCGCGGGCCTCACCGCGATGAAGCCCGAGAGGAGCCGCCTGCTCACCCGCGCGTGCCGCGCGAAATCTCCGACCCCGCCTCGTGCGAAAGCCTCGCCGTGACCGGGATCGAGAGGAGCGAGAACATCCCCACGACGAAGAACGCCGGCCAGAAGTCCGACCAGAGCACGTTCGGGTGGCCCTGCAACTGCTGCGACACCTGCAGCGTGAGCCCGGCGATCGTCACGCCGAGCCCGAGCGACACCTGCTGGATGAAGCTCGCAAGGCTCGTCGCGCGGCCGACGTCGCGGCTTTCGATCTCCGCGTAGGCGAGCGAGTTCAGGCTCGTGAATTGCAGCGCAGGGAAGAAGCCGCCGAGCAGCACGACCGCCCAGATCACCCACGTCGGCGTGCCCGGGAAGAACAGGCCGCACGCGGCGATCGCAATGCCCGAGAACACGGCGTTCACCATCAGCGTGTGCCTGAAGCCGAAGCGGTGCAGCACGCGCGAGGCGAGCGAGCGCATGAACATGCCGCCGAACGCCGACGCGCAGGTGATCGAGCCGGACTTGAAGGCGGTCATGCCGAGGCCTTCCTGCAACGCGAGCGGCAGCAGGAACGGCACGGCGCCGAGTCCGATGCGAAAGAGCGAGCCGCCGAGCACGCTCGCCTGGAAGGTCGGCACGCGGAAGAACTTCAGGTCGAGGAGCGGGCGCTCGGCGCGTCGCGAATGGAGCCAGTAGAGCGCGACCATGGCCGCGCCCACCGCGCACATCGTCCAGGCGATGCGGTCGGAGACGAGCTCGCCGCCTACGAGCGAGAGCCCGAGCAAAAGCAGCGTGCCCGCGCTCGCCGACAGGAAGAAGCCGAACCAGTCGAGCCGTCCCGGATGCTCCTCGCGCGAATTCGCGATGTAGCGGTTCGTCAGATAGATGCCGACGATGCCGATCGGGATGTTGATGAAGAAGATGAGGCGCCAGTGCAGGTAGGTCGTGATGAAGCCGCCGAGGAGCGGCCCGACGGCGGGGCCGAGCATGGCGGGCACGCTCAGGTAGTTCATCGCGCGGATGAACTCGGAGCGGCGCACCGAGCGGAAGATGATGATGCGCCCGACCGGCACCATCATCGCGCCGCCGACGCCCTGCACGAAGCGCGCGACCGTGAAGGTGGCAAGCGAGCTGGACGCCGCGCAGAGCAGCGACCCCACGACGAAGATGCCGATCGCGGTGCGAAAGACGGTGCGGGCGCCGAAGCGGTCGGCGACCCAGCCGCAGATCGGGATGAAGACGCCCAGGCCGAGCACGTAGCTCGTCACTGCGATCTTCAGCGTGACCGGATCGCGTCCGAACGCGCGGGCCATTTCCGGAATCGCCGTCACGATCACGTTCGCATCCACGCTTTCCATGAACATCGCGCACGCGACGATGAGAGGGGCGACGAAAGCTTTGATGGCGAGCGGCATGGAAAATCGATGGGCGATGCTTTCACTGCGGGAGCGGCGATTATGGCATCGATATGGAGCAGCCGCTGAGGGATCCGCGATACTCTGCGGCGCATCACACCCACGGACCGAACGACATGGACCCGCAAGACCTGCAACGCCTCGTCACGCAGACGATGCCCTACGGAAAGTTCAAGGGCAGGCTGCTTGCCGACCTGCCCGGCCACTACCTCGCGTGGTTCGCGCGCGAGGGCTTTCCCGCGGGCCAGCTCGGCCGCCTGCTCGCGCTCATGCACGAGATCGATCACAACAATCTGCGCTCGCTGCTCGACCCGTTGAGAGGTCGCTAGGGGCTGTCGCGCTCTGTTTCGAGCGGCGTCGCGCGTGCCGCGAAGCGCCTTGGCATTGCGTCGGAGACCCGGTTTGCGTGCCTGGGTTCGTGCACAATACGTAGTGGTTTATCGGATCGAAAGCCCAACATTTTGTGGATTTACGAGACACGCGATGCTAAACTTCGGCAACGAATCCGGGCCGTCGAAGCAGTGCCGGCGGCGGGTTCAGCCGGTCGTTGCCGGCGTCGAATGAGTGGTCGTGGCGGCGTTTCTTCGCCGCGCTTCGCGAAGCGGATTCGACGTGTTCGCGACGCGCGCGGGTCGGCATCGATGGCTGCGGGTCGCATCGAACCGCGACGTGAATGGTCGAGATGAGCGTCGATGAAAGTCGATGAAAGTCGATGAAAGTCGATGAGGGTGGCGCGGGGTCGGGTCTGCTGCGGGCATCTTCGGGTCGCATGCGCGAGCCGCTCTTCGAGTGCATCGCGACGCCTCGCCGAGCACTTTCACGCGTCGCTCTCACCCATGCAGCGCAACGCATTCAAGGCAGTCAGCAACGCGGCGAGTCGAAGCGGAAGAGCCCGAAGACGAGCTCGATGAACACTGCTTCGATCACGCAGCAAGAGACATCGCGAGAGGCTTCACACACATTGCGTTGAGCAAAGTGTTGTATGCAAGTAGCAACGCGAATCGAAAACGAGAATTTTCATGAGCAAGCTCTTTTATCGCTCATGAAAAGATGGTACAAACCGATCTAAATTGATGGTGAGAATTTATGCTCAACTGGGATGACGAGACCACTGCCGTAGCTCCCTCGAGCGCTTCGCAACAGAACGTGTTGCGCAACGCCGCGGGTACGGTTGCCGGCATGCACGAAGCATCGCGTGCCGCTCAGCAAGTCGCTCCTCACGCAGCCCTTCACGCTTCATCGGCGCACAACATCTTCTCGAGCGACTTCGTCGCTCCCGCTGCTGCCTCCGCCGGTGCAGTCGCCGCCGCGAGCGAAGCGCGCGTGAACATCGCCGACAAGCGCATCATCAACGGCAAGACCGACGTCAATCAGCTGGTGCCGTTCAAGTACAAGTGGGCGTGGGAAAAGTATCTGGCGGGTTGCGCCAACCACTGGATGCCGCAGGAAGTGAACATGTCGCGCGACATCGCCCTGTGGAAAGACCCGAACGGCCTCTCGGACGACGAGCGCCGCATCGTGAAGCGCAACCTCGGCTTCTTCGTGACGGCCGACTCGCTCGCCGCAAACAACATCGTGCTCGGCACATACCGCCACATCACGGCGCCCGAATGCCGCCAGTTCCTGCTGCGCCAGGCGTTCGAAGAGGCGATCCACACGCACGCGTATCAGTACATCGTCGAATCGCTCGGTCTCGACGAGAGCGAAATCTTCAACGCGTATCACGAGGTCGACTCGATCCGCGCGAAGGACGAGTTCCTGATTCCGTTCATCCAGACCCTGACCGATCCGGCATTCACGACCGGCACGCTCGAAGCGGACCAGAAATTGCTGAAGTCGCTGATCGTGTTCGCGTGCGTGATGGAGGGTCTCTTCTTCTACGTCGGCTTTACGCAGATCCTGGCGCTGGGTCGCCAGAACAAGATGACGGGCGCCGCGGAGCAGTATCAGTACATCCTGCGCGACGAGTCGATGCACTGCAACTTCGGCATCGACCTCATCAACCAGATCAAGCTGGAAGAGCCGCAACTGTGGACGCCGGAGTTCCGCTCGGAGATTCGCGAGATCTTCAAGCAGGCGGTCGAACTCGAATATCGCTACGCCGAAGACACGATGCCGCGCGGGGTGCTCGGCCTGAATGCGTCGATGTTCAAGAGCTACCTGCGCTTCATCTGCAACCGGCGTTGCCAGCAGATCGGGCTCGACCCGCTCTACCCGAACGAGGAGAACCCGTTCCCGTGGATGAGCGAGATGATCGACTTGAAGAAGGAACGCAACTTCTTCGAGACACGCGTGATTGACTATCAAACGGGCGGCGCGCTGACCTGGGAATAAGAACAAGCCAGGACGTGTTGCAGACGGAAATCGATGGGATGCAGGGCCGCAGCGACCACCGCGCGCCCTGCAAACAAGGTTTTAGGAGAACGGTCGCCTGATGCAAAGTGCGCCTTGTGGCCCAACGGCCCAAAAAGATGACAGGCGTTTTGCGGACCCTTCAATGGGACGGGCAAACTTCCCCCCGGAATATGCCAGCGGCCTTGCCGCCGGCTCGATCAAGCGATTGCCGGCACCAGCTTGTGGTGCCGACTCAATTTGGCGCGCGGTGCCTCGGGGCACGGCGCGCCTTGCCGTATTCATTAGCGTAAGCAGGCGGGATCAGCGTACGCCGATGAATAATCCGCTTCGCAGCGTGCGCCGTGAGAAGCCCATGCGGGAAGCGGGTTTTGACGAAGGGTGTTGTTTGAACTGACTCTCATCTGAAACCTGAAGGAGAAAATGATGGCACTTGCCAAGAAAAAACCCGTCGCTAAGAAAGCTGCAGCGAAGCCGGCCGTGAAGAAGACGGCTGCCAAGAAGGCAACGGCAGCGAAGAAGGTCGCCCCGGCGAAGAAGGTCGCAGCGAAGAAGGCAGCACCGGCCAAGAAGGCCGCCGTGAAGAAAGTAGCAGCGAAGAAGGCACCGGCGAAGAAGGTTGCAGCGAAGAAGGCAGCGCCGGCCAAGAAGGCAGCAGCGAAGAAGACCGTAGCCAAGAAGGCGCCGGCGAAGAAGGTCGCGGCCAAGAAGTCGGCACCGGCCAAGAAGGCAGCGGCGAAGAAGGCCGTAGCCAAGAAGGCGCCTGCGAAAAAGGCTGCTGCGAAGAAGGCCGCGCCTGCCAAGAAGGCTGCCGCGAAAAAGGCGCCTGCGAAAAAGGCTGCTGCGAAGAAGGCTGCCCCTGCCAAGAAGGCTGCCCCTGCTGCGAAAAAGGCCCCCGCTGCGAAGAAGGCCGCTGCGCCTGCAACGAAAGCTGCCCCCGTCGCTGCCAAAAAGGCTGCCGCTCCGGCACCGAAAAAGGCTCCGGTCAAGAAGGCCGTCCCTGCGAAGAAGACTGTCGCTGCAGCTCCGGCGACCACCGCAACCACTCCGGCAGCTCCGGCTCCGGCTGCAGCGGTCAAGACGGCGCTGAACCCGGCAGCGGCATGGCCGTTCCCGACGGGCAGCCGTCCGTAAGTCACCGCGGCCAGGCAGGACCTCGACACACTCGATGTGTCTCACGACCGGGTAGGGCTACCCGGTCCGAACCCGTCGCCGGGTCTGCCGGCGGCGGGTTTTTTATTGTGCGCGGCCGGCGCATTCGTATGACGGGAAAGCCGATTGGCGGCACCGGCTGTGCGGGTCAGCACCTATTCTCCGGACCAATGTGCGTCAACGCACAGTGAAGCTCCTTTTGTCTGACTAGCCTTGAGGCTCATTTTGGCGACCCCTGCCGTGGGCGGGCCAGAGGAAATCCAGCGGGATCTGACATCGGAGGCTGCCGTGTGTGCGAAGAAATTCATGCGCGTCGACGAGCCGGTCAAGGTGTATCGGCAAGTGATCTCCGAGCACCATCTTGGTGTGATCAACGCCGCGATCGACCGGGGCGAGTCCTCACGCGGGCGCGAGGTGCTCGACACGCTCCCCGGCGGCGTGTGCTCGCCGCAGGCCGTGGCGGATCTGCTGCGCAGGATCGACGCGTTCAGGATGATCGAGAACGAGGCGCGGCGGGCGGCGCGGTTGCGCGCCACGCAACTCGTCGGCCGAGCGCTGCGCGAAGAGCCGTTCCACACGATGCGCTGCGTAGGGGCCGCGGAGCATGCGCACAGCCACCGGCGGCATTTCGATTCGCACCTGCTCACGCTCCTCGTGCCGCTGCAGCTCGCCGACCCGTCGCGCTTCAACGGCGACCTGCTGTTCTATACGAAGCGGCGCCAGTCGGTGTCGCTGCTTGCGAACGTCGCGTACAAGTTTTGGCACGGCTTCCTGCGCAATCTGCCGTTCGCGTGGCGTTGCGCCCTCACGTGCCGCGATATGACGAGAGGCCGCTGTGAGCGGGTTCCGTGCGCGGTCGGCAACGTGTACGTGTTCAACGGCTTCGTCACGCAGCATTGCAATCTGCACGTCGAGAGCGGCGAGCGCCGCTCGCTTCTCATCCACTATTACGATCCGGGCCTGTCGATGGGACTGAGCGTCGCGATCCGCACGGTGCGCGGCATGCGCGACCGGCTCCATCGGGCCTGAGCCCGGCGCGCGGATGCAGAAAAAAAGCGCATGCACCTTCCGGTGCATGCGCCCTGCGATCCGAGCGCAACCAGCGATCCACGCCGGCTGCGCCGCTTCCTTTCCCGCGAGTGCCGCTAGTGTGTCACGCGCGTCACGCCGCCGCTCGAGAGCAGGCGAACCCGCTCGCCCGCCTGGAACACTTCGCCCGTTGCCGTTTGCGTGATGGCGCGCATGTCGCCGTTGTCGAGGCGCACGGTGATTTCCAGACCGTTCTTCACCGCGGCGGTATTCTCCACCGCGTTGCCCGCCACCGCGCCCGCGATACCGCCGACGATACCCGTCAGGATCGAGCCACGCCCGCCGCCGATCGCGCTGCCCGCCACCGCGCCCAGCGCGCCGCCGCCGATGGCGCCGAGGCCGCTCGGCTGGCCGTTGTTCGAGCTGATCTTCACGCCGCGCACGCTTTCGACCGTGGCCATGCGGACCGTTTCCTCACGCTGCGCCTGCGATGCCGTATAGACGTCGGGAGAACTGCTGTTGTAGGCGCAGCCTGTCATCCCGACTGAGCTGACGAGCGCTGCTGCCAGCACGATACGACTTATGGTTTTCATTCCCTTGCTCCACTAATTACGACAGGCTGGTTCCAAATGCCTGTTTGAAACGGTCTTCGATTTCGGTGCGCGTCGGCGCGTAGGTCTGTGGTCCCTGGTGCTCGATCTTGAGCGAGCCCATCAGGCTGGCGAGACGTCCGGTCTTCTCCCAGCCAAGTCCGTTTTCGATGCCGTACAACAGGCCGCCGCGGAAGGCATCGCCGCAGCCGGTCGGATCGACCACCTGCCGCGCCTTCACAGCCGGAATTTCCGCGACGCCATCTGAATGATAGATCTGCGCGCCGTGTTCGCCGCGCGTCACCACCATCGCGTCGACACGCTTCAGGATGTCTTCCACCGACCAGCCCGTCTTGTTGCTCAACAGCTTGGCTTCGTAATCGTTGACCGCCACGTAGGAGGCAAGTTCAATCATGTGACGAAGCTCCACACCTTCGAGAATCGGCAGTCCCTGGCCCGGATCGAAGACGAACGGGACGCCCGCCGCGGCGAACTGGTCCGCGTGCTGGCGCATGCCATCGGCGCCGTCGGGAGCGACGATGCCAAGCGTGATGCCGGTGGTTTCGTCGGCCCGGTTCAGGTGTGATTCCATCATCGCGCCCGGGTGGAATGCCGTGATCTGGTTGTTCGCGAGATCGGTCGTGATGAAGCATTGCGCCGAGTGCTGGTCGGGCAGCACGCGCACGTATTCCTTCGACAAACCGAGTGCGTCGAGCCGGTCGATGTAGAGTTGCGCGTCGGCTTCGCCGAGCGTCGCCATGATCTTCGGGTCGCCGCCGAGCAGCTTCAGCGCGTACGCGATGTTGCCCGCGCAGCCGCCGAAATTGCGGCGCATCGTCGGCACCAGGAAGCTGATGTTCAGCATGTGCACCTGGTCGGGCAGGATGTGGTCGCCGAAGCGGCCCTGGAAAGTCATGATGTTGTCGTAGGCGAGCGAGCCGCAAATGAGCGTAGCCAAGGCGAGCGTCCTTTGAATGGAGACGGAAGGAAAATTTTGCGCATTCGTCAGGCGCCGAGCGCTGCTTCATCGCCTGACGAATGCGCGGACCGCGAGCGGTCCGCGCAAGAAACGTCTTACTTCAGTGCGGCGATCGCTGCGTCGTAGTTCGGCTCGTTCTTGATTTCGGGAACGAGTTCGGCGTGCAGCACCTTGTTGTCGGCGTCGACCACCACAACGGCGCGCGCCGTCAGGCCCTTGAGCGGGCCGCTCGTCACGTCCACGCCGTAGGCCTTGGCGAATTCACGGCCGCGGAACGTCGATGCCGTCACGACGTTCTCGATGCCTTCGGTCGTGCAGAAGCGCTTCGCCGCGAACGGCAGGTCGCCCGAGACGACCACGACGACCGTGTTGTCGAGCTTGGCGGCGGCTTCGTTGAACTTGCGCGTCGAGGTGGCGCAGGTCGGCGTGTCGAGGCTCGGCACGATGTTGAGCACCTTGCGCTTGCCGGCGAACTTGGCGAGCGTCACGTCGCCGAGATCCGCGCCGACGAGGGTGAAATCAGGGGCCTGCTGTCCTGCGGACGGAAACGTGCCGGATACTTCGATCGGGTTGCCGCCGAGGGTGACTTGACTCATGTTGCGCTCCTGGATTGCGTCGGATGTTCAGAGGAAAGCGCGCGGCCGGGGAGCGGACGCGCGCCGTGGAGAAACGGGTTGGAACGTGGCACCGGGCTCAGGGATAGAACACCTGCACCCGGTAGTTTGCCGCGACGACGTCGCCGGTATCGAGCCTGACGACTACCGCCTGCGTGCTGCGAGGCGCGAGGCCCGCGCCGAATATCGTACCCGGACGCGCGTAATCCTGGGGCCACAGCACGCGGCGGATCGCGACGTTGTTCTTGTCGTCGAGCAGCGTGACCTCCAGCGCGGGATAGGCGAGCGCGACGTCGAAGCGGTTGCTCAGCATGAGCTTCAGTTCGAGCTTGTGCGGGCCGTCGACCTGCCGAAGCCCGGAGTTCTCGATCTGCAGGCCGTCGATGTCGCGCGGGGGCGCCACCGTGCAGCCGAGTTCCTCGCAGACATCGGCGTAGAGCGACTGCGAGGCCGGGAGGAAAACCATCACGGTTTCGCGATGCCACCACGCGAGCTGCACGATCAGCGCGAGCGCCAGCACGACGGCGATCACGATGCCCGCGATCCGCCGGGAACGCGGCGAGCGCAGCGTCCCGGGCGTTTCGCGCGTGAGCGGGAACGGCTCGGCCTCGCCGTCCGTCGTGCTCGGCAGGCCCGATGCGCCCGCCGCCGATGCGGCGAAGTGTGGCTCGGGATCGGTTTGCCACGAGCCTGTCGCGGGACGCGGAGGCGGTTCGGTTTTCGCCGGCGAAGCGGGCGAGGGCGATGCTTTCGGCGCGCCCCGGGCCGGGCCGACGAACGGTTCGCTGCGGCCGTGCGCGCCCGGCTCGACAAAAGGCTCGACGAAAGGCTCGGCGCGGGTGTCGGGTTCGGCGGCTGCGGGGCGCGGCGAGGCGGCGGATTCAGGCCTGGCTTCGGCGGCAGCCGATACGCGTTCGGCAAACGGGCCGGTGCGCGCGCGCACGAACGGCTTGTCCGCGGCTTTGGCCGCCGGCGCGACGAAGGGCGCCGCGCGCGTGTCGTCTCGCGGTTCGTCGTGAGTTTTGAGCGACGGCTCGATGCGCGGCTGCGGCGAGGGTGGCGCGGACGGCGCGGCGCGGCGCTCGGCGGCCGGTGGGTGGCGAGGCTAGGCGGGGTGGTCGTGGGGACGGC
>Ga0163162_10001851_pt1 | contig 19914 bp, 18 predicted proteins | sample S55metaG_FD_115310 | JGI IMG/M metagenome (GOLD analysis project Ga0163162, IMG submission 115310) | Switchgrass rhizosphere microbial communities from Kellogg Biological Station, Michigan, USA - S5-5 metaG | ecosystem: Host-associated > Plants > Roots > Rhizosphere > Soil | place: USA...
CCTTTGTTTAAACCTTGAAGCGGCATTCGCGTCAAAAATCCACTAACTGAATAGAAACCGCATGAGAAGGATATGTCTATCCCTGTTGGCATTTGTGTTTTTTGTTTTGAGTGTGCATGCCCAGGAAGCACAAAAAGACATTTCCATTCCCGCAGATTCTTTGGCCGTTTATGATTCAATACTGCAAGATATCAGGTTGATGCTGGGAACAAAGGACCCTGGCGTAAGTTTTTTAAGTCTTACGGTAGGTGCAGGTAACAGGTTGTTCAGCATAAATAACAATTCATTGAACGCGATGCAGTCGGTCACCAACAAGCTTGTCTTTACGCCCACGCTGGCTTACAATCACAAAACAGGATTGGGTTTGAGTTTGACGCCCTTCGTGACGCGCGATAGCGGGAAGGTCAGTTTCTATCAATATGCAGTAAGTCCGTCTTACACCTGGCTGAAAAACCCGAAGGTTGCCGCAGGCATCTCGTATACACATTATTTCACCGCGAATAACAATGCTGCAGCGCTTTATGGAACGCCCGTACAGGATGAGATTTATGGTTATCTCGACGCGCGCAAGGGCTGGCTGCGACCCGGTATTGCGCTTGGATTTGCAAAGGGGGCATACAAAGAAACGGGTTATGTGGATACGGCAAAATATGTGCACGTCCTCGACACCGTGTACCGTATTCCCGTCCACCTTGATGATACGATCCACACCCGGGTCGCCGATCTAACGGTGATGGGTACTGTAGAACATGAAATGGAATGGGAGCATTTGTTTTCGAAAGAGGATGATTTGTCTGTCATACCCGCGTTGAGCCTGGTGGCCGGCATGCAGAATTACGATGTGAAGGCGAAGTATAGGGCAGGTTTCCGATCTTTGTTGGGCAAAAGCCGTTACAGGAATTTTGACAATTCAAGATCGGAGAACACGGGCTTCCAGTTTCAGTCGGTGGGCTTCACACTTTCCATTTCTTATTTCATCGGCAAATTTTCAATATCCCCCCAATATTTTGTGAATTACTATTTACAAACGACCACGACTAACCGCTTCAGCCAGATTTTTATGGTTTACGCTGGCTTCCTGTTTTGATCCGTTCACCGTATTTAACAAATTACTCTGTAAGAGAAAGAAAATTCGGCATTTTACTTGAATTCAAATCATTCTAAAACTTAAAACACATGAAAAGGATCACCACGCTTGCCATTGTAGCCGTACTGTTCACCTCTGCGGCGTCGGCCCAGGGTTTTCACATCGGGATTAAGGGTGGCGCAAATATGAGTAAGGTAGTAGGAAAGTCATTTTCGGATCAGTTCAAGTGGGGCTACCAGCTTGGGGGTTTCAGTGAAATCAATTTCTCAAAAAAATTCGGCATTGAGCCCGAGGTGTTGTTTACCCAAACCAACACGCAAACTTCTTCAGAATTTTCCGACATCTATCATGTGTCTCTCAGTGATCTCAAGGATGTAAAGTTGAACTACCTGAGCATTCCGATCCTGCTTAGCTATAAGCCCAGCAAGTTGCTTTCCCTGCAGGCCGGTCCCCAATTTGGAGTGCTGTTGAACCAGGACAAGACCCTTCTTCAAAATGGCGAAGAAGCTTTTAAGCATGGCGATCTTGCTTTGCTGGCAGGAGTGCAGTTGAATATAGGTGCATTTAAGATTTATGGACGTTATTCATGGGGTATCGCCAATATCAACAATATTGATGACCAGGATAACTGGAAGAACCAGGCGGTGCAGCTGGGGGTGGGGTTTAGAATTTTTTAACTCAAGTCTCTGTCAAATATATCAGGCTCCGAAAGGGGCCTTTTTTTGAGATTGTGGATTATAGATTGTGGATTTTGGATAAGGATTAGGGTAAGAGGATATTGGTTTTTGGTTTGGGATATGGATTTTGGCTAGTGGCACTTAATCCTCATCTGACCATTGATTTGGACGTTTGTGCGATTTCCTGATAACCTTCAAGAAATTATTCAACATTTTGCAAAGCTGTTCTGTTTTTTGTTTCAGTGACGTATAAACTACCTTGTCTTTCAGACTTCGTGTTTCATAAAGTGTGTCTAAATGATCGACCGTTTCGCAAGCTGATGCAAAAGCGCAAACGATGAATCTCACAAATTCATTCTTGTAATATCTTTTTGCATATCCCTCGACTATGTTAGACTTCACAGATTTGATTGACCTCCTGATTTGCGCGGCTAATTCCATCTGCTCAAATTGTGGAAGTGTTAAGGTCATTTCATGAATCGAGACTGTGAGATCACTTGCAAGTTTCCATATGTCCAAATTCTTATAGCTCAAGGTTCGTCAATTGATTCGAAACTATAAATGCATTTGAATTCAGGAACTGGGAAACTCCAACTTTTGGTAAGTATTTTTCTTAAAAAATGAACCTGAAAGGACTCTATCAAACTATCCAAAACCCATATCCAAAATCCAATATCCTCTTACCCTAATCCTTATCCAAAATCCACAATCTATAATCCACAATCTTTTCTTGGCCCCAAACTTGACTATATACCATCCGCGCCTTTCAATGCCAGCTTGGCGCGATCAACATAAATATGGACAACCTGAATTTTTTTCTGCGGCCCGAAGATGAGATGGAGTTCATGCCCATCATACCCCTGAACGAAAGTGAACCCGAAAACAATGATGAACAGGCCATTCCGGACGAATTGGCGCTTCTGCCCCTCCGAAATACCGTCCTTTTTCCGGGTGTCGTGATACCCATCACGGTAGGCAGGGACAAGTCGATCAAAGCCGTTTCGGATGCCTACAAGACTGACAAATTGATAGGCGTGGTCGCGCAAAAAGACAGTAACGTGGAAGACCCGGATGTGGCGGACCTGGAAAATATTGGCACCGTCGCGAAAATTGTCAAACTCATCAAAATGCCTGATGGTGGCACCACGGTCATCATCCAGGGCAAGAAGCGATTTAAGATCGACATGATCACTACCGAGGATCCCTATTTCAAAGCACATATCCAACTCCTGGACGACGAGCTTGCCAATAAAATCGATGAACAATTTGAGGCGACGGTGAGCTCGATCAAAGACCTCGCTGCACAGATCATCCAGATCTCCCCCAATATTCCTTCCGAGGCTTCAATCATCCTGAAAAATATTGAAAGCCCCTCCTTCCTCGTACACTTCGTGAGCAGCAATATGAATAGCGACCTGTCTGAAAAACAGATGTTGCTGGAGCAAAACGACATTCGCATGCGCGCGGAAACACTGTTGCAACTCCTGCACAAGGAACTGCAATTCGCCGAGCTAAAGAATAAAGTGAATACGAAGACGAAGACCGAACTCGACAAACAACAAAAGGAATATTTTCTTCAACAACAGCTCAAGACGATCAAAGAAGAACTGGGCGGAGATACGAACGATCGCGAGATAAAAGAGATGCAGAAAAAGGCTGAAACCAAAAAATGGCCTCAGGCTGCAAAAGAAATGTTCCAGAAGGGAATTCAGAAACTGGAACGTATGCATCCAACCACGCCTGATTATTCGGTCGTGTATAACCACCTCGACTTAATGCTCGATCTGCCCTGGGGAGAATACACCGAAGACCACTACGACCTGAAACGCGCCAGAAAAATTCTGGATGAAGATCATTACGGTATGGGCAAGATCAAGGAACGCATCCTTGAATATCTTGCGGTGCTGAAACTGAAGGGCGACATGAAGAGCCCGATACTTTGTTTTGTTGGCCCCCCGGGCATCGGTAAAACTTCATTGGGACGAAGCATCGCGAATGCGCTGGGCAGGAAATATGCGCGACTCAGCCTCGGCGGACTGCACGATGAAAGTGAAATTCGTGGACATCGCAAAACCTATATTGGTGCGATGCCTGGCAGGATCGTTCAATCAATAAGGAAGGTGAAGTCGTCAAATCCTGTGATGATCCTGGATGAAGTAGACAAATTGGGATCCGACCACCGCACCGATCCCTCATCTGCATTGCTGGAAGTTTTGGATCCGGAACAGAATCATAATTTTTACGACAACTATCTCGAAACGGAATATGATCTGAGCAAGGTGTTGTTCATTGCAACGGCCAACGCCGTTCAGAATATGCAACCCGCGTTGCGCGACAGATTGGAAATTGTAGACCTCAGCGGCTATGCGGTGGAAGAGAAAATCCAAATCGCAAGACGTCACCTTGTACCTAAACAAAAGGAAGCCCACGGTCTTGGTAAAATGAAATTTAAGATCGGCGACAAGGTGCTGTCAAAAATCATTGAAGACTATACGCGGGAAAGCGGTGTGCGTGAATTGGATCGCCAGCTCGCGGCGGTCATGCGCCACGAAGCAAAAGAATATGCGATGAAAAGCCGCATCAAGAACCAGCTTTCATTGGGCGACGTGGAAAAGATCCTGGGTAAACCGAAGTACAGCAACGAAATTTATAAGACAGCGAATATGCCTGGTGTGGCCGTGGGACTGGCCTGGACCTATGTTGGCGGCGACATTCTTTTTATCGAAACCAGCTTGAGCGACGGAAAGGGCGAAGTCAAGATGACGGGCAACCTGGGTCAGGTGATGAAAGAAAGCGCAAGCACTGCAATCACTTATTTGCAAAGCAATGCTCAAAAGCTGGGACTCGATGGCGAGCTGTTCATCAAAAAAAATATTCACGTGCACGTGCCCGAAGGCGCCATTCCAAAAGACGGTCCGAGTGCCGGCGTCACGATGATGACCTCGGTTGCTTCAGCAATGACCGGCAGGAAAGTAAAACCCTTCCTGGCTATGACAGGCGAAATAACGCTTAGGGGGCAAGTATTGCCTGTGGGTGGTATCAAGGAAAAAGTGTTGGCTGCTAAGCGAGCGGGCCTGAAGGAAATCATTCTTTGTTGGCAAAATGAAAAGGATATTGCCGAAATCGATCCACCTTTTATCAAGGGCATCAAATTCCACTTCGTGAAGACGATGCAGCAGGTGCTCGATATCGCTTTATAATTATAGGGAACAATTCAACGGAACCGATTGCAGTTTAGCAGCTTTCGGTCTGGCATCTTTAAATGCTTCCCGCGCCGTCAATCCAAGGATATTAAACATTTTATTATCTTCCTCGAATGTCGGATTCGGCGTGGTGAGCAATTTGTCGCCCGCAAATATTGAATTCGCTCCCGCCATGAAGCAAAGTGCCTGGTCTGAGAGATTCATTTCAGACCTGCCAGCGCTGAGCCTAACCATTGATCGTGGCATCAGGATGCGTGCCGTAGCGATCATCCTCACCATATCCCAAATGTCAACTTTCGGTTGATTTTCCAGCGGCGTGCCTTCAATTCGAACGAGTGCGTTGATGGGAACAGACTCAGGATGAATCGGCAGATTGCTTAACGTTTGGAGCATGCCAATCCTGTCTTCGTGTGTTTCGCCCAATCCAATGATGCCACCGCAGCAAACGCTGATGCCGGCGTTGCGAACATTTTCCAGCGTCTTCAGCCTGTCGTCAAAGTGACGCGTTGAAATAATTTCGCTGTAATATTCAGGGGACGTATCCAGGTTGTGGTTGTATGCATGAAGTCCGGCATCGTGCAATCTTGCTGCCTGGTCTTCATTAAGCATGCCGAGCGTGCAGCAAACTTCCATGCCCATTTCGTTCACGCCTCGCACCATCTCCAGCACCCTGTCGAAATCCCGGTTGTCGCGAACCTCGCGCCAGGCCGCTCCCATGCAGAAACGGGTTGAGCCGGCATTTTTGGCCTTTTCTGCGTAGCTGAGTACTTCGTTAACCGGCATCAGCGGGTGCACTTTCACGTCGGTATGATACCTGGCCGCCTGGGGACAATAGGCGCAGTCTTCAGTACAGCCTCCTGTTTTAACAGAAAGGAGGGTGCAAACCTGTACTTCTCCTGTATCGTGAAATTGGCGGTGAATGGTGGCGGCTCTGAAGACGAGTTCAAGGAGTCGAATGTTATAGATGTCGGATATTTCTTCCCGGGTCCAGTTATGACGTATCATGGAGATTGGTTTGTTGGAACTAGGGCTCCAGCAGCAAATTTAGGGATTCAGTTGATTAGTTAACCAGTTGCCCGTTCAACGGCTGATTAGTTTAACGAATTGATGGGTTAAACCGGTTACCTGATCAACTGCTTATCTGCAACAAAAGATAGTTAAAAACTCAATCTGTAGGGAAGAAAAATGCTGCTATCCTTCAAAATTGGGAGGTCCTGCCCGAACTGGGCGTTTAACAAAAGTCTAAAGCTATTGACCGAACTTAACGAATCGTTCAGCAGGTGATAGTCTCTGTTAGGGAAATACCAGGCGTTCAGGTTTTCAAATTCTTCCTGTTTTTTGGCGGGATTAAAGAATCGGAAAGCATGATCTCCCTGCAGCATGATGATGCATTCGCGGCCATTTTGCCTTAGAATTTCATCCACAATCCTCTTGATGACTTTATTTGCAAAAACGAGTTGTTGAATATATGCGGCCTTGTCTTCGTTCGCAGAATATTCTTTAAATGGCAGGTGACGGCCCGTAGAATCATAACTGAATGGTGCGTGCGGAATCAGGGAATGAGCGTACACAAACTTCGGTTGTGTATCATTCGAGTGAAGGGTTTTGCCAATCTCTTCAACCGTTGATTCAAAATTGAGGTCGCGATTCCTGATATAAGCTTCGGCATGCTTTCGATCGATATCAAATGCAGAAAGAAAACCGAAATTCCAGCCGATATCTTTAAGCAACTTCCAGGGCAACTGGTGTCGGTTATACAAATCCGAAAGTTCCCAGATGTCAAATTGCCGGGTGCTGGAGGGGTGTCCGTTGATGTCGAAAATGGAATGATTGTAAATTTTGTAACCTAACTTTTCCATGGCGGGAAAAAGAGTGGCCATCCTGACTTTCTCAACGCCGGGAAGCAAGCCTCTCAAAGTCACGAGATGCAAACTGTCTGGAACTGACACGTAGTTGAGGTTGAAAATACTCGCCAGGGAATACGCCGTGAAATTGTAGTTGCTCGTCGATTGTCGAGCAATGAAAAATCCTTTTTGAGAAAGAAAACGATCCAAATCGCCATTGTCGAAACCAAATTCGTTTCTCAATAAATCGGACGAAGAATAGGAGTCAAAGATGATGTAAAAGACATCCGGCAGCTTACAATTTGGGCAGGGCTTGATCTCCAGCCTGGCGCTCGGGTTTGAATTTGCAAGCTTTTTAAAGGAAATGGAAGCCAGGTCGGTCAACACTGAAATCAGCAACAGCAAATTCGCGAACAGGAAAAACCTGGTCAATTTTCGGGAATGGCGTGTCATCCATAGGACCGTGAACGTAGTAATTAAAACCATTGTGGGAACCACAAATACATATCGGCTGTACCATGCGGTTGGAGATTGTTCGTGAAGCCAATCTTTAACGTCGGCGAAGAAATAGTATACAAGTAAAACAATGAATGCAATTGCCCCAGCCTTCGACTTATCCCTAATCAAAACGATCAGCAAAAAATAGACAGCAATTGCTGCAAAGATTAAATACAGGATGGGTTTCCAAACGAGCCCGTAAGAGATGAGACCCGTATAATTCTTTTCAATATGAAGCACAAGGAAAACAGGCAACAGCAAGATGAACCAGGGCCGGTTTTGGAGTATCGTGATCCATTTACCCATGCGTCGGCTTCTTTTCAAACAGGTACAGCATACGATGACCTTGTTTCAAATCTGTTTTTCTGATCAGGTTAAAACGTCCGGAAAAAATCTTTTCAAAACCAGCCGGATTGTAATTCAGGAACCGGTCCTCCTTTCTTTCCAGGATATCGATCACCCGCTCGTCTTCTTTTGTCACAAACTCTATGATCAGCCAGCGTCTGCAGATTTTTGAAAGCAAGGAAACAATATGTTCAAGTGGAACATTTCTGGCCACTGTTAAATGGTGAATGAGTGCCAGTGCCACCACCAAATCGAAGGATGAGCGATCAATCAGGCTCTTTTGCTCGGCATTTTCCCATCCTGATGAAGCGGCAGGATGAAGCCAGTCGGCAACCAGCGGTAGGCAATGGTGTGCATTTCCCTCTTTTTTTTGAGCAGCATAAAAATCGTTGATGGAGTCATTGTCGAAATCCGTTCCAACCACCAGGCGCTCATGCGTAGAAAGCATTCTGGTGAAATATCCGTTGTTGCATCCCAGGTCAATCGCAGAAGAAAATGAAATGCCGCCGACATATTCTGCAAAGACTTTTTCCTTTTCTCTTATATAAGGGGAGCCCGTGAGCAAGGGATCATAGTATTGATTCCATTCAGTTCTTCTTTCCGGCAATTTCAATTTGCTGATACCGCCGTCGAGGTGTTCAACAATCCGCAACAATTTCGCTTTGGTAAAGCTCCCTTGCTGAACTTTCGATCTTCCGTTGGTGACTGCTTTTTGCAAGTGAATGTGGAGTAGTGCCAGTGAATGAAATCGGCTCTTGAATCTCAGCCATGACGCACATTGTTGAACGGGTACGCCATCGGGGTATGAAAAAAATAATCTCGAAGATTCCATTCCCAGGTAGGCATTCAACAATAGGGGAGCGAGAAAAGTTTCACAAAATTGGCGATAGGCTACCCAGGGTTGATGACCCGCATACGATTCAAACGAGAGCGTATCGATGAAGACGGGTCTTGCCTGGGCATTGAACTGGATATTATACGGCGTTGCGTCTTTCAGGATCATGCCCTTGTCGAGCGCTTTGCGCATGATCTTTAGCGTTAGCAGGGCTGCATCTTTCAATTGATCGAAACTCCATTCGTAAGGGTAGCTGATAAATGGAATTCTTTCAGGTATAAGGGTCAGGTACCAATCGGGGCTGTTCAACAGGTTTTTCTGAATCGTATCGTGCTGAACCAGGAGTCCGGCCTGGGTGAGTTGGGAATACAGGCCCGAATTAACCAAATGATCGAAGTGCTCTTTGTAAAGCTGGTTGACCTGGCGATAAATTTTCCCGCCCTGCTCAAACACAAAGCCCGAAGGGTCCCTGAACGAAGCAGGATGTTTGCCAGGATAATCATTCATCGTTTTCTTCTTTGCTTTTCTTCTTTTTGCCGGAAAAGAAAGATTTGATACGCCACCAGGCTGATTTAAAATAGAAGGCTGCGCCAAGCACTGCCGCAATGATCGCCTGCACCAGGTAACTGCCGCTTCCGGGGTCGACGTATAGGAAGAAATGCAGCATTAAAAATAACTTAGTTTGGTCTTCGGAGAAAGCACCAACAGGGTTTCATACATCAGTTGGATAGTGTCTTCAATGTCCTTTCGGTGCAGCATTTCCACGGTGGTGTGCATGTACCTGAGCGGAATGGAAATGAGTACGGAAGGGCAACCGTCATTCGCATATGCAAATGATTCAGTATCGGTCCCGGTACTCCTGCTCACTGCCCGGAGTTGAACGGGGATCTTATGTTTTTCTGCAGTTTCCTGCACCAGCGACAGCAATTTGTTGTGTACGGCGGGGCCATAAGCGAGCGAAGGTCCTTTTCCACAGGCCACATCGCCCTCGATAATTTTATTCACCATGGGCGTGGTGGTGTCATGTGTAACATCGGTGATTATGGCAACATCAGGCTTAATTCTCCTGGCAATCATCTCAGCACCACGCAAACCGATTTCCTCCTGCACGGCATTCACAATATAGAGTCCATATGGAAGCTTCTTTTTGCGTTCGAAAAGCTGTCGTGCAACTTCGGCGATCATAAAACCACCGATCCGGTTGTCGAAAGCCCTGCCGATGTAGTAATCGTGGGCGAGTTCGTCAAAACCTTCTTCATATGTCGCCACCGAACCAACGTGCACGCCGAGTGCCTCTACTTCCTTCTTGCTTCTTGCGCCACAATCCAGGAAGAGATTTTCCACACGCGGCTGGGGTTCTTTGGTATCCACGCTTGCGATCCTGGTGTGAATCGCAGGCCAGCCAAAGACAGCCTTTACCGGTCCCCGCTTGCCATGTATGATCACCCTTTTTGCAGGCGCGATTTGATGATCCACGCCGCCATTTCTTTTCAGATAGATTAATCCTTCACTTGAGACATAGTTAACAAACCAGCTGATTTCGTCGGCATGTGCTTCAATCACCACTTTGAAAGGAGCGGAAGGGTTGATCACACCCACAGCTGAACCATAGGGATCAGTAAAATAACTGTCGGTATAGGGTTTCAGGTATTCCAGCCAGAGTTTTTGGCCGCCGCTTTCAAATCCCGTCGGAGAAGGGTTGTTGATATAATTCTTTAAAAATTGAAATGCCTTATCTGTTATGATCGATTTTGATTTTGCCTTTGCTTTTACGGTTTTTGCCATAGCGAATATTTAAGATGGTCAAATGTAGTTAAATCCTGAAAACCAAAGTCAGCAAGGCCGAGAACATCATCAGACCGTCCAGGAAAAAGTAGAAGTGATAATCAGAAAAATGACGTCGCGAATAGGGATAAATGCAGGCAACGATGATTCCGGGTGTGAGCAGGTTTACAACCTGCACCATGGTGAATCCTTCGCGATGGAGCGCCAGCGTGCAAAGAAGAAATAGGATAAGTGTGATATAAAAGAGCCTCGAGATGCCCGATTCTCCAAAATAGGTGATCATGCTTCGAATGCCTTCCCTCTTGTCGTCCTCACGATCGCGATAATCGAATAAAATGCAAATTGGGTAGATGAGAAAAAAGCGACTGAGGACAAAAAGAACTTCCTTTGTCCCAAATTCATGTTGAGCGATGGCAATGGGCAGGATGCTGCTGACGTAAGTCCAGACAAAGCTCAAAAAAATGGTTTTGCCAATCGCGATCTTTCTGAGCCATGCAAATGCAGGCAATGTCAACTTGGGCGCTGAATAAAGGAATGTAAGCAGAGCTGCGATGGCAATCCAGGGCCAGTCTGAAATAAAAAAGCTGAGGAAATACACAGCACCTGCCGCGCCAAGTGCGATGAGTACGAGATGCAAATGGCGATGATCGTGCGTCCACTGTACGCGAATGGATTCCGAAGCGGAGTAGGGCGTGAGCCACCAGTGAAAATTGTAACTGCAAACCGTGGAGAAGAAACAAAATCCTGCGTAGCGAACGAAATCGTATTCCAGGTGCAGGTAGCTGCCCGTCTGGTAAACCATGACTACGATGACACAGGAAATAAACAGGCTGCTAAACAGGAAGAAATTGAAGAGAAGTCGAAGGCTGTGCTGAATACCGTTCACGCCATGCTATTTCAAAATAATGATGGGGCCACTGGTTGCCGTGTCGCTATAGTTTCCGGCTGCATCCCTTACCCAGAATTTAAAAGTCGCGGTTTCAACCGAATCGATTGCAGTGCAACGAACGGGTTTCAGGTCAACAGCATATTGCATGGAAATCAAAATCTCTCCCTTCTGATTCTTTGACGCAGGAAAGGAGGGGATGATGAATTTATTGGAATCAATATACCCGGCGTTACCACAGGAAGAAGATATCTTCTGAACCCTTACGGTCCCGGTTAGATCGCCTTCGGCATCGGTAAATGTGATCTTGAAATTGATATCTCCCCCAACGGGCACGAAGTCGCTGCTGGATTCTTTAAAGGTTAGCTGGGGAGCTGATTTGAATTGGTCCTTGCTGCAGGAAACAATCATTAATATTGCACCCAGAATTAGAAGAATGGACTTCATGAAAGGATTTTGAATAACCACAAATTTAGCCGCTACGGATTGAATTACCTACACTCACATAACGATTTTGAACAGAATATATTTGATTTTAACAATTACCCGTTTGAGGCACTTGCATTAGATATATTTCGCTTTCAATACCAGCAGAATGCTGTCTATCAGCAATACGTCAACAACCTGGGTGTCGGTTGGGAAGAGGTTGCTAATCTTTCGCAAATCCCGTTCCTTCCCATATCATTTTTCAAAACGCATCCCATCCGGACGACAAATTTCGAACCCGAGATTGTTTTTGAGAGCAGCGGCACAACTGCAACAGGAAACAGTCGGCATGAAGTCAAAAAGAAGGTTCTTTATGAAAGAAGCTTTGTGACGGCGTTTGAACAGTTCTACGGACCGGTGGAGGATTGGTGCATCATTGGATTGCTGCCTTCCTACCTTGAACGCCAGCATTCTTCTTTGGTGCTGATGGTTGATGCGCTTGTCAAAATGAGCGGACATCAACAAAGCGGATTTTATTTGTACGAACACGAGAAGTTGTATAAGACGCTAAACGGCCTTGAAGCAGATGGCCGGAAAACCCTGCTCATTGGCGTTAGTTTCGCTTTGTTGGACTTTGCAGAAAAGTATTCCATGCATTTGAAACATACGGTAGTGATGGAGACTGGCGGAATGAAGGGCAGGCGGAAAGAGCTGACACGACCGGAACTTCACGATTTTCTTGGTGCAAAACTGGGCTTGACCAGGTTACATTCTGAGTATGGCATGACTGAACTGCTCTCGCAGGGATATTCTTCCGGTCATGGAATTTTTCGTTCCCCGCCCTGGATGCGCGTTGCCGTGCGCGAGGAGGATGACCCGCTTTCCATGACCTGGCATGACCAGATGAAAAATGAGACATCAAATGGTGTGATTAACGTCATCGATCTTGCAAACCTGTATTCCTGTTCTTTTATTGCCACGGAAGATATGGGCAAAATTCACAGCGACGGCAGTTTTGAAGTCCTGGGCAGGATGGATAATAGTGATGTGCGGGGATGCAGTTTGATGGTTTTATGAAAAGGTATTGGGTATTAGGTATTGGGTATTGGGAAATTTCCTAATACCCAATTCCCAATACCTAATACCCCACATTCATAAGTCCATGACATTCCACTTCACACCTTTTCTTGCTGCTCAACAACGCTAACTCAATCATTTGAATGGTATTGAAACCATGTTCGGGCTTTTCTAACAAAGGAGCATCCGCTGTGATGGTTTGGTGAAGGTTCGCATAATACAGTCCGAAATTGCCGGCCAAAGAGGGATAGCGCTCGCGAATGATTTTTCCATCGACTTCTGTGTGCAGCAATCCATAATTCTCCGGATCCTCTTCTCCCCAGTGAGGTTGCACGGGTGACTCACCTGCGCGAAGTTTCGCTTCCTGCGGATCTTCACCACTTTTGATGAAGGATCCAATGGTTCCGTGAATCATGTATCGCGGACCTGGCTCACGGACAAGCATACCCGATTTCAGGATCACCCGGCGATCGCCATAGTCGAGTCGCAGGTCGAAATAATCGTCGATGCGTGCGTGGGGACGCTGTTTTCTCACGTCTGCAATCATTCTCTTCGGCATTCCAAAGAAATAAAGTGCCTGGTCGATGATATGAGATCCGAGGTCATACAAAATGCCGCTGCCCGGCTTAGGTTCTTCGCGCCAGGCATTGGGTTTTGCCTCCGGCCTGTAGCGATTATAGTGCGCTTCAAATTCATGAACATGTCCGAGTAAGTTCTTCGAAAATATCTCGCGAATGGTGAAAAAATCTGCCACATACCGCCGGTTCTGGTAAACACTGAGTACCGCCTTGCTTTTGTGACTCAGTTCAACCAGTGTGCGGGCTTCAACGGTTGTAATTGTAAAAGGCTTTTCGAGCACTACATGCTTGCCGTGCTGGAGCGCCGCCCTGGCATATGGAAAATGAGTTTCGTTTGGAGTGGTTACAACAATGAGATCGATTCCGGGATCTTCCACCAATTCTTCGAAAGTCCGCACCACTTTCACCCATGGATAAATTTCTGCCGATGCCCGATTATGTCTTTCCATTACGGCCACCAATTCATAACCCGGGACGGTGGTAACAAAGGGCGCATGAAAGACTTTCGCCGAGATTCCAAATCCAACGATACCGACTTTGATTGTTGCAGCCATGAAATTAGATTTTTGAATAGGGGATGGGGTAGGACTCAATTCGACCAAACCCTTTTGAGGAAATTAATCCAGTTGAGGTTCATGATCCGCTCAATGTCTTCTGCCGCGTAGCCTCTCCTGGCAAGCATTTGTGGGACGCGCTGAAGGTCGGCAATTGTTTCGAGATCGTAGGGGCATTGCTCACGACCATAGCCGCCATCCAGGTCTGTACCCATTCCCACATGATTTGTATTTCCTGCAAGCTGGCAGATGTGGTCCAGGTGATCTAGCATTACTTCAAGATGGCAATTCATCTCTTTCGGAGTTGATTTACGCCTGATCCATCCCGGCACCATCATCCAGGCATCGAGTGGCATACCGATCACTGCTTTTCGGCTGATCAGCTCCTTAATCATTTCATCGCTGAACTGACGGTTGTGATCAACAAGTGCGCGGCAATTGTTGTGACTGGCCCAAACTGGTCCCGAAAAATGGTCCATGGCCTGCCAGAATGCATCGTCGCAGAGATGCGTCGCATCCAGGATGATGTTGAGTTTTTCCATTTCGCGAAGCAGTGCAATGCCCTGTTCGCCCATCTTGCCGGTGGCATCTGTGCCATTGGCATATCGACCAGGACCATAATGAGCAGGCCCCAAAGCTCTCAGGCCATAAGCGTGCGCGATGTTTAAGTTTTCAAGCGTTACCATGGAGTCTGCGCCTTCCAGGCTGAGGATGTAGCCGATTGGCTTTTTTTCAGCGCTGCCATTTTTCCAAAGAGTGAGATGATCCTGGAGTGCATTCCAGTCCCTGATCTGAATCAATTCTCCTTCGGCTTCCATGCAGCGATACCAACTCAACTGGCCCTGGGTCTGTGACCAAGCCTGTTCAGGCGAATGCCAGCCCTGGAGTGGATTGCCGGGAGCCACGAATCTTGCGATTTGTGTGGCAACAACAAGTCCGATGTTTCCTTCACGCAAGGCAGGAAATGAAACCGTGCCTTTGCCACGATCGGGTTTGTCGGTTTGGTGCTGTTCCCGTTCATTGATATCTCTAACGGGTAGCCGAAGATCCCTGTTCCATTCCATAGCATTCATGCTAAGGTCAAGGTGTGCGTCGATGATGAAGTGCTGGGGCAATGTAATTTTTTAATTGGTTGATTGGGTGGATTGGGTTGATTAGGTTTATTTACGTAATCAACCTAATCAACACAATCCACCATTCCGCTACACACTAATTACCCTATCCCGCGCCACATTCAGCCATTCTCCCGTAACCTTTCCATTCTCCACGGTAAGCGCGCGTTCGTATAATGCTACGGTAGGACAAACATGTATCGGCATGCCGTAAAGTACATCGCCTACCCGGTAGGGATGATTTGCGCCGGCTTCCAAAACAAGATGCTCTTCGCTTTGTCCAACTGGCTTTAACTCCGGTGCGTTGACAAAGTAAACACGCCTGGTTATTTCGTTTTCTGCCGCAATAGATTTGTGACCAAGGTCCACGCAAATTCTTGACTCCGTTGGCAGCGAAATCACCCTGCAAATGACCAGCGCTGCTGGAAGGAAGGGCTGCTCCGGACAAAGATCTGTGTAACCCTTGTCCCAATAAATGAAAGTGCCCGGGCTACATTCCATATTCTCGCGTTTGGCATGTATGGGAAAGGTCGGGCTTCCGCCTGCAACTATAATGGGTTCAGGAACTCCTTTCTTCATCAAAGCCGATTTGATGGCTTCAATACTGGCATAGGCTTCATTGCAATGCCTCGTTCGCTCTGCGAAATCCGCGTCGCGGATATGACCATCGTAGGCATGAAGTCCGGTCATCATCACGGATTTCATTTTCATTCCCTCTTCGTACAAATGAATCGCCTTGGCTGCATCGGGTTCACCACTCCGGTTCATGCCATTGTTGAGGTCAACATATACCGGAATTTTTTTGCCGCCTTCTGTGAAAACCTTATCTATATGCTGCAAAGATTCCAGGTTGTCTGTGAGACAAGAGAAAACCACGTCCGGATATTTTTTCGCCAGGGCGAGCAGTCGATTCACTTTCGGTCCAATCGGCTGATAGGCAAGCAACACATCCTTCGCGCCAGCCATCGCGAGCATTTCAGCCTCGGCTATGGTGGCACATTTGAATTTGGTTACACCAGCATCGATGATGATCTCAGCGGCTTCTTTACTCTTGTGTGTCTTTGCGTGTGGCCGTAACCGTGATACATCGTTGACCATGCTCACGAGGGCCTCTGCGTTGTGCCTCACCCTGTTTGTGTACAAGACGAGGGCGGGTGAATCGACGTTTTCAATATTGTCGATTTGCCACCAATTCTGAACCAGGTCGCTCATAATCTAAGTATTCAATTCAAAAATAACTTCAATTTCTACAGCAATCTGGCTCGGCAGACTGCCCATACCAACGGCGCTTCGAACGCCAATGCCATTTTCTTCACCCCAAATTTCGGAAAACAATTCACTGCAGCCATTGATTACATAAGGATGCTTTTCAAATTCGGGCGTGCAGTTAACCATACCCAGGGTCTTGATTACCCTCTTGATCGGGTCGATGCTGCCCAGGTGCGCTGCAACGGATGCCAGGATGGCGAGGCCAACCTGTCGCGCAGCCTGCTTGCCCTGGTCCATGTCCAGGTCGGCACCCACGCGGCCCGTGATATTTGTTCTGTCTGATTGATAAGGCCCGTGCCCCGAGACGTACAGAAATTTATTATCGACGACGAGGCAGGGTTTATAAATTCCGCCGCGGGGTGGAGCGGGCGGCAATTGGATTGATAATTCGGCGAGTCTTTCGGTTGCTGTGTTTGCCATAATTAATGTATGAAAAAATTTAGAATTAAAACGGCGATGAGTCCAACGATGGAGACAATCGTTTCCATGATGGACCATGACCGGATGGTGTCTTTTATGCTGAGATTAAAATACTCTTTGAAAAGCCAGAAGCCGGCATCGTTCACGTGCGAAAAGAATAAACTGCCTGCGCCGATGGACAGCACCATGAGGCTGGGATTTACACCAGACTGGGTGACGATGGGTGCAATGATGCCTGCGGTTGTCAACCCCGCAACGGTGGCGGAACCAATACAGATCCTGATGATCGCCGCAATCAGCCAGCCCAGCACCAGCGGCTGGATATGCCAGCCCTGCAAGGCATTTGCGATTTGCTGACTCACACCGCTGTCGGTAAAAACCTGTTTCAATGCGCCCGCGCCGCCTACAATCAACAAGATCATTGCGACATCCTTTACGGCGTCTGCATATTTTGCCATGACCAATTTCAGTCCCTTTCCTCTCCTCAGCCACAATGTGAACGTGGCCACACCCAAAGAGATCAACATGACGATGACCGGATCGCTGAAAAATGAAATCCATTCCTGTGTTCTTCCAGGCTCTTGAAAAATATAAGGCAGAAGCGTGGCCAGGATCAGGAGGATTACTGGCAACAGTGAAGAAATAAAACTATTGGCTGTACCAGGAAGATCTTTATCGTCAAGATTTTTTACCTGAAAAGTATGCAAGGGCTCGGCGTGAATATGTTTGAGTGTTTTTGCAAATACCGGTCCGGCCAAAATGATAGCCGGTATGGCGACAACGATTCCGTAAAGAAGGGTGGTTCCCATGTTTGCATGAAACTGTGCCACCAGCGCGGCTGGTGAAGGATGCGGCGGAAGAAAACCGTGAGTGACCGAGAGTGCCGCAAGCATAGGCACACCGGTATAGACTGCAGGTAGTTTGTATTGATAAACGATGGAAAAGATCAACGGGATCATAAGCACAAATCCGACGTTATAAAAAAGCGGGATACCAATGATAAAACCGGTTACCATCAGTGCCCATTGCAAATACTTTTCGCCGAAAAGACGCATCAGTACTGTTGCGATCTTTTGCGCCGCACCACTATCTGCTACCAGTTTTCCGATCATGGCTCCCACACAGATGATGATCACCAGCGAGCCCAGGGTGTCGCCAAGCCCTTTTTGCACAGACTTTGTAATGGATCCAAGCGGAATGCCCATGAGCAGACCGGTGAGGATGGATACGATCAGGAAGGCCAGGAATGGATTGCATTTACCCCACGTAATGAGCAGGACCAGCAAAAGGATGCAACAAAAAACGATGAAAAGTGACATGAAGCTGGTTGAGGCTAATCAATTCGATACAGGCTCTAAAAATATAACTTAAATGGGTTGAGAAGGAAAAATTTCACGAAATTGGATATACAGGATTCAGGATTCAGGATTCAAGATACGTAAGGGCAATCCTGAATCCTGAATCCTGAATCTTGAATCTTGAAACTTGATAATTATGGCGCAACAACTCAGGAGCAGAAACTGGTTTGGTAAAAAGGGCAAGGACGGATTCATCTACCGGGCCTGGATGAAGAACCAGGGCATACCTGCATATGAATTTGAAGGTAAACCCGTCATCGGTATTTGCAATACCTGGTCAGAGCTCACGCCCTGCAACGCGCATTTTCGGGAGCTTGCAGAGTCTGTGAAAAGAGGGATCTCCGAAGCAGGTGGCTTTCCTGTTGAATTCCCGGTGATGTCGTTGGGTGAAACGCTGATCAAACCTACGGCTATGCTTTACCGAAACCTGGTGAGCATGGACGTGGAGGAATCCATACGGGCTAATCCTTTGGATGGCGTGGTACTGATGTGTGGTTGCGACAAAACAACGCCGGCCCTCGTGATGGGCGCCTGCAGTGTAAACCTTCCAGCGTTAGTGGTTTCGGGCGGACCGATGCTTACCGGTAAATACCAGGGTCGTGATATCGGCACCAGCGATGTGTGGCGTTTCAGTGAGGATCTTAAAATGGGAAGGATTGATGAAGAAGAATTCAATTCGGTGGAAGCGGCGATGTGTCGAAGCCGTGGACATTGCGCCGTGATGGGAACGGCGTCATCGATGGCTTGCATGGTGGAATCGCTTGGCCTTTCGCTGCCGGGTAATGCAGCAATCCCTGCTGCTGATTCAAGACGAAAAACGCTGGCGCAGCTTTCCGGCACCAGGATCGTAGAAATGGTAAAAGAAAATCTCACACTGTCAAAAGTATTATCCCGAAAGGCGTTTGAAAATGCAATTGACGTCAATGCGGCGATTGGCGGGTCTACCAATTTTGTGATCCATCTCCTGGCTATTGCAGGAAGGATTGGTGTTGAACTTAACCTTGAAGATTTTGATAATACGGTCAGGAAAATTCCACTACTGGCCAATATTCAGCCTTCCGGAAAATATTTTATGGAGGACATGTATTACGCCGGGGGCTTGCCTGCGGTGATGAAACAAATGGAGAAGGTGCTTCATCTGGATGCGATCACCGTAAATGGAAAAACGGTTGGCGAAAATATCGCAAATGCCAAATCATATGGTGAAGATGTGATTGGAACCTGGGAGAAGCCTTTCAATCCCCACGCAGGTATTGCGGTGCTAAAAGGGAACCTTTGTGAACAGGGAGCCGTCATCAAACCCTCTGCGGCGAGCGAACCGTTGATGAACCATCGTGGCAAAGCCGTAGTATTTGATCATATTGAAGACTACAAAGAAAGGATTGATGACCCTGCACTGGATGTGGATGAGAATTCGGTTTTGATTCTAAAGAATGTAGGGCCACGTGGGTACCCCGGCATGCCCGAGGTAGGGAATATGGCTTTGCCTAAGAAGATCCTTGAAAAAGGATTTCATGATATGGTGCGCATATCCGATGGAAGGATGAGTGGAACGGGATTTGGTACCGTGGTATTGCACGCATCGCCTGAAGCAACAGAAGGCGGGAACTTTGCACTGGTGCAAACGGGCGACTGGATCAGTTTAGACGTATTCAACCGAACACTTAAAATAGAAATTGACGACGCAGAATTAGAACGAAGGAAGAAGACCTGGAAAAAATTCCAGGCCCCTGTGAACCGGGGCTATGTGCATCTGTACACGATGCACGTGGAGCAATCGCATCTTGGAGCCGATTTCGATTTTTTAAAAGGAGGTTCGGGAAGCCTGGTGACCAGGGATTCGCACTAATTTTTTATTTAGTTTTTTCACCCATCAAGCTTTGCCATGCCTGAACAAAAATTTCACAGAAAGCTGGCCATCGTTACCGGTGCAGGGCAGGGGATTGGTTATGAAATATGC
>Ga0163162_10001855_pt1 | contig 19905 bp, 15 predicted proteins | sample S55metaG_FD_115310 | JGI IMG/M metagenome (GOLD analysis project Ga0163162, IMG submission 115310) | Switchgrass rhizosphere microbial communities from Kellogg Biological Station, Michigan, USA - S5-5 metaG | ecosystem: Host-associated > Plants > Roots > Rhizosphere > Soil | place: USA...
CACCTTCTCGTTCGGATCGGTCATCGCGGCTTCTTTCGCGGCGGCCTCGTCCTCGACGACCGCGCGCTCCGTCGATGTCGGCGGCGAAGTCCAGCCGGACAGCAGCCCCTGCAGTTCGCGCGCGCGGCGCACGAGCGCCTGGAGCGACTCGGCGCGCTCCGCGTGCGCCGAAAGCGCGGCGGCGAGCGCGTCGAGGTGCGTCTGCAGCGTGTCGAGCGCTTCGAAAAGCGGATGATCGTCGGCGAGCTGGCCGAGCGACATGCGCACCGAATCCTCCCGGAACGCAAGGCGCACGTCGCGCGCCGCGCGCTCGAGCGCGGCGCCGAGCTTGGTCCAGTCGGTCGCGTCGCGGGCGTGGCCGAGGCCTTCCGCCACCGAATCGCGGGCCAGTTCGAGGAACTGCGTGGTCGAGACCGTTTCGCCGAAAAAGAGCGTCGCCGTCTCGGGCAGCTGATGCGCCTCGTCGAAGATGATGGTGTTCGCGGTCGGCAGCAGCTCGGCCATGCCGGTGTCGCGCAGCATCACGTCGGCGAAGAAGAGGTGATGGTTCACCACGACGATATCCGCCTGCTGCGCCTCGCGGCGCGCGTGCATCACGAAACATTCCTTGTAATGCGGGCATTCCTGGCCGAGACAGTTGTCGCGCGTGGACGTGACCATCGGCCAGACCGGCGAATTCTCCGGCACGCTCGCGAGCTCGGCCTTGTCGCCGGTGCGCGTGATTTTCGCGAAACGGATGATCTCCTGCAGATGCGACGTGTCCTGGCGCGTCGGCAGGCGGCCGTTGTCGGCGGTGCGCTGCAGGTAGTAGTGACACAGGTAGTTCGCGCGGCCCTTGAGCATCGCCACCGACACCGGCACGGCGAGCGCATCGCGCACGGTCGGGATGTCGCGCTGGAACAGCTGGTCCTGCAGGTGCTTGGTGCCGGTCGAGACGATCACCTTGCCGCCCCAGAGCATCGCCGGGACGAGATAGGCGTAGGTCTTGCCGGTGCCCGTCCCCGCTTCGACGATCAGCGTGTTCTCGCCGCCGTCGATCGCGGCCGTCGCCGTGGCGATGCCGAGGTCGTCCGCCGGCTGCTCGCCGGGTTCGTACGGCTTGTCCGACGGCCCGAGCCTGCGCGCGGGGCGGCGCTGCGCCTCGAACATCGCGGGTTCGGGCATCGCGCGGCCGGACGCCTCCATCGCGGCGGCGACGGCGCGCGCCATCTCGATTTGCGAGGCGCGTGCGCGATAGCCTTCGATGGCGCGCGCAAGCAGGCCGTCGGCGGAGAAGATCGAGTCCAGCTCGGCGCGGCGCTTGTCCGCGAGCATGAGCGGCGCGGCGCCTTCGGCGGCATGACCGGCCGCTTTCGCGCCTGTGTTCGCGTCTGTGTTCGATAGGGTTGCGGGTGAATTCAAGGCGAGCGGTTCCTGCTTGTGCGATGCGGCCCGCGAGCCGCGGCCCCGCGCGGCACGACACGGGCCAAACGCGGGGCAAACGTGCGGCAAGGCGCCGGAGCGCGGGTCGCTTTGGCGCGCTTCAGTGCGCGTCGGGTTCCAGCTGCAATTGCAGCAGGATGATGGTGTCTTTCACTTTGAGCTTGCGCTTTTTCAGGCGCCTCAACTCCAGGTCGTTGATGCCGGGCACGTTGGCCATCCTACCGATCAGGCTGTCGAGGCCATGATGCTCCGACTGCAACTGTGCAATGCGCTCGCGGATCACGGCTGCATCGATTGCTACGGCTGGCGCTGCGGTCAAACGTTGCTGCATGCTCGCCTCCTCTCGTTACGAGACGCGGCGCCCGATGGCACCGCGTCGCCCGAGGTTGCTGTACGGCCCGAAGATGCTACTTGCTTTGCTGCTGTAGCTGTTGCTGTTGCTGTTGTTGCTGCTGCTTGATCTGCTGCTGGCGCGCCTGCTCTTTCTGCGCGTCGAGCGCGCGCTGCTGCTCCTTCGCGGCCGCCTCCTTCTGGCGCGCCTCGACTTCCGCCTTGTGCAGCGCCGCCTCGCGTTGCTTCTCTTCAAAGCGCTGCGCCTTCTGGTCGCGATCGCGCGCATCCTGCGCCCCGCGCGCACGCGCCTCGTCGAGCTGCTTCTGGTAGTCGGCCTGCTTGCGATCGTACGCGGCCTGATTTGCCGCGCGCTGCGGCTCTTCCGCGTTGCGCTGGGCAGCAGCCAGTTCGTTCTGGCGCTGCTTTTCGGCGAAGCTCGCCTCGTTCGACTTTTCGGTCGTCGCGCGCGCCGGCGCGTCCGCCTCGTACTGCGCACGCTTGATCGCCGTCTGCCGGTCGCGCTCGCTCGCGTGCTGGACGCGCTGCTCTTCATCGAGCGCAAGCTGTTCCGTACGGATCTGCTGCCGGACCACGCGCATCGCGTTGCGCGCGTTGTCGAGGCAGTGATTCACGAAAAACTTGCTATAACAATTGTGCTGCGCGACGCCATAGCGATAATTGTTCTCTTCCGAGCGCAGGTCCAGCGCCTTCTGCCGGCTTTCGAAATCGTTGCCGGCCGGCGTGCCCGCTGCATCGTCGAGCGGCTTTTCGGTCACGGACGTCGTCGCGTCGATCGGCTTTGGCGTCTGTGCGGACGCTGCCTGCGGCAGCAGCAAGAGCGACCACGCGATGGCCACCACACCCGCGAGCCGCAGCACGGCAGAGGACGAAACGACTGCGGGATCCGGCGCAATCGCGGACGATGCGCAGGGCAATGCGTGTGAAAGGCGGGAGGTCGGCAACGTGGTAGACAGGCGGCTTGAACGATCCCGAAATTCTATCACCGCCCGCCAGAGCCCTTTCGCATTTATGGCAAAATGCCCCGCTTCACCAACCCGGCCGACGTGCTCGCGCCCTTAAAGCTCGCCACGAGCGACACGAGGGGAGCGCCGATGCCCTTGATGAGCCAGCAGGCAGTGCAGAAACCCATGACGGAAACCGTAGCACTCAAGATCGTACAGCGCATCGCCACCGAGTTGACCGTGCAGCCGCGCCAGGTCGCCGCCGCCGTGCAACTCCTCGATGAAGGCTCAACCGTCCCGTTCATTGCCCGGTATCGCAAGGAAGTGACCGGCAATCTCGACGATACGCAACTGCGCACGCTCGAAGAGCGGCTCATGTACCTGCGCGAACTCGAAGACCGCCGCGCGTCGATCATTCAGAGCATCGACGAGCAGGGCAAGCTGACTGACGAACTGCGTGCCGCGATCGAAGGCGCCGACAGCAAGCAGGTTCTCGAAGACCTGTATCTCCCCTACAAGCCGAAGCGCCGCACGCGCGCGCAGATCGCCCGCGAAGCCGGGCTCGAGCCGCTCGCACAGGCGCTTCTCGCCGATCCGGCACTCGATCCGCAGACCGAAGCCGCGAAGTTCGTCGATGCGGAGAAAGGCGTCGCGGACGTGAAAGCCGCACTTGACGGCGCGCGCGACATTCTCTCCGAACAGTTCGGCGAAACGGCCGACATCCTCGGCAAGCTGCGCAATTACCTGTTCAACCAGGGCAGCGTGATGTCGAAGGTTATCGACGGCAAGGAAGGCGAGGAAGGCGAGAAATTCCGCGACTACTACGACTACAGCGAAACGATCCGCACGGTGCCGTCGCATCGCGCGCTCGCGCTCTTTCGCGGACGCAACGCCGGCGTGCTGATGGTGAAGCTCGGTTTGGGCGAGGAACTCGACGCGCTGGTGCCCCACCCCGGCGAAGCGATGATCGCCCAGCACTTCGGCATCGCGAATCAGGGCCGCCCGGCCGACAAATGGCTCTCCGACGTCTGCCGCTGGTGCTGGCGCGTGAAGGTGCAGCCGCACATCGAGAACGAACTGCTCACGCAGTTGCGCGAAGAGGCGGAAGCGGAGGCGATCCGCGTGTTCGCGCGCAATCTGAAGGACCTGCTGCTCGCCGCGCCAGCGAGCCCGAAGGCCGTGATCGGACTCGACCCGGGCCTGCGCACCGGCGTGAAGGTCGCGGTGGTCGATCGCACGGGCAAAATGATCACGACCGACACCATCTACCCGCACGAGCCGCGCCGCGACTGGGACGGCTCGCTCGCGAAGCTCGCGCGTCTCGTGCGCGCGACGCAGGCGGAACTCGTCAGCATCGGCAACGGCACGGCGTCGCGTGAGACCGACAAGCTGGCGAGCGAGCTGATCGCGAAGCATCCCGAGCTGAAACTGCAGAAAATCGTCGTGTCCGAAGCGGGCGCGTCCGTCTATTCGGCTTCCGAGCTTGCCGCGAAGGAGTTTCCGGACCTCGACGTGTCGCTGCGCGGCGCCGTGTCGATTGCCCGCCGGCTGCAGGACCCGCTCGCGGAGCTCGTCAAGATCGACCCGAAGGCGATCGGCGTCGGGCAGTATCAGCACGACGTGAACCAGCGCGAACTCGCGCGCTCGCTCGACGCAGTCGTCGAGGATTGCGTGAACGCGGTCGGCGTCGATGCGAACACGGCGTCGGTGGCCCTCCTCGCCCGCGTGTCGGGCCTGAACGCGACGCTTGCGCGCAATATCGTCGACTTCCGCGACGCGAACGGGCCGTTCCCGTCGCGCGAGCATCTGAAGAAGGTGCCGCGTCTCGGCGACAAGACGTTCGAGCAGGCCGCCGGGTTCCTGCGCATCAACAACGGCAACAATCCGCTCGACCGTTCGTCGGTGCACCCCGAGGCGTATCCGGTCGTCGAGCGCATTCTCGCGAAGATCAACAAGCACGTCGCCGACGTGCTCGGCAAGCGCGAGGCGCTGTCGGGGCTGTCGCCGGCGGAATTCGTCGACGAGCGCTTCGGGCTGCCCACCGTGCGCGACATTCTTGCCGAGCTCGAAAAGCCGGGCCGCGATCCGCGCCCCGAGTTCAAGACGGCGACGTTCCGCGAAGGCGTCGAGAAGATTTCCGATCTCGCGCCGGGCATGGTGCTGGAAGGCGTGGTGACGAACGTCGCGGCTTTCGGCGCATTCGTCGATATCGGCGTGCATCAGGACGGACTCGTGCACGTCTCGGCGATGTCGACGAAGTTCATCAAGGACCCGCACGAAGTCGTGAAGGCGGGCCAGGTCGTGAAGGTGAAGGTGCTGGAAACCGACGTGAAGCGCCAGCGCATTTCACTGACGATGCGGCTCGACGACGACTTCGCCGCTCCCGGCGCCTCGGCGGGCGCGGGCGCAGGCTCGCAACGCGGCGCTCAGGATCGGCGCGGCGGCGGGAGCAACCGCGACGCGCGCGGCAACGGGCGGCGCGAGCCGGAGGCTTCGGGCGCGATGGCGGCGGCGTTCGCGAAACTCAAGCGCTAACGCGGTCCAAAGGCAAGAGAAAAGCCGTTCCGAAGCGATTCGGAACGGCTTTTTCGTTTCAGAGGCAAACGACGAGCGACGATCAGATCTCGATCTTCGTCCCCAGTTCGACCACGCGGTTTGCCGGAATGCTGAAGAAGTCGGTCGGCTTGGCCGCGTTCTGGTGCATCCACGCGAACACGCGCTCGCGCCACACCGACATGCCCGGCAATTCCGTCGGCACGACCGTTTCGCGCGCCATGAAGAACGACGTGTCCATCAGCTCGAAGATCATCGCGTGCGTGCGGCTGATCTGCTCGAGCACGGCCTTCACGTCCGGTGTCTCGTTGAACCCGTACGCGGCCTTGACGAGAAACAGCCCGCCACCGATGTCCTTCACCTCGAGCCGCTCGGCGTCGTCGACATACGGAATGTCGCGCGTGATGAAGTTGAGGAAGATCGTGCGCTCGTGCAGCACCTTGTTGTGCTTCAGGTTGTGCAAGAGGCTCACCGGCACGAGCGAATCGCTGCCCGTCAGATAGATCGCCGTGCCCGACACGCGGTGCGGCGGGTGCGCGAGCAGCCCCTGCAGGAACGGCATGAGCGGAATGCCGTCGGCGGCCGTGCGGTCCTTCACGATCATGCGGCCCTTGTACCAGGTCATCAGCAGGAAGAACAGCGCCCCGCCGATGCAAAGCGGCAGCCACCCGCCCTGCTCGATCTTCAGCAGGCTCGCGCCGAAAAAGCCCAGGTCGATCAGGAAGAACACGCTGATGATGGCGGTGACGAGCACCTTGTTCCAGCCCCAGAGCTTGGTCATCACGACCGACGCGAGCATCGTGGTGACGATCATCGTCGCAGTGACGGCGAGGCCGTATGCCGCCGCGAGGTTTTCCGAACTCTTGAAGCCGATCACGATGCACAGGATGATGAAAAGCAGCATCCAGTTCACGAGCGGGATATAGATCTGGCCGATCGCGAGATCCGACGTATGCAGGATCTTCATGCGCGGCACGTAGCCGAGCTGGATCGCCTGGCTCGTGAGCGAAAAGGCGCCCGAAATGACCGCCTGCGATGCGATGACGGTTGCGATCGTCGAGAGGATCACGAGCGGCAGCAGCGCCCACTGGGGAGCGAGCAGAAAGAACGGGCTTTCGACGGCGTGCGGCGAGTGCATCAGGAGCGCGCCCTGGCCGAAGTAGTTGAGCAGGAGCGACGGCATCACGAGACCGTACCAGCCATAGCGAATCGGCTTCACGCCGAAGTGGCCCATGTCCGCGTAGAGCGCTTCCGCGCCGGTCAGCACCAGCACGACCGAGCCCAGCACGATGTAGGCCTGCAGCACGTGCTCCGCCATGAAGGACATGGCGTAGTAAGGATTGAGCGCGACGATCACGCCGGGCTCCAGCACGATGTGATACACGCCGAGCACGGCGAGCGTGGCGAACCAGAGCACCATGATCGGCCCGAACCACTTGCCGACCACCGCCGTGCCGCGCCGCTGGATCCAGAACAGCATCACGAGGATGACGATCGTGATGGGAATCACGTACGGCGTGAGCTTGGGCGCCGCGACTTCGAGGCCCTCCACGGCCGAGATCACCGACATCGCCGGGGTGATCACCGCGTCGCCGTAGAACATGCAGGCCCCGAAGATGCCGAGCATCATCAGCACGCCGGACATTCGTCCCGACTCGCGGAAAGTGCGCAACGCAAGGGTCATGAGCGCGAGCACGCCGCCTTCGCGGTTGTTGTCGGCGCGCATCACGAAGAGCACGTACTTGATGCCGACCACGATCACGATCGCCCAGAAGATCAGCGAGATCACACCGAGAATCGACGCCTCCGAGAGCGCGATACCGTGCGACGGGCTGAACGCTTCCTTGAGCGCATACAGGGGACTCGTGCCGATGTCGCCGAACACGACGCCGATGGCGGCGAGCGCGAGCGTCGAAAGAGGCTGTTTGCGCTCTTGCGCGTGAGTCATGTTAGTCATAAACGCGAGTATCCGTTTGGGGCGGAAAAAACGAACGCCATTCTAACGTCGCACGCAAAAACGCCAGTCCCCGTGTTGTCGGGGCGCCACGTGGGCCGGGAAAGGCGAGTTTAGCATTGCGCACGCGGCGCGGCGGTGCATCGGCGGACGTTTTGCTCAAAGGCCACGCATCTTCCGACGCCCATGAAAAACGCCGTTCGGCCATGCCCGGGGCATGAGCGAACGGCGTCGGGAGAGATTGGCGAGAGACCGGCTCAGCCGCGGCCGTCCTGCATGCCGCGCTTGATCCACGCGCCGAGATTGTGCGGACGCACCGTGTCCCATTCTTCGAAGGGCTGATGAATCCACGGGTTCGTTTCGAGATACTGCACGTGGTAGTCGGGCTTTACCTTCGAGCACGCCTTGTACCACAGCACCGCCGAGCGGACCGAGGTGATCGCCGGATAGCGTTCCTTCAGATGCTCCTGCACGCGCGCGAGGGTCACGCCGGAATCCACCAGGTCGTCGACCAGCAGCACGTTGCCCGACAGGTCGCCGCGCGTCATCGTGATGTACTGGGCGATGTCGAGGGCGCCCTGCTCGGTGCCCGCCGCTTCGCGGTAGGAGCTCGTCGCGAGTATCGCGAGCGGCAGGTCGTAGATGCGCGACAGCTGGTCGCCCACGCGCAGCCCGCCGCGCGCAAGACACAGGATCTTGTCGAACTTCCAGCCGGATTCGTGCACGCGCAACGCGAGCAGTTCGATCAGCCGGTGATATTCATCCCAGCCGACCCAGAGATTCTTGTCGTCGTTGCGCGGGTCCGTCATCGCGATCATTCTCTTACTCTTTCAAATGCATACTGCGGTTGAATACGAAATGTGGCCGCTCAGTGCGGCCACATTTTTGAAACAATCAGTCCCGGTCGAGCGAAACGCGCTCAGACCTTGAACGGATGGCGAAGCAGGATGGTTTCGTCGCGGTCCGGTCCGGTCGACACCATGTCGATCGGCACGCCGGCCACTTCCTGAATGCGCGTGAGATACGCGCGCGCGTTTGCAGGCAGGCCATCCCATTGCGTGATGCCGATGGTGCTTTCCTTCCAGCCGCCGAACGTTTCGTACAGGGGCTCGCAGCGCTGCACTTCCGACGCGCCGCGCGGCAGGATGTCCACCGGCTTGCCGTCGAGCGTGTAGCCGACGCACAGTTTCACTTCGTCGAGGCCGTCGAGCACGTCGAGCTTCGTCATGCACAGGCCCGAGATGCCGTTGATCTGGATCGAGCGGCGCAGCGCGGCGGCATCCAGCCAGCCCGTGCGGCGCGGCCGGCCCGTGACCGAGCCGAATTCCTTGCCGACGGTGGCAAGCGTGAGGCCGACCTGCTCCTGGCGCTCGGCGTTGTCGGCGTCGTACAGCTCGCTCGGGAACGGACCCGCGCCGACGCGCGTGCAATACGCCTTCGTGATGCCGAGAATGTAGTTGAGCTTTTGCGGGCCGACGCCCGCGCCGGCGGTTGCCGCGCCCGCGACGCAATTGCTCGACGTGACGAACGGATACGTGCCGTGGTCGACGTCGAGCAGCGTGCCCTGCGCGCCTTCGAACAGCAGATTGCGGCCCGCATGGTTTTCGTCATACAGACGCCGCGACACGTCAGTGACCATCGGCGCGAGGCGATCGGCGTAGCCGAGCATCGTGTCGAGTGTCTCCTGATAGTCGACCGCTGCCGCGCCGAGGTACTGCGTCAGCACGAAGTTGTGGAAGTCGAGCGTTTCGCGCAGGCGTTCGGCGAAAACCGGCGCGTCGAACAGATCCTGGACGCGCAGTCCGCGGCGGCCGACCTTGTCTTCGTACGCCGGGCCGATGCCGCGCCCGGTCGTGCCGATCTTGCCCGCGCCGCGGCGCGCTTCGCGGGCCTGGTCGATGGCAACGTGGTACGGCAGGATCAGCGTGGCCGCTTCGGAGATGAAAAGACGCTTCTGGACGTCGACGCCCGCGGCTTCCAGCTCGCCGATTTCCTTGAAGAGCGCTTCCGGCGACAGCACGACGCCGTTGCCGATATAACACGCCGTGCCCGCGTGCATGATGCCCGAGGGAATCAGGCGCAAGATGGTTTTCTTGCCGCCGATGATGAGCGTGTGGCCCGCGTTATGACCGCCCTGGAAACGCACGACGCCCTGGGCGTGGTCCGTCAGCCAGTCGACGATCTTGCCTTTGCCCTCATCACCCCACTGGGTGCCCACCACGACGACATTGCGCCCCGGGTTCACATTCACTGCACTGGCAGACATGTCAATTTGTTAGCTGGTTAAAAACGTATTTTACCTATGTTCGCGGCAGGTTCCGAGTTTTTCGGGCTGCGCGCGAACGCATGTCGATCAGCGGACGCTGAAAAAAGCCGTGGCCGATCAAGGATATGGCGCGTGAGCGCCTAGTTTCGGGCCTCGACGGTCCATTGCCCGTCGCGCTCGACGAGCACGCGGTCGAACGCGAATTCGTCGAGATCGTGGTCGTGGCCGGGCAACGCCTGGATCACCACTTCGCCCGCGTCGCGCAGGGCCGCGACGGCCGCGCGAAGCGGCTCGTCGTGCTTCCACGGCGCGAGGATGGCGCTGCCGCGCGCATCGATCGGCGAAATGCGCGCGACTTCGCGCAAATCGAGCGAAAAGCCCGTGGCGGCGCGCGCGCGGCCGTACGCGAGCCCGACGTCATCGTAACGGCCGCCGCGGGCGACCGCGTTCGGCACGCCGTCGACATACGCCGAGAACATCACGCCGCTGTGATAGGCATAGCCGCGCAGGTCGGCGAGGTCGATCATCAGTTCGGCGCTCTCGACCTGGGACGCGAGAAACGCGAGGTCGTCGAGCGCACGGGCGATCACCGGCAGGTTCGGCAGACGGCCGCGGGCGGTATCGAGCACGGATGCGTCGCCATACAGCGACGGCAGCGCGCGCAGCGCTTCGCGCGGCACCTGGCCGAGATGGGCCGTCAGTTCGTAGAGGCGCGGCACGTCCTTCGCGCCGAGCGCGTCGTAGAGCGCCTCGCCGAGCGACGCCGCCGCCGGCTCCAGTTCGAGCAGCGCCGCCAGCACGCCCGCGTGGCACAGATCGAGCCGCACTTTCGTCAGACCCGCGAGATGCAGTGAGTCGAGCATCAGCGTCTGGATTTCGAGATCGGCTTCCAGGCCCGCGTGGCCATAGATTTCCGCGCCGATCTGGATCTGCTCGCGCGTCGCGTGCAGGCCGCGCGGACGCGTGTGCAGCACGTTGCCCGCGTAGCAGAGGCGCGTCACGCCCTGCCGGTTCAACAGATGCGCGTCGATGCGCGACACCTGCGGCGTGATGTCCGCACGCAGTCCGAGCGTGCGCCCGGATAACTGGTCGACGAGCTTGAACGTGCGCAGATTGAGGTCCGTGCCGCCGCTCGTCAGCAGCGACTCGAGGTATTCGAGCATCGGCGGCATCACGAGTTCGTAGCCGTACGAACGGAACCGGTCGAGCAGGCGCCGGCGCAGCTCCTCGATCTTGCGGGCTTCCGACGGCAGCACGTCGGCAATGTTCTCGGGAAGTAACCAGGTCGACATCTATGCGTTTCCTACGGGGTGTTGAGGGCGAAGAGCGGGACGCCTCAGGTCGCGATCAGAAGCAGGATCAGGCCGAGCGCCATCGCGATCAGGCCGCCGATGCGGATATGGTGGGTCGGCCGCTCGGCGATCCTGCGGAACGTATCGCGCCACGCGGTGGGGAACACGAACGGAAACATTCCCTCGATGATCAGCATCAGCGCGAGCGCGAGCAGTAACGTTGCAGCCATATCCATTTTATTGAAGGCGCCGGGCAAGCCCCGGCGCGCGGACGTTTCAGCGCTTGAGCGCAGGCGCTGCGTCTGCCCCGCCGTTCGGGCCCCGCATGAAGCGGAAGAATTCGCTACCCGGATCGACGACCATCACGTCGCCCGGCTTGAACGTCTTCTTATACGCCTCGAGGCTCTGGTAGAACTGGTAGAACTGCGGATCGCGGCCGTAGGCGTCCGCTGCTATCGATGCAGCCTTGCCGTCGCCCTCGCCCTTGATCGTCTGCGCCTGGCTGTAAGCCTCGGCGAGAATCGCTTCCTGCTGGCGGTCGGCGTCGGCCTTGATCTTGTCCGCTTCGGCCGTGCCCTTCGCGCGCTCGTCCGCCGCCGCCTGCTGGCGCGCCGCGATCATGCGCTTGTAGACCGAGTCGGCGACGGCCGGCGGAAAGTCGATGCGCGTCATCTGCAGATCGACGAGTTCCACGCCGAACACCGCTGCCGGCGCTTCGATCGCCTTCTGCGCCTCGGTGCCGATCGCCTGCTGTTGCGCGAGCACATCGTTCAGCGAGCGCTTCGTGAACGCGCTGGCAAGCGCCGTGCGGGCAAGCGCGGTGAGACGCTCCTGCGCGCTTTGCGTGTTCTTCTCGTTGCTTTCGAAAAGCTTGAGCGGATCGGCCACGCGGTACTTGATCACCGTGTTGACCAGCACCTCGTTCTTGTCCGACGTCGTGAAGCGGTCGGAGCCGGTTTCGTCGATGGTGAGCGTGCGGGTGTCGATCAGCGTGAGCGTCTGGAAAGGCGGCGGCAGCTTGAAGTGCAGGCCGGGGCCGTCGAGCTTCGGATTGCCTTCGCCATGCGCGGACACGATGGCGGCATGCCGTTCGTCCACGACAAACATCATCGACGAGCCGACGAACAGCACGATGACGACAGCGACGACGAGCGCAACGATTCGATTCATGATCGCGCTCCTCATTGCAGGTCGTCTTGACGCGTGCGCGAGCGGAACGCATCGCGCGAACGCGACGGATCGCCCGCCGCGCCCTGGCTCGCACCGCTTGCGGCGCTGGCCGGCGCGGCCGCCACGGCCGATGCCGCCGCGGCGCTCGCCGCGCGTGCCTGCTGCGCCTCGGTGGCGCCCGGCGTCGCCGCCGCGCCGCTGGCGGGCGCCGTGCCGGCCGCTTCGCCGGCGCGCTGACGGCTTGCGTCGGCGAGCTTGTCGAGCGGCAGATACAGCACGTTGTTGCCTCCCTTGCCGTCGACGAACACCTTCGTGGTGCGCGAGTAGATCTGCTGCATCGTGTCCAGGTACATGCGTTGACGAATCACGGCCGGAGCCTTCGAATATTCTGCGTAGACCTGCTTGAAGCGCTCGGCATCGCCCTGCGCCTGCGTCACCACGCGATTGCTGTAGGCGCTCGCCTCGTCGATCGTGCGCGCCGCATCGGCCTTCGCGCGCGGCAGCAGCTGGTTCGCGTAGGCCTGCGCCGTGTCGCGGGCGCGTTCGTTGTCCTGGCGCACCTTCGCCGCTTCCTCGAATGCCGCCTGCACCTGCGAGGGCACCTGCACGCTCTGCAGCGTGACGCCCGTCACCTGAAGGCCCGTCTTGTAGGCATCGAGCGAGCGCTGGATCGTGTCGATGAGACGCGCGCGCAAGGTCTCGCGGTCCTTGTAGAGCAGGTCGTCGGTGGTCTGCGCGCCGGCGATCTCGCGGATCGCGGCCTGCCCCGCCTGCATCACGCTCTGGTCGGGATCGAGGTTGCGAAAGAGGTAGTCGGTCGGCGACTTGATCTGGTATTGCACGGCAAAGCGCACGTCGACGATATCGGCGTCGTTGGTGAGCAGCGACGCATCGCGCACGTTCGCCTGCGTGACCGCGTTGCTGCGGCCCACTTCGACGGAGCGGATCTGCGACGTGTTGACGATTTCGTGCGTCTGGAACGGATACGGCAGACGCCAGTGAATGCCCTGGATCGCTGTCGACTTGAACTGCCCGAACTGCGACACCACGCCGACATGCCCGTCCTGCACGACGAACACGCCGCTGCCGAGATAGATCGCGATCAGCACGCCGATGACGATGCCCACGCCGATGCGCGCGCCGCGGCCGTTGTCGGTGCGCGGGGCGCCGTTGCCGGGCTTGCGTCCGAAGAGGCCGGCGAGGCGCCGGTTGAAGTCGCGCCACATTTCATCGAGATCAGGCGGGCCGTCGCCGTTCTTGCCGTTGCCCGGGCGCTTCGGATCCTGCGGCCGCTTCTGGTCGTTCTTGGTGCCGCCATTGCTGTCGCCCCGCCCCCAGCGCGGGTCGTCGATCGAAAAGACGGCATGCGAGGGCTGCCGGTTACTCCGCTCGTTGTAGTCGTTCACTCGGTGATTCACCATTAGACAGCCGGTCAATGCAAATCGGAACAGGTCAGAGCCCGTGCTCGGGGACCTTGCGGTCGTCACTCTCGTCGGCTGACCGGTGGTCTTCCGGTAGCGCGGTTCCGTCGTACGGCGAGGCTTGCGTTGATTCGGGTGATTCCGTGGATTGCTCCGATTCCGCGAATTCGGCTGGTTCGTTGAATCCGCTGGAATCCGATGCAGCGATTTCGGCGATGGCAGCGCGCAGCGCATCGAGCCCCTGACCCGTGCGTGCGCTCAAAAAGACGCGCGAAATATTACCATACTCATCCCTTTCAACCGCGTCGCCGCGGGCCGCCAGTTCGGGCACCGCATCGATCTTGTTGAAGACGAGAATCTGCGGAATCGTGTCCGCGCCGATGCCGCGCAGCACCTCGTTCACCTGGTCGATCTGATCGAGGCGCACCGCGCTCGACGCATCCACCACGTGCAGGAGCAGGTCGGCGTGAATGGTTTCCTCGAGCGTCGCGCGAAACGCCGCGACCAGCTGGTGCGGCAGTTCGCGGATGAAACCCACCGTGTCCGACACGACCACATGCCCCGCCTCCTCGCCGAGAAACACGCGGCGCGAGGTGGTGTCGAGCGTGGCGAACAGCTGGTCGGCGGCGTACGCCTGCGCCTTCGTCAGCGCATTGAACAGCGTGGACTTGCCCGCGTTCGTATAGCCCACGAGCGACACCGACATCGTCCGGTTGCGCACGCGCTGGCGCCGCTGCGTGCCGTGCTGGCGGCGCAGCTTCTCGAGCCGCGCCTTGAGCGCCTTGATGCGCTCGCCGATCAGCCGGCGGTCGGTTTCGAGCTGCGTCTCGCCCGGCCCGCGCAAGCCGATACCGCCCTTCTGGCGCTCCAGGTGGGTCCACGCGCGAATGAGCCGCGTCGACAGGTACTGCAGCTGCGCGAGTTCGACCTGCAGCTTGCCTTCGTGGCTGCGGGCGCGCTGCGCGAAGATATCCAGAATGAGGCTCGTGCGGTCTACGACGCGGCGGTTGAGCGCGACCTCGAGATTGCGCTGCTGCGCCGGCGCGAGAGCATGATTGAAAATGACGAGTTCGACGTCGTTCGCTTCGCACGCGAGGCGCAGTTCTTCGACCTTGCCGCTGCCGACGAACATCTTGGCGTCGGGACTCGTACGGCGGCCGGTGAGCGTGACAGCGGGATTGGCGCCCGCACTTTGGGCGAGCAGACTGAGTTCTTCAAGACTGGCTTCGAAATCGATTTTGCCGAAGTCGATGCCGACAAGCGCTGCGTTGATCAAATTGAGGTTTTCGTTTTGAAGCGACCGGCGAATAGCTTTTTTATCGACGTAGGTCCGCCGGTCGCGACGAGGTTTAGGACGTTTCAGCGTCCGGGTGGAAATTCACCGGACGGGCCGGCACGACCGTCGAAATCGCGTGCTTGTAGACCATCTGGGTAACCGTATTCCGGAGCAACACGACGTACTGGTCGAACGATTCAATGTTCCCTTGAAGCTTGATGCCGTTGACCAAGTAGATCGACACCGGCACGTGCTCTTTACGCAGTGCGTTCAAAAACGGGTCTTGTAACAATTGCCCTTTGTTGCTCATAGCAAACTCCGTATTTTTTTGCAGGTTGACATGATTGTGAGCGAAGAAAAAGAGATCCGCCAACAATCGCTACACTATAGCCGATTTTCATTTTCGCACCATTCACCGCCAGGCGGCGAAAGGCTTGGTGCGCGCGGGACTCAGCCCTTGTCCGCGTAAGGGTTTCGGCTGGAACGAAACTCTATGCGCAATGGAGTGCCCACCAGCCCAAAAGTTTCGCGGAAGCGCCCTTCGAGGTAGCGTTTATAGGTGTCCGTGATCGAGTCGAGTGCGTTGCCGTGCACCACGATGATCGGCGGATTCTGGCCGCCCTGGTGCGCATAGCGCAGCTTGGGGCGCACCGGACCGCGGCGGCGCGGCTGCTGGAATTCCACCGCGTCGATGAGCGCGCGCGTGAGCTTCGGCGTCGGCAGTTTGGACATGGCGGCGGCGTAGGCGTCGTCGACCGATTTCATCAGCTGGCCGATCCCCGTCTTTTCCAGCGCCGACACGTAGTGGAATTTAGCAAAGTCCAGAAACTTGAGCTTGCGCGTCAGATCGGCCTTGGTGCGCTCGCGCACATGCGAATCCAGCCCGTCCCACTTGTTCACGCCAACCACGAGCGCCCGGCCCTGCTCCACCACGAATCCCGCGATGTGCGCATCCTGCTCGGAGATGTCCTGCTGGGCGTCGAGCAGCAGAATGACGACGTTCGCGTCCGAAATCGACTGCAAGGTTTTTACCACCGAAAACTTCTCGATCGCCTCGAACACCTTGCCGCGCCGGCGCAGGCCCGCTGTGTCGATCAGCGTGTATTTGCGGCCTTGCCGCTCGAAATCAACGTAGATCGAGTCGCGCGTCGTGCCGGGCATGTCGAAGGCGATCACGCGTTCCTCGCCGATCAGCGTGTTCACGAGCGTCGATTTACCGACGTTCGGCCGCCCGACGATCGCGATCTTCACGCCGTGCTGCGCCTTGGCCTCGTCGTCTTCCTCCGGCTGGCCGGCGTAGGCGACTTCGAGCGCGTCGCTGATCATCTCGGTGACGCCGTCGCCGTGCGCCGCCGAAATCGCGCGCGGGTCGCCTAAGCCGAGTTCGTAGAAATCGGCCGCGACGGCGGTGTATTTCATGCCCTCCGCCTTGTTGACGACAAGGAAGAGCGGCCGGCCGGTCTTGCGCAGATAGTCGGCGATCGCCTTGTCCTGCGGCGCGAGTCCGTTGCGGCCGTCGACGATGAACACCACCACGTCCGCCTCCTCCACGGCCTGGCGCGTCTGGCGCGCCATCTCGTGCAGGATGCCGTCTTTCGCGACGGGCTCGAACCCGCCCGTGTCGACGACGAGATACGGCCGGTCGCCGACGCGGCCCTCGCCGTAGTGGCGGTCGCGCGTCAAGCCCGGCAAATCGGCGACGAGCGCGTCGCGCGAACGCGTGAGGCGGTTGAAAAGGGTCGATTTCCCCACATTGGGGCGCCCGACGAGGGCAATTACGGGTTTCATCAGATGTTGTTCACTGTTGAACGCAAGGCGGACGATTCCAGCGCATGGGGCGCGAAAGGTCTGAAAACGCCGCGAGAAAAGGCTGCGTTTTGTCGAAAATTAGCATGGATTCGGCATGCGGCACGTTCGGATGCGTGGAACGCGCGGGATTGCCGCCGGCCGCGCCGCTTTCTTGCCTCGCGCCGTCCGGTCGAAGCGCTTTTCTTGCGGCCGCCTGGTGCAGCTTTCGGCGCTGCTTTCGCGAGCGCGCTCATGCCGCGCGCCGCTCGTGTTTCTTTCGCCCCGGCGTTGGCGCCGGGCGATCGTGACGGCCGGCGCTTCGCCACGGCCGTCACGCGAATCTGCTGCCGCGAACGTGAAGCCGCCGGCAGCGCATAACGCACGCGAGCCGGCAGCGCCGGCTCGCGGTCAAATCAGGCCAGTCGGTCAGCGCGGGCGGAATCCGTAGATGCCGCCGTCGTGCGTCTGCACGACGAGCGTGTCGCCCGCGAGCACCGGCGCCGCGGTGATCGCGCTGCCGTCGGTTTTCGCGCGGCCGACCAGTTCGCCCTTGCTGGTGTCGAGGAAATGCACATAGCCTTCGTAATCGCCGACGACCACCGCGCGCCCGAGAATGAACGGCACACTGACCTGGCGGTTCTTCAGCTTGTCCGATTTCCAGAGCGGCGTGCCATCGGTGGCGTTGAACGCGTTGACGACTGACCAGTCGTCGCCGGCTGCGACGATCTGATCGTCCTGCGCGAGGCCGCTGTCGCTGGAAAAGGCCCGCTCCCACACGGAGCGGCCCGAATTCGCATCGAAGCAGCCGATGCGGCCCTGGAACGTGACCGCGCACGTCTGGGCACCGACGAGCGTCGGCGCGCCGGTCACGTCGTTGATGCGCTCGACCTCGGTCACGCCCTTGGGGAACGACACGGGCGCCTGCCAGAAGGCGTCGCCTGTTTGCAGGTTGATCGCGGCGAACGTGCCGCCCGGGAAGCCCGCGAGGACGGCCTGGTTGGCCGCGAACGTCATGCCGGCCGCGACGCGCAGGTTCAGCGGAACGGCGCGCAGCTGAAAGACCCACTTCTGCTCGCCCGTCTGCGCGTTGAACGCGATGATCTTGCCGTCGATCGTGCGCACGACAACGAGATCGTTGCCGACGAGCGGCGGCGAGATGATCTCGCCCGGCGCGACCGCGTTCCACAGCTGCTTGCCGTCCGGCCCGAGCACGTAGACCGCGCCTTTCAGGCCGCCAACCGCCGTCAGGTTGCCGTCGCTGCCGACGCCCGCCGACAGGTCGTCCTTGAGCTTCGTGCGCCACACGTCCTGACCGGTCTTCGCATCGATCTTCGCGACCGTGCCGTTGACGCCCGCCGCATACACCGCGTCGCCCACGGCGACCGGGGCGAACAGATACCGGCCGGACTTGCCGACGCTCGCCTTCCACGCTTCGGCGACGTTCAGGACCGGCTTGATTTCCACGAGCGGTGTCGGCACACGACGTTCGTCCTTGGTGGATGAGCAAGCTGCCAGCAAGGCAGTCATCGCACAGGCAAGCGGGAGAGCGTAGCGTTTCAGAAGGGTCATCGGTGGACGCAAGTTAATAGAGAGATTCAGTTGATCGGCGTGCGCGGCGGCTCGCGCTCGTCAGCGTTGCGCGATGTCGCGCCGGCCGCACGGGCGCGCCGCGAAGCACGGGAGGCGGCGCAGTTCAGCCGCCGAGCGCATCCAGCTTGAACTGGACGAGTTGACGCGCGGACGTGTCGCTCTTCGGCAGCGTATCGAGCGCCACCTTGTAGGCGGCGCGAGCGTCATCGCGCTTGCCCTGGGCTGCAAGCAGATCGCCGCGACGGTCGGACACCACGCCCTTGAACGCGTCGAGCGGCGCATCGGCGAGCACCTTCAGGCCTGCGTCGTAGGCTTTCTCGTCGAGCAGCAACAGCGACAGGCGCAGTTTCGCGATCTGCTTGTACTCGTCGTCCTTCGCGTGGTCCGCCGTCCATTGCAGCTGCGCCTTCGCGGCGGCCGTGTCGCCCGCCGCGTAGAGCGCCTTCGCTGCGGCGAGCGCGGTCATCTGCGCGTAGGCGGTGCCGCCGAACTTGTCTTCCATGTCGGAGGCGACACGCGAGATCTTCGCCTTGTCGTTCGAATTGACCGCCTGCTGAACCTGGTCGTACAGCACGGCCGCTTCCGCCGCCTGGCGCCGCTGCCAGTAGTTCCAGCCGTTGAAACCCGCCGCGACCACGAGCGCAGCAAGGACGACCCACGTCACCCCGTTGCCCCACCTGGCCCACCAGTGCTTCAGATTTTCCAGTGATTCTTGTTCGTCGTGATAGCTCATTGCCCAGCCGTTCCTTCCTTGCCTTATTTATGGCGCGCACCGAGCCGAACCCTCTCGATTGGGCCCTGCGCGCACGGTCGCTGCCTAAAATTTAATCAGCGCCGTCATCGGCGGATGCAACCATCGCATTGATTAGATATTCGGTCAAGTCTTCCAGCGCGACGTTCGCCTGCTCGTTCTTCTGGCCGTCCTTGTCCAGATTGCGCAGTGGTTTCACGCCCGCGGTGCCCTGCGCGAGTTCGTCCTCGCCCAGAATCACGGCGAACGCAGCGCCGCTCGCGTCGGCCTTCTTCATCTGCGATTTGAAGCTCGCCGATGCGCCGTCCGCGCTGCAATGCAGGATCACGTCGAGGCCGGTGTCGCGCAGGCGCTCGGCGATAATGAACGCCTGTTCGGCCGCGGCTTCGCCCTGGTGCACCACGTAGACATCCGTGCCCTCGTCTTCCGGCACGAGCTTCTCTTCCTTCAGCAATTCGAGGATGCGCTCGACGCCCATCGCCCAGCCGCACGCCTTCGTCGGCTTGCCGCCGAGCTGCTCGATCAGCGGGTCGTAGCGCCCGCCGCCCGCGACAGTGCCCTGCGCGCCGAGCTTGTCGGTCACCCATTCGAACACCGTGAGGTTGTAGTAGTCGAGGCCGCGAACCAGACGCGGATTGATTTTGAACGGAATGTTGTTCGCCTTCAGGAGGCGCTGGACGCCTTCGAAATGCGCCCGCGATTCGTCGCCGAGAAAATCGACGAGCTTCGGCGCGTTCTGCGCAATTTCCTGCAGTGCCGGATTCTTCGTGTCGAGCACGCGCAGCGGGTTCGTATACAGGCGGCGCTTCGCTTCCTCGTCGAGCAGGTCGACGTGCTTTTCGAGATACGCGATCAGTTCCTTGCGGTGAGCCGCGCGTTCATCGGCCTGACCGAGCGAGTTCAGTTCGAGGCGGATGCCGGTGAGCCCGAGGTCGTCCCAGAGGCGCTGGCACATCATGATGATTTCGGCATCCGCATCCGGCCCCGCGAAGCCGAGCGCTTCCACGCCGACCTGATGGAACTGCCGGTAACGCCCGCGCTGCGGACGCTCGTGGCGGAACATCGGCCCGATGTACCACAGGCGCTTCGGGCCGTCGTAGAGCAGGTTGTGCTCGATCGTCGCGCGC
>Ga0163162_10001856_pt1 | contig 19901 bp, 13 predicted proteins | sample S55metaG_FD_115310 | JGI IMG/M metagenome (GOLD analysis project Ga0163162, IMG submission 115310) | Switchgrass rhizosphere microbial communities from Kellogg Biological Station, Michigan, USA - S5-5 metaG | ecosystem: Host-associated > Plants > Roots > Rhizosphere > Soil | place: USA...
CAGGCCGTCTTCAACACTGATGATGGGAAAACGGTTGACCCAGCCAGTGATTGTCTTGATCATCGCGTCGCTGTCGAGAATGCCCGTATTCAGTTCGTATTGTTTCTCCTTGTAGAAGTGAGTCGAATCGACGTCCACGCCAAGGAAGATACCTCTACCTGGCACGTACCCCGCCGCCTCAATCGATTCCACCGCCAATGAGAACATCTCCTCTACAGTGCTGAAGGGCGGCGCCAATCCGCCTTCATCCGCGGTGAGCAGCCGAATGCCATATTTCTGGAAGACCAAACTCGCGGCCACGCGATAAACGTCAGAAGCCATTACCAGAGCTTCATCGACGGTTTTAGACGACATCGGAATAATCAGGACATCCTGAAATCGGCAAAAGCACGACCGGCTAGCTCACGGTGGAGATCATGGCGAATATTCGTGGCTGCTCGCCAGCAACCTTGGCCGTTATAGCGACTGGCGTCGCCGTCCCTCAGCTCGAACGCTTCAGCGGTTCCCGTTGACGCTCCCGAAGGCACAGAAGCGGACGCCGAAATACCGCCTTCCAGGGTGCATGTTGCCAGCACGGTAGGTTTGCCGCGGCTGTCCAGCACTTCGCGTCCCCACAGTTTCTCAATTTTTGGCATGGGCCTGGATCTTTGCAGCGAACTCGTGGATCAAATCTTCTACCTTGTTGGGAGGATTCTCCATCAGCAGCAATGTAACGCTCAGCTGTCGCGCAGCTTCCTCCGCGGTCAAATACTCCAACGGAGACTTGCCTGACACGCGAACAAGCAGACAACCCAAGACATGACGGACTACCCGCGCCTCGATCGCATCCCACCCGAGCGGCGCAATTTCATTGAAATAAACTCGCCAAAATCGGGCGGCGGCTGCGGTCAAACAAGCACGCTTCTCAATCATATGATTCGCCTTGCTTAGAAAGTGGGTCAAAGCGAATCCAACATCGAACGCCGGATCACCGTAGTGAACCACTTCATAGTCCAACAAGACCAGTTTGCCCCGGTAGAGAAGAGCGTTCTTAGGACTAAAATCACCATGCACCAAGCTAAGTCTGTGGCGCTTGGTCTCTTCCGACAAAGCTCTCAGAAAACTAGTTGCCGCAGGCAACTGCTCTGCGGCGTAAATGTAATAGGGCTCCAGCCGCAGGCTCTCAAAATATGAAGTGTCGGCAAACGCTGTACAAACTTCGGGCCCGAACTCAACCGACTTGCGATGGATGCTGCCCAGAAGAAAACCGAACTGTTCAAAATGATTTGAAACGATTTGGCCTGATAACAGCACTGATTTCCAGTTTTCGTGGTTCTCAGGAATCGCTTCCATCGCAATCAGGTGATTCGCAGGATCCTCGAAGATAAAGGACGGAGTAGTTCCCGGCGGCGCCACGCGGTTGAGCCAGCGTAGAGCCTTAGCTTCCGCCAGGATTCGTTCAGGACTGCTGAACCAGTCCACCGCAACTCGCAATTTCGACAATGCTTGCTTCACTACCCATCCACGGCCATCTGCCCAGGTCACTTGCACTACGCGGTTCGAGACTCCCCTGCTAATTTCTTGAACTAAACGGGTGTGCCCCGCCCGCTGTATTGCGTCAGGTAAAGGCGTAGAGCGTCAAACTCTTCGATATCAAGTTCCATTGACCAGCCGCAGGGACGTATTCAAATGCGCTCCCGATATGCTCCTCTTCCTGAGCCTTTGGCTACTAATCCCCGATTTCAAGAGCTACCCGTTTCTCCGGGACCCGCACTGGTCCGGAGATGATCCCACCGGCCCTCGCCAGACGCAACTGCCGAATTGAAAAGATCTTGAACAGGGTAGCCGTGTTGGGTGACGAGGATTCAGTTTGTGTGCTCCATCAAGCGCGAGATTTAGATGCTTACAGTGCTTCAATGCGGAGCCAGGTTCGAGATTCCGCTTGATCATCCGTTGGTCGCGTACCTCCAAAGTCTGGTCACCCGAAACTTACTAGACACCTGGGGATACTCAAGCAGAAGATCCAATAGAGAACGGTGCAAATCCTCAGCGGTTTTCGAATGCAAGGAAAAAATGCCGCTCAGTACGAAAAGTGCACTCTTTATTTCTTCCGCTTGCTATATTCCTGATCCTGCCATGCTTTCGGTCAATCGCTTAGGTCTTTCCTTCGGGTCGAGGTTTTTGTTAAAGATTCATAATGAGAATTCGTTCGCGCTGTGCAGAAGAAAGGCGCTACGCTTCGAGAACGTGTGCTGAAGATCGTGTTGGTGTTAGGGGGTTGTTGTTTTGGGCCGCAATTTATCCCATCATTGGCGGTCTACTGGATCCGCACTTTCGGAAACGGGCGAGACTATGATGATGGGCTTCTATGTAGACTCGGCATTTCCATGCCAATCGTCGTGCGGAATCCATCGGCGCATCGCAGCCTGATCGCTTTTGCAGCCTGGCCGAGCTTCGCTGACGCCGTGGTGATGTCGTTGCTGGGATTTGAAGAAACCTGCGGTGCCGTCGTCAATCCAGGAATACCCGTAACAATGTAATGCGGGAGTATTCAGCCCTTGGTATTCCTTTGGTTGTGTCCCGGCCAGAACTCATCTGGGCATCTCACTTGATCGTGCCTAGGTGTCCGGTTCAGGAAGAGGCAATTACGAAACGAAGCCAAAAACTGTCGTATTTTCAGCGAATCGGAGGCAGGTGTCGATCGCAATTGGCCACGGATGTCTCGCCATGAAGAATTTTACTAGAGTCAGTCAGCGAAGTCTTTTCGCCGAAATGCCGCATGAGGGTGGAGAGCGGTCGGATAGAGGGGGCGCAGGCATCGCCGGAAAGCTGGCACAGTTGGCTCGGTGCAGGCAATTGCATTGAATGCAACAAACGTTCATAGCAACGATATACACTGTACAACAGCTTAAATCCGTTGACAGGCGGGCCATTCGATAGCAGAATTTATCTGTTAGGCAAGCGTTCTGACGGCAGCAGCGCCCGATGCGTTCGAGCGGATGGAGTCCCAGTTCGTTATCTGCTCACTTTCGACTCTCCGGCCTCCCGTTTCCCCCCACGCCCAGCCTCAACATCGATCCATTGGGCTGAGTCATTTAAGCAATAATCCAGGAATCCATCATCTGGCATTTGTCGTTCAGGGTTTGGCCGGCAATCGCGAAGAGTGCGCCGGCTGGTTTGAAAATCATCGGTTGGAATACTCCAGGTCGTCTCGAAAGCTTATCGCCTTCGGGCATGTTCGAATAGGGCTGGGAAACCAGCAAGCAGTTCAAAGGGGAGAGTATGAAAGTAGCGATATCAAGATTCGCCATTGTGGCTGTAATTGCCGGGTTGACGGCCCTCGTTGGAGTTCCGCCGGTTCTTGCCCAGGTTCCAAACTTCCCATCAGGTTTTAGTTCTGGTGATTTGTGCCCCGGTGAAGGTTGTTCGATCGCGGTGAACGGCAGCACCCTTGATTCAGGCGATGCACCTTGGACGCCGAACGTGCCAGACGGTACTAGTGTTCTGCGTCTCACGGACGCCGTAGCTAACCAACGGGGCTCGACCTGGTTCACCACCGCCCAGCCGGTAACTAAATCGTGGAACACGACGTTTCAGTTCACGTTGAGCGGAGCCCCCGCGACCCAGGGTGATGGATTCGCATTTGTCGTCCAGAACAACGGGCTTACTGCCCTTGGAGGGTTCGGCAGCGGCTTGGGCTATGGAACTCGATTTTTCGATCCTTGCCCCGTAGAAGGATCATGTGTCCCCGCCGGATCAGACTCGGGCATTCCCAGCAGCCTGGCAATCGAGTTTGATACTTACCAGAATGCTTGGGACCCAGACAACCAGCACATCGCAATCCAGAGCTGCGGGACCTCGGCCAACTCTCCGAATCACTCCGACAGTTGCTTTATCGCAGAGGCGTCCACCGCTGTGCCTTTTGCGAATGGGCTGTCTCATACGGTAAGAATCAGCTACACCCCACCTACGTGTTCCGAAGGTTCTTGTCCTCCCACTCTTTTTGTGTACCTCGATGAAGCCACACATCCGACGCCTGTGCTGGCGGCTTATGTCAACATTGACTCCAAATTGAATTTGGACGGGACCTCCGCCTACGTTGGTTTTACGGCGGCAACGCGAGGCGCGTTCGAAGCGCACGATATCTCTGCCTGGACCTTCATACCATCCCAGACGCAAACGGTCTCTGCGGGCGGGGATGGGACCACGTTCAATTTTGGTGACTACAACTACACCGCAAAGCTCAATAGCGGAGACGATGTAAATGTGCAGGTCACGCCGGTGCTGAAGAGCCAGACGGACTGCAATACGCTAGTGCAGAAGACGTTCGCGGGCGCACAGTGCTTCGTTTACAACAATGCCGACGGTCTGGGAGGACATTTCGCAGTTATGTTCGAAGTAACTTGTCCGGATTCCCCCGGTGGCCGGTGCGGGACGAACGCCGACCCGTCTTTTGACGCGGAACTTGGCAGCAAGTACGTGTTCGACAAGGCTTTCAATCCGGGATATCGGCCTCTCCCGGATCAAAATCCGTTACCGGGTTGGCTCAAGGGTCAACCTGCAGATACGGTTCATCCCTGCAACCCAAACCCGAGCAATACCCCCGGACTGTTCCAAAGCAATCAGATCGAGTCATTTGGGGTTGTGGGCGATCCGATTGCTACCACAAAAGGAAAGAGCGGCGGCACGGGCTCGTGCTGGGTTGCGACCTATAACACTCCCAATGAACTGCCGAGCGTAGCGGGTACGATCCCTGCCAATGGTGCGAACTATCCGCAAGGGACAACCGTGCTATCGAACTTCTCCTGCACGTCGGTGAATACGCTGATCGCCAATCCAAATTCGGCGGTTGGTCCCTACCTGACGGTTCCGCCCTCAGTCCAAGTCCAAGATCCCCCGATCCCGCCGGTTCTGGGCTGCAGCGTGTCCCTGGACGGAGCGGTTCCAGTTGCTTTAACACCCACAACCCAGATCCCAACCACACTGGGAAGTCACACCTTCGTTGCCACGGTGACCGATTCGGCGACGGACGCGGTATCAACCCAGACCATCAATTACAACGTCGTTGGACCGACCGATGTAGCGATCCTGAAAGTTGGTCCATTGACGGCGCCCATCAAGAGCAAGGTGACGTACGTGATCGGCTTGGGAGACATTGGGTCTCAGCCTGCCGTTGACGTGAATGTCTCCGACCTTCTCCCGGCGAACACAACTCTGGTTGCGGGGAGCGTGTCGGCCAGCAAGGTAAGCTGCGCAATCGTCAACAAGAAACTGGTCTGCACCACCACACCAGTGAACTGCAGCACGACCTCCACCAGCGTTAGTTGCAGTGTGGGAACTCTGCAGCCCTTGTCGTTGTCCTCGCTGAACGGAGCGACGATCAAACTGATGGTACTACTAGGCAACGCCCTTACCACGGGCAAGGTGGTCAAGAATACCGCCACGGTAAGCGCGACCAACACTGACACGCACACGGGCAATAACTCCTCGACCGCCAGCACGTTGCTGACAGCACACTAAGGCCAAACGGTTAGGAGAGGTTTAGAGGGACGCTGGCAAACTGCTGGCGTCCCTTTTTATTTCTCCCGTTGTGCAGATTGTCCTCTGTGGGACGGGCACTTCCGCCTACCCGCAGAGCGACCTATGATCATCCGTCACTCGCTCGGCTGAACGTGGGCGATCGACCTCTCTACACCGTCTTCGTTTCAGGGTGAATTAAGCTCAGCCCTTTGCCGGCTGTGCTGCGCGGGTGGCAGTTTCGTAGATCGTCTTGAAGTCGTCGCGCTGCAGCAATTTCTCCGCGCCGGGATCCTTCTTCATAGCGTCCAGCAGGCGTAGGGCCTCGCGATAATTGTCTCGTGCTTCATTGGCGTTGCCCGATTCCTGTGCAACTCCCGCCAGCAGATAACGGGCCTTGGCGCTGAGCGGCTGCTGTCCAAGCTTGTCCGAAAGCAGTAATGCCCGTTCCAACTCCTGACGGGCGTGGACGTTGTCGTGACGCTGTATCATCGCTTCCGCCAAGAAGATGGAAGACTCGACCGAGATGTACTTCAACCCGAGTTCGTCGGCGCGCTGAATCAGCGGTTGAAGAGTGGCAATCGCTTCTTGCCCCTGCTTCTCCTGCACCGCGACCTTGGCCAGGTTCACTTTCGCAATCAGAATCGTATCCGGTTCCTTGCTGCGCGTGGCCGCCTGCAGAGCTTGCGCATAAGCAGCATGCGCCGATTTGAAATCACCCCGATAGAAGGATGCATCTCCCTGAACTCCGAGGCTCTCGGCAATCATGCCGTCATTCTTCAGTTCGCGCGAGAGGCTGAGCGCCTCGTCCAGATAACTCTGGGCTTCGTCTCCGCGCCCAGCCAGGATGAGCGCCTGCGCGCAACCGACCAGCATCTTGGCCATCCAGAAGGTTTTGTCTTTGATGTCGCGCAGCGCCTTCAGAGCATCCTGCTTCGAGTTGATGGCCGCTCCGAATCGTCCCTGGTAGTCAAACAGTCTGCCCAGGCTGTACGACTCGATCGCTGCTCCCCGCGTGTCGGACATGCTGCGGCGCAAATCCAGCGCCCGGAGATAATACGAAATAGCCTGCTCGTACTGGCCCAGCTCCGAAGAAGTCTCGCCAAGATTGTGGACCGCCTCGACGATGTCCTGCGGTACCTTGGATTTTTCACGTAACTGCAGCGCCTGTTGGAAGTAAGTGAGCGCGTCCTCGTATTGACCTTTGTCCAGATAAACACTGCCGATGTTGTTCAGACAAATTGCCTGCAAACTCTCGTTGCTAGTGTCGCGCTGAATCTGCAGCGATTCCTTATAGAGTTTCAGGGCCTGGTCGTGATCTCCCTGGGAATCGACAAAGTTGCCGAAATCAAGCAGTGTGGCACCCACTCCTCGCTTGTCGCCAATGTCGCGCCGGATTTGCAGAGAATCCCGGAAATTCGCTTCCGCGTCCTTGTTTTTGCCGAGCATCGCTTGCGTCTGCGCCATTTCGTTCAGGCTCAGGGCCAAGCCACGCTGGTGCCCGATTTTCCGCCAGATCGCGAGCGCGTCCTGCTCGTTGCGCAAAACCTCTTCCGGCTTGCTCAACATCCCGTATGCCACCGCCATCAGGTGCAGACTAGCGGCTTTGATCTCCTGGTTGTCTGACTGTGCGGCGATGCTGGACGCCTGGGTTAGCGGTCCCAGGCTACCCTGTGGATCGCCGCTCCGAATGGTCACGCGGCCGAGATCAAGTGTTGCGGCGGCGTCCTTCGGATTGGCAGCCACCAGCTTCTCGTAAATGTCGCGAGCTTTGGTGAGGTTCCCAGAATCCTGGTACAGACTCGCCAGCGCCGATTGCACATCGGAGTTACCGGGCGACGCCTTGGCCAGGTCTTCGTACGCTTTAATGGCCTCCGGATAATTCTTCGTCACCTGCGAACGAATGGCCGCGACCAGATATTTCTCGGCCTCTGGAAGGTTCTGGCTCAAATCCACAGCTTTGCGGGCTGACTGCTCGGCTTCACTATCGCGGCCCAGACTACTGTAGGTCTGTGCCAGTCTGGCAAAAGCCAGTGCAAATGCGGGGTCTTCCTTGGTCGCGGCTTCGAATTGCGATTCTGCCTGAAGATTCCTGCCCTCCCGCTGAAACCCGACCCCCTGGTTGTAATCGCGCAAGGCGGCCACGGATTGCGAAGTGGGTTGAAACGAACTGGCCTTCAACGCCTTGACTACATCGTCGGGAAGCGCAAGTTTCTGGCGTATGGAATCGGCCAGACGGTCGATGGCGCCGGGAATCTCCTTTTCGCTGGGCACTTCGATTTTCAGGGGAACAGCCCGGTTATTCTTTATGTCCTGCAAGGTGGCGTCAATACGAATTTGATCGCCCAGCTTCACGTACTGGCCCCATACCACGCGGTCGGCTTTGCTGGAATCCGCCACGCGGCTGATTGCCGCGGGATCGAGCACCGTCGAGGACGAAATTCGCAAGTCCGAAAATATCTGATGCATATTGTTCGGACTTACCGTACGCAACTGCGCGGATTGGCCGACTTCCGTCGTCAGGATGTCTGCCATGTACGAGCCCAGCCAGTCGAGAGCCGGATCTCCCGACGCATTCCGAAACGGCAGAATCGCCAGTGAAACCGCCGGTCCGGTGTGGGCCGCCTGCGGCTGAAACAGTTTGTCGCGATACACGAACCCAACGATCGCAAGCACCAACGCGGCCACCACGCCGCCGATCCAGTGCCATGGAATCGTCTGGCCCCAGGGCTTGGAACTGACGGGAAAATTCAGGGTCGCGGCCGCGCGTCCTCCCTGCCATGCATCCAGATCGGCAAGGATTTCCGCCGAGCTCTGGTAGCGCAGCGTTACGTCCGGCTCCATGCACTTGCTGACGATGTTGCTTAGCGGCTTCGGGATGGCAGCATCGTGGCTCGACACCGGCGCGGCGCGCTCTTGCGTCCGCTTGAGCAGACTCGCCACCACGCTGTCTGCCTTGTACGGCATCTTGCCGGTCAGCAGTTCGTAGAAGATCAGCCCCATCGCAAAAACATCGGATCGCTGATCGAGATCTTTGCCCAACGCCTGTTCCGGGGACATGTAGTCCATCGTGCCGACCAAGGCGCCGGTCTGGGTCATGCCATCGCCTTCAAGCGTTCGGGCCAGACCGAAATCCATGACCAGAACCCGGCCGCTCTTGTCGCGCATGATGTTCTGCGGCTTCAGGTCGCGATGGATAATCCCTGCACTGTGCGCGGCTTCCAGCGCGCGGCAGGTTTGCTGCATGATTTCGACGGCTTCTTCCGGCGAGAGCTTGCCCTGCTTCTTAATCATCAGGCCGCGTAAGTCCTCACCCTCGACATACTCCATGGTGATGAACTTCATGCCGTCAGCCTCACTCAGGTCGTAAATCCGGATCACGTTCTTGTGAGTGACCTGTGTGGCGAGGAGCAGTTCCTGCTTGAAACGGTCGATGATGGCCTGGTTCCCGGCCAGATCCGGCCGGATCACTTTCAGCGCGACCATGCGATTCAATTCGATATCGCGCGCCTTGTAGACCGCACCCATTCCGCCTTCGCCGAGGATTTGCAGAATTTCGTACCGCTGTCCCAGCAGCGAGCCCGGTTCCAGCATCAGTGGATTGTTCTGAACTCGCGGCTTCCATGCCGGAGGTCTCCCGGGAACCGGACTGGTGCCGACCATGGTCGGAGAGTCGGGGCCCAATTCGGATGGGATGTCCACCATGGTCGGCGAATCAGAGGAATTGCCCGGAATGTCGACCATGGTCGGAGAATCAGACGAGCTGCCGCGCGGAATATCCACCATCGTCGGAGAATCCGAGGATGGAGCTGTGACATCTCGGAGAGGATTAGGAGTATCGATGAGGGTAGGCGAGTCCGAGGGCGGAGCAGTGCCCGGCGAAGAGCTATCACCCTTGGAAGGCGTGCGGATTGCCGCACCTCCTTCGCCTGGGGCTGAAGGCTTTTTATCCGGGCGGCCTCGGGAGAAATCTTCCATCAATTACCTCAGCCCGTGACGGGGAGAAACGGAAGCTCCAAAAGGCAACCCCGGGTCCGCGCACACGAGCCCTGAAACGCGGAACCGGCGGGGGCAACAGGCCGCGAGTTGACAAGTATATAACGTAGTTTCCCCAGTGTCAGCCGAGAGTCACTGGGAAGTGAACAGGCCGCAAGCCGCCCAGAAAGCCGTCCCCGGGGCCGGGGTTGGCTGGATGTTGAGTGGCATGCCGGCCCAGGCACGCCCCGTGGTCGCTCCGAGGTGTATATGATGTGGAAGCCCGAAACCATGCGAACCGTCGCCGTCATCCCTGCCCGTCTCGCCTCCACCCGGCTATCCCGTAAAGCACTACGCGAAATTGCCGGCAAACTCTTGATCGGCAGGGTCTACGACGCTGTCCGTTCTTCGCCCTTGCTGAATAACGGCGACGTCATCATCGCCACCGATTCCGACGAAATCATGCAAGCCTGCCAACGCCACGGCTGGAAAGCTCAGATGACATCCACGGCGCACCGCAGCGGCACCGAGCGAGTGCACGAAATAGCACAATCCGTTTCTGCGGACGTTTACCTGAACGTGCAGGGTGACGAGCCCATGACCCGCGCAGAACACATCGCCGGACTGATTGAAGTCATGCAGCACCCGCAAGTGCAGGTCGGGACATTAAAGACCCCGGCCGCTCCCGCCGACATCGACAATCCCAATGCAGTTAAGGTTGTCACCGATTTATCTGGCTGCGCCCTCTATTTCTCTCGCGCAACCATCCCTCATGATCGCGACGGCACAGGGTCGAAATATTTCAAGCACCTTGGCTTTTACGCCTATCGCAAGCCGGCGTTAGATCGCTTCGTCACTCTTCCCGAATCGTCACTCGAGCGCAGCGAGCGCCTGGAACAACTGCGCTTCCTGGAGAATGGAATCCCAATCCATGTTGCCGAGACTCCATACGACACGATCGGAGTGGACACAGAGGAAGATTTGCAAAGAGTGGAAGAGATTCTTCGCTCGAAGATGTAATCGCAAATGCGAAAGCCAGACCACGTGGGGTGTTTTAGATTTTTTGTGATTGGAAGTTGCGGGCGGCTGTTACGCGCCGTGAGATTGCCGGATGCGAATGGAAGAACCACTCAACCCATGCAGCAGGGGTACGCTCCGCCAGATTCTGTGCTGCCAGTTTTTCCATGGCAGAAATAAAAGGTTGAACCGTGGGGATGGAGCGGAAAGCGTATCGGTCGGCCTGGCGTTCGTTGAAACGGGAGTACGCGTTGAGCGCTGGCAACACTACAAATGAAAGCACTGTCGCTACCAGCATCAACAATGGAAGATTCGCGAAGTCCGAAAGAGTCTCGAACATGTGCAGCCGGTCCACAGCGTAGTGCAGAACGAGATTGGCTGCCCAGAACCCGACAAACGTGATGCCCGCTTGCACGAGAATGCTTTTGAAGATGTGACGGTGCACATGGTGCCCAAGCTCGTGGGCTAGGACGGCTTCAATTTCATCCGTGGAATAGTTCTCGAGTAAGGTGTCGGCGAGAATGATGCGGCGCGTATTGCCCAGTCCTGTGAGAGCAGCATTCGCCTTCTTGCTCTTTTCTGAAAGCTTCCACTGGTAGACCCCTCGGACGCGCGTTCCTGCCCGTTCACCCAGCTTTACCAGCCGCTCTTTCAACTCGTCATTTTCCAGCGGCGCAAATTTGTAGAAAATTGGAAACAGGACTACCGGCGCCAGTTGCGCCAGCAGGACGAACAATCCCAGAAACGCCGCCCATGCGATCAGCCACCAATGCTGTGGCGCCTCGCGCATGATGAAATACAGTAACTCCGCGACAATCCCAGCGAGAACCACGCCCACGAGAAAGCCTTTGCCCTCATCCCAGAGCCAGGCCCGCAGTCGCATGTTCGAAAGTTGATACCGATGCTCGAGGCGAAAACTGTAGTAGTCCAAGCCGAACCCGAGAACTTTGCCGAGAACCATGAGCGCCAGCACATACAGAAACAAAGCCAGGCTGTAGTGCTGAAATGTGGCTCCGTAGGCAAGATCTCTGAGGGCGCCGTTCCATCCCGTAAGGAGCAGGGCCGCCATCAAGGCGAGACCGAGAAAAAAATCGGCAACGCCCAGCCACCGCCGGATGCGGTTATAGCGCCGCGCTTCAGGCGAATCGGCAGGGACGGGAACGGTAGCAGCTGCAGACACCATCATTTCCTGCCGATTATCGTATCGGCGAAAACGAATTACGAGTCGCGGAAGGCCAATAGTTCTATGTGTCTTCCGCGTACTTACCTTCGCCCTCAATCGATCCTGAGACGACATTCCTTACGGATTCCGGACAAAAGCTTCGGCAGTGGAAAGAATATCGCTCACCAGATCTGGTGATGCCGCCTCAGAGTACACCCGCAAAAGCGGCTCTGTCCCTGACATCCGAAACAGCACCCAGGGTTCTGCGCCGTTGCCGTTGGTAGGAGCATCCAGATAGAACTTTACGCCGTCGAGGCCTTCTTTTCTTTTGATGGAATATCGGCCGAGATGGTTGGTCTGCTCGGAGCGTGCCCGCTGGACGGCGCTCTGTTTCAATTCTTCCGTGATATGCAGATCGCGTCGTCCATAGTTGTGCGGTCCGAATTCGCGTTGCAGATCAGCCACCAGTTCTCCCAGTGGCTTGCGCTCCTCAGCCATCACGTTGGCCAGCAAGAGGCAGTTCAGAGTGCCGTCACGTTCCGGCAGGTAACGCGAATACCCGATGCCGCCTGATTCTTCCGCGCCCACGACGATCTCATGTTCCATCATGAGGTCGGCGATGTACTTGAAGCCGATGGGACATTCGATCAGCTTGCGCCCGTACTTGGCAGCGATGCGGTCGGCCATGCCAGTCGTATTGAAGGCCCGAACCACGTCCCCCGGCCACTTCTTGCGTTCCAGTGCCCAGCGTAAAAGTACGACGAAGCACTTGTGCGAATCGACGAATTTACCGTCTTCCGCAATCGCTCCGATGCGGTCCGCATCGCCATCGACCGCCAGCCCCGCATGACATTTTTCCTTCAGCACCGTCTGCCGCAGCATTTCGATGTGCGGCTCAATGGGTTCAGGATTAATTCCCGGAAAAAGCGGATTCAGTTCCTGACGAATTGCAACAAACTCAATACCGCGATCCTGAAAAATCTTGGTTAACACGCCGCGCCCGGAACCATACATCGAATCGACGGCAAAACGGAACTTCGCTTTGGCAATGAGATCGAGGTCCGCGAATTTGGAAATCGCCTCCGCGTACGCCGGCTTCAGATCAACTTCCTTGATGGAAGCTGTGTTGCCCTTCGGCACCGTTCCGGCGGCAACTTCTTCTTCAATCACTTTCATGATGGCGGGAGTCGCCGATCCGCCAAATTTCGCTTTGAACTTCACACCGTTCCAGTTCCAGGGATTGTGACTGGAAGTGACCACCACTCCTCCGGCGGCCGCCTGACTCTTTACCGCGAACGAAACAGCGGGAGTTGGCGTGGCATCGGAAGTGAGTTGAACTGGAATACCCGCTGCAGCGATAACTTCAGCCGCAACCCGGGCAGCTTGCGGCGACGCAAACCGCGTGTCATAGCCGATGATCACGCCCCGAGACGCATCTTCGTGCCGCAAAACGTAGGCAGCAATCCCGCCCGCCACCAGGCGTACATTCGCAAAAGTAAAGTCGTCGGCGATAATGCCGCGCCAGCCATCAGTGCCAAATTTAATCATAGAAAAAGTCGTCAGTCGTCAGCAAATCATAGGAAAGTCTTCGGTCTTCAGTCCTCAGCAAGTCGCCGGCAGTTTGGACCTGCTGAAGACTGAAGACCGACGACTGACGACTGCTACACAAGATTTTTCAGCTTCTTCTCGTCCAGATGCTTCACCACTTTGCCCACATCCTGCGCTTGTTCGCGCGTCGTGATCAATAAAGCATCCTCAGTCTCTACTACTACGAGATTACTCACGCCAACTGCCGCCACGAATTTTCCCGGAGCGTGAATGTAGTTTCCCTGGGCATTAAGGGTGAACCATGCTTCGGCCGCAATGAGATTGTCATCTTTAGGCCGGCTCTTGCCTAGGTGGTGTTCGTGCAATGCTGTCCACGAACCCAGATCGTTCCACCCGAAGTCGGCCGGAAGGCAGATGATGTTCGAGTTCTGCTCTCCTTTACCCGATCGCGGCTCGAGCACGGCGTAATCGATGCTGATGTTCTCGCATTTGGGATACAGCCGGGCAAAGGTAGGACCGAATTTTCTCGTACCGAAATTTGCGGCAATCTGCTGGAGCAACACGGCCGTCTTTGGCAGATGTTCGAGCAACGCGTTGGCCAGGGTCCGCGCGCTCCACAGAAACATTCCGCTGTTCCAGAAGTAGTTGCCTGCCTTCACGAACTCGGCGGCGCGTGCTGCATCGGGCTTTTCCGTGAAGCGACGTGCTCGCAGCGCATCCCCTTTGAACGGCGATCCGGCCTCGATGTAGCCGTAGCCCGTCTCCGCCCGCGTGGGACGAATGCCGAGTACAACAATATTCTCTCCCGCAGCCGCAATCTCGATTCCCTTCGTCAGTACATCGCGATAGCGTTTTTCATCGCCGATCACATGGTCAGAGGGAAACAGGCCGATCACGGCATCCGGATCGCTGTTCATCAGCATGAATGCAGCCAACCCAATGGCGGGCGCAGTATTGCGTGCCGCGGGCTCCGCCAGCACGTGATCCGCGCTGAGCCGTGGAAGCTGGCGCAGAATCTCGCGCCGCAAATGTTCGTTGCTGATGATCCAGAAACGCCTGGGCGAAGCCAGCGGCAGCAGTCGCGAGACCGTCTGCTGGATCATGGTCTGCTTGCCATCAAGCGCCAGCAACTGCTTGGCCTTGCGCTGCCGGCTCAACGGCCAGAAGCGCGTGCCGCGTCCACCGGCGAGAATCACAGGATAGAAGTTGGTCTTAGCCATAAACAAAGCAATTTTAGATCGTAGATTTCAGATTGCAGATTTAAACCCGCACGTCGGGGATCTGCAATCTGAAATCTACAATCTAAAATCTCTTTACGCCCTCGTCTCCGGCTCTGGCAGCGTTACTCCCGGCACTGATGCCTTCAGAAATTCCACCGACCATTGCGGACGCACTTGAAATTCGCCGACCGCAGCCGGCACAACCACAGCATCGCCTCGCGCCAGTGTGACTGGCTCTGCCCCGTCGGCTTCGACTACTCCGCAGCCTTCCACCGCTACCAGTATCTGGACGGAACGCTTCCCGCTTTCGTCTTTCGTACGGAAGGAGTGCGGCTGCTTGAGCTCAAACATATCCACCGCAAAATACGGAGACGCAATCAATGGCGCTCGACGGTTTGTCCCGCCATTCAAATTGGTGGGCGCGGGGCGAATCACCTTCCCCGAACCGACTTTCTCTTTGATGACCGCAAGCCCTTCCTTCAAGTGCAACTCACGCGGACGCCCATAGTCATAGAGACGATACGTCGTGTCCGACTGCTGCTGGGTTTCGACAATAATCGCTCCCGGCCCCAGTGTGTGTACAGTGCCGCCGGTAACGTAAATCATCTCTCCGGGATAGACATTCACCCAGTTCAGCAACTCCTCGGCACGTGCGTCCTGAATCGATTGAGCAAATTGTTCGCGTGTAACCCCGGGCTTAAGTCCCAATCCGATTTGCGCGCCGGGCTTGGCGTGAGCCACGTACCAGCATTCTGTTTTGCCGCAGGGCTGGCCCACGCGACGAGCTGCTTCGTCATCAGGATGGACTTGCACTGAAAGTTTTTCGTGCGGAAATAGGAACTTCAGTAGGAGCGGAAAACGATTCGGGTCCGCGGCCGCCTCACCAACCAACTCAAGTCCGTACTCTTTACTCAGCTCGTCGAGCGTCTTGTTCTTCAGTGGACCGTTGGCAACTTTGCCGGCATCGCCGGTCAGCCAGGCTTCGCCGATCTTCTCCTCAAACTTGTGATTGGGATAAATCGGCGAGAGATCCAGCGTGCCCCACGGACGCGGGTCGAACATGGCCTGCATCGAGAATGGATAGAGTGCGCTCATGCGGTGTGCGGAATCAGAAATCCGGTGACGTTTTCTGGGGTGATCTTACAATTCCCCCAGAAACTTGCGCATGCGCTCCAACCCGCGATGCAGTTCGGTGACAGTAGTGGCGTACGAGACGCGAATGTGCTCACGAGTGCCAAAACCTTCACCGGGAACAGTCGCCACATGGGCCTCGCGAAGCAGCCGTCCGGCCACGTCGGAAGCGGACTTGATGCCGCCCTTTCCGATGAACGACGAAATATTCGGATAGGCATAGAACGCGCCCTCCGGCAGCGTGCATTGCACACCGGGAATGGAACGCAGTCCTTTGACTACGTGGTCGCGCAGCTTGATGTACTCCTGCCGCATGTCTTCGACACACTGTTGCGGACCGTTCAACGCCGCCACCGCCGCCTTCTGCACAATCGAAGTCGGATTTGAAGTCGACTGGCTCTGCAACTTTTGCATGGCGGAAATTAGCGCTGCCGGTCCCAGTGCATAGCCCAACCTCCAGCCCGTCATAGCGTAGGTTTTCGATAGCGATCCAATGATCAGCATGCGCTCGCGATACTCGCGCAACGATCCCACCGAGAACTGTTCGCCGGTGTAATTCAGATACACGTAGCACTCATCCGAAAGCACCCAGATTCCGCGCTCCGCCGCGAACTGCACCACCGACTTCAAATCTTTCGGAGACATCACAGCTCCCGAAGGATTCGAAGGCGAATTCAAAATGATCATCTTCGTGCGCGGCGTAACCAGGCGCGCGATCATCTCCGCTGTAACGCGGAATCCCTGACTCTCGTCGGATTGCAGCAGCACGCAATTTCCGCCAGCGTAACGAACAATGTCTTTGAACGACACCCAGTACGGCACCGGCAGAATGACTTCATCGCCGTGGTCGACCACCACCTGAATCGCATTGAACAAGGCGTGCTTGCCCCCGACCGAGGCAACAGACTCCTCGCGGCGATAGTCAGACTTGAAGTCAGCCGCATGCCGATGCACGATGGCATCGCGCAATTCGGGCGTCCCGCCCACGGCCGTATAGCGCGAGAAATTATTTTGGATGGCAGCGATCGCGGCATCCTTGACATGCTGTGGCGTGGAGAAATGCGGTTCGCCTGCGCCGAAATCCACGACGTCAATTCCCTGCTGGCGCAGTTTGTCGGCTTCGGCCACGACGGCCATGGTGGCCGAGGGCTCAATGCGGTTGATTCGTTCCGTCAGTTTGACGGCAGGAGCGGCTTCGGTAACTGGAGTCATACTGATTTTCCTGTCCTCTTTTTTCTTTCGGCCTTGCCTCTTTTTTCTGACTTCTGCACTCTCGCGTTCTGCAACTTAACTGCGGGATCAAGTTTTTCTCGCAACCGGCGTTCTACCATCTCCGGCACCAGATCCTGGATCGATCCGCCAAGCTTTGCCACTTCGCGTACCAGCCGTGAACTCAGATACGAATACTGCTCCGCCGGCATCATGAAAACCGTTTCCAGGTCAGGCTGCAGTTTGCGGTTCATCATGGCCATCTGCAGCTCGTATTCATAATCGCTGAGCGCCCGAATTCCGCGCAACACGGCGCTGGCCTTGACCCGGGCAGCGTAGTCCACGGTCAATCCGTCGAACACATCGACCTGGACATTCTTGATATCGGCAGTCAACGCTTCCAGCATCGCCCGGCGCTCCCCCAGACTGAACAGCGGATTCTGATCCGGATTGCGCAGGATCGCGACGATCAGCTCGTCAAAAATCTTGCTGCCCCGTTCAATCAGATCCAGGTGCCCGTTGGTCGGCGGATCAAACGAGCCGGGATAGATAGCAATAACCTTCTTCAAGCGTCCTCAATTTTCCTGACGGAAAACAGGCAGGCAAGGGGTTAAAGAAGATTCTATGCGGCAGGGGTAAGAGATGGCAATTGCTTTACCCCAAAACAACGGTGTCATCCCGAGCGCCGCTCGAGCCGCGCAAGCGGTGAGAGCTAGTCGAGGGGCCTTGTGTTTTTCTGTGAGTAAGACGGGAGATGGCGCCAGCACAGGCGCAAGGTCCCTCGATAAACTTCCTCACGCTGCGCATGAGGAAGTTTCCTCGGGATGACAGAGAAGGTTTAGCGCCGCGCAGCCGGCACCGCTGCCTTGGCAGTTTCCGGCGCTGCACTCGGCATAGTAGTAACGCGAGCGCCTGCGCCTTGCGGAGCCGCTGCAGCAGCTGCCGCGACTGGCGACACAGCTGCGATTGGCTGCGCCGTAGCCTGCGCCAGCCCCAGATGCTTGCGCACTTCACCCTCCAGCTTAGTGAAGGTATCGACGTTGTCCTTCAGGAACTGGCGGGCATTCTCGCGGCCCTGGCCGATGCGCTCACCTTTGTAGCTGTACCAGGCGCCAGACTTCTCCAGCAGATTGTTGTTCGCCGCCAAGTCGAGCAGATCGCCTTCGCGCGAAATTCCCTCGCCGTACATGATGTCGAATTCAGCTTCGCGGAAGGGCGCTGCAACTTTGTTCTTCACTACTTTGACTTTGGTACGTGAGCCCGTCATCACGTCCCCGTCTTTGATTGCAGCGATACGGCGAATGTCCACGCGCACCGAAGAATAAAATTTCAGAGCGCGGCCGCCGGTAGTGGTTTCCGGATTGCCGAACATCACTCCGATTTTTTCGCGGATCTGGTTAATGAAGATCAGACAGGTGCGCGATTTGGAAACCGTGCCAGTCAATTTGCGCAGCGCCTGTGACATCAGGCGTGCCTGCAGGCCCATGTGGCTGTCGCCCATTTCGCCGTCGAGTTCGGCTTTGGGGACGAGCGCGGCCACCGAATCCACGACCAGCACATCGATCGCGCCAGATCGTACCAGCGCCTCGGTGATCTCAAGTGCCTGTTCGCCATAGTCAGGCTGCGAGACCAGCAGGTTGTCTACGTCCACGCCGAGCTTTTTGGCGTATCCCGGATCGAGCGCGTGCTCGGCATCGACAAAGGCTGCCATGCCGCCGGTCTTTTGCGCTTGCGCCACGACTTGCAGCGCGATGGTAGTCTTGCCGGAAGATTCCGGTCCAAAGATTTCGACGACGCGCCCGCGGGGGAATCCTCCCACACCCAGCGCCGCGTCAAAAGAAATCGCGCCCGTAGGAATCACAGAGATAGGGACGATTTCCTTCGACCCCAACCGCATGATGGAGCCTTTGCCAAACTGCTTTTCGATTTGCGCAAACGCCAAATCGATCGCTTTTCCCCGTTCGTCAGCCATAAGAATGCGGCTCCTTGTTGAGTTAAGAAGAATTTAATGTGTCGTAAGAGCGGATTATACAACGGGATCGGAGCGAAGAAAAGGCGAATTTAAAAGATGGCAGTAGAAAAATCCCGAAATAGAACCAAAAGAGAGAATAAGGCTGTCGCGCTCAAACATCGACGGAGCGTCGCAGGTCGCCATGCTGATCATAAGCTGAGGCACTGGGACAACCATCCGTAACGACGCGCAACTCACGTAACTTTGAGTCCTCTCCCGCCGAAGCTAGCATGGGAGGATGGGGATGGATTGTGATTTGGCGAACATGGTATGGGAAATATTAAGAGCAGCAACCCTTGAGTTAATCGAGTCCTCATAGCTTTCCCTCAAGTTAAGAAATCTGGAGGCTGTAAATGAATTCACGCACCCGTAGCGACAACGTTCTGCGGACGTCGGTTTTGGTTTTTGCATCTCTGACGATTTCGGTATTTGCGTTGGCGCAGCACGGGCAAGAATCGCGGGGACAGGGCGAGCATGCGGGTAATTCAGATCGTCCCAGTGGCCAGGGCCACGCAGGCCCGCCCAGTCGCGGATCTGGTCCAGGTCGCGAAAGCTCGCGCGGAGACAGCTCGCGCGGAGAAAGAGGCGCCACTGACGGTCGGCAGCAAAGAACCCCCAATGCCCCAGCGAATCGTTCCGGAAATGCCGGCAATCGCGGAGGCAACAGGCCCGAAAACCAGGGGGGATTTAACCGCGACAACCGTGGCGGAAACAATTCTGCCAATCGAACTGGAAACGCTGGCCACGATCGAGGCACAAGTCCCGCTGGCAACCGCGGCGGGTACAACGCGGCCAATCGCGGAGGCGTGAACACCCGCCGCGCTCCCGGGCGCACTGTAACTCTGAGAGGCGGTGGATCAGCAAACTTTCGACCGAACGGGCAGGTCCGGGTCATCCATCGCGACGGCATGCGGATTCAGCACAACTTACGTGGCGGTCGCACCATCGTGACCGAACGCGGTGGTGTGCGCATCGTGGCCCGTGGCGGAGGCCGCGGCTATGTGCAGCGGGCCTATGTCACACGGGGCGGGCGATCCTTCTATTCACGCACTTACTATAATCGCGGGGTTTACCGGGTGGGAGTCTATCGCGGCTATTACTACCACCAGCATCGCTACTATGGCTATTACCA
>Ga0163162_10001857_pt1 | contig 19899 bp, 18 predicted proteins | sample S55metaG_FD_115310 | JGI IMG/M metagenome (GOLD analysis project Ga0163162, IMG submission 115310) | Switchgrass rhizosphere microbial communities from Kellogg Biological Station, Michigan, USA - S5-5 metaG | ecosystem: Host-associated > Plants > Roots > Rhizosphere > Soil | place: USA...
CATCCGGGCTAAAGCAAGATTTGCAATCGACGTCAATGGAAATTTCCCACTCTTACATGATAAAGCGCATATTCGTTTGATTGAGGCGTCTCATCCACTATTATATGTCCATAATAAAAAACATCATAAACAAACGATTCCTACCAATATCGAATTGAACGAACGGGCGCGCATCCTGGTCATATCTGGTCCTAATGCCGGGGGAAAAACGGTGACGCTAAAAACGGTTGGACTATTACAACTGATGATACAGGCGGGTTTATTAATCCCGGTGCATCCCGATTCGGAGCTTGGTATTTTTAAGCAGATCATGATTCATATCGGCGACACGCAAAGTATAGAATTCGAGTTGAGCACTTATAGTTCGCATTTAAAAAACATGAAGTACTTCATTGAAAATGCAAACGGCAGAACTTTGTTTTTCATTGATGAATTAGGAAGTGGGAGTGATCCAAACCTGGGGGGCGCGTTTGCAGAAGTCATTTTAGAGGAGCTTGTGAAAAAACATGCTTTCGGCATTGTGACCACGCATTATCTCAACTTGAAAATCATGGCGAATAAAACGCCCGGCATATTAAACGGTGCGATGACTTTCGATGAACAAAATCTTCAACCGTTATATAAACTGAACATTGGTAAACCGGGTAGTTCATATACATTTTCCATAGCTGAACGTATCGGTCTCGACCATGCACTGATCAAGAGAGCCCGCGGTTTAGTCGACGAAGAACATTTCAGGCTTGATAAACTATTAAATCGGACGGAGCAGGATTTGCGTGACATCGAATCCAAGGAAAAAGAATTGCAAAAGTTGTTAAAGGAAAATGAGAAGCTGAAAAAAGAAATGGAATCCGTTATCCATAAGGAAAAACACCGGCAGCAATTGGAAATTTTGAAACAGCAAAACAGGATAACGGAAGAGCGGATCGCATACCTGAAAGAAATGGAGAGAAAATTGAAGCAGATTATTTTTGACTGGAGAAAGACCGATAATAAAAATGAAGTTATCAAACAAATGCAGGCCCTTCTCTTTAAGCAAAAAGAAAAACAGGTTACCGAGAAAGTCAAAAAGAAGTTCGATTCAAAATATGTTGAAGTAGGAGGAAGCGCACAGGTAGGAGATAAGGTGATGATGAAAAAAAATCACCAGGTTGGTACTGTAAAGGAAGTTCGCGGAAAGAAAGCCGTTGTACAGTTGGGTTTGATGCCGATAACGGTGGACTTTAGTGATTTGATTGTAGTGAAGGATAAGCCCGAGGAAGAAAAGGTTTGACCTGCAATTTTAAAGACTCACATCAATCCTGGAGATCCATAAAGCTTGCCTGTCTCGATTTTCTCTAAAGTTTTTTATCAGCATCGTTTTATCCTTTTCAACTTTTTTGTCAAATACTTTTTTGCCGTTGACGATGACTTGTACCGGCAAATTCCAATCGATCATTTGCTGACCGATTAAAATTTCAAAGCCGTTAACTCTTGAGGTTTTTAATTCAAACACATTATTTTTATAACTGCCTTTAATGGCGCAGCTTTCTGCATTGCGATAATAGTCGTACTCCTCAAATTGCTTTTTTATCTTATTGTAAGATTTGACGTTGATGCCCTTCTGCCACACGGCGGGGTCCTTATGCAGATCAAAGCGTGTTATCCTGATCCAGTCAATTTGCGCATATGCGGGATCGTTGGTTTCCCAATAGATGTCGGGATGGTAAGGATCCCGGGTAGTCTTATTAAAAAATTTGAGCCCATCAGGGATATCCTTTTCCAGGTGTTTATCGAAATGTTTGTAACCGATATATTCTTTATAACTGATCGGAGAATTAAAAGTTTTCAGTTCGTGTATGATGACGCGGGCCTGTTCAATCGGTCGCAAATCGTCCAGGTCTGAATGGATGATGTAGCAAGGACGGTTCAGCATATTTCTTAAATAGATATTGCTTGCGAAGATATTTGTCAGCATGGAATTGTAACAAGCAAAACCTGCAAATGCAGAAGGTGTGTACACTTCAAGGGCAAAAGCACCGTCTGATCCATCGGAGTGTCCGATGGCAAATACTTTTGAATCATCGATGTTGAGAAATGATTTGAGTTGATTGATGATCTTATTCAGTGTTGCAAACGTCAGGTTCGTAATGACGCTATCAGGATTCGTTACACCTTTTGCAAAACGGTTGACGACCCAATCAAATTTTATCTCGGGATCCGCATAGGGCCGAACGATAATTGAATTTTGTTTAGAGAGATAATCGAAGAATGGGTCCACGTCTGATTCGTTTTTTGGCGCTTCATTTCGTATCGTCAATGAAACCCTTCCGAAATTGCTGATGTTTACAGCTCCGTGAAGAGAAAGAATCAGAGAATTTTTATGATCGTTCTTATAAGACGCCGGAATAAATATTCTCAATGGAACGTTTCCGTAAAAAGAATCCTCAAAAAAATAAACATATTCTCTTGCTGTCGAACTAATTTGCGGGTAGTTGTTCCAGTGAGACAATAAATACAATGCAGAGTCTGCACCAATCGCCGGGTTGGATTCTACCTGTTGCAGAAAATGATCGAATGCAGCTGTTTTCGTTAATTTTTGGTCGAAGTATTGTCCGCTTGCAAAAATTGAGAAATATATAAAGGAGAACAGCAACACAATTTTCTTCATAAAAAAATTTTTGTTCTTGTAAAGACAGAACTAACTTCAGCATGTTGCAACTTTCCATATACTTCAATAATGTTGTATGAATAGTAAAAAAGCTGCGGCAGACAAAGCTATATCGTTTATTCAAAATGATATGCATGTGGGTCTGGGTACCGGTTCAACCGCCTATTGGGCCATCGATGGAATTGGCCGTCGTGTTCGTGAAGAAGGTTTAAAAATAAAAGCTATTGCCACATCTAACAGATCAGAAGAACAAGCACGAGGCTTAGGCATCCCGATTTTTTCATTTGCAGATATTGATATGCTCGATATTACGATCGATGGTGCCGACGAAGTAGATCAAAATATGAATCTTATTAAAGGTGGCGGAGGTGCGTTGCTTCGGGAAAAGATCGTCGCGTCAAACAGCCGGCAACTTGTTATCATTGTGGATGAAAACAAAATGGTCAGGCATCTTGGAAAATTTTGGCTTCCTGTTGAAACAGCAGTATTTGGTTGGGAAAAAACGCTGAAAAAACTGGCGGCATTGGATTGTACTCCGCACTTACGCATGAACAACGATGCGCCATATGTCACCGATAATGGAAACTATATTGTGGACTGTGATTTTCGTGAGATCATTCAACCTGAAATACTACACGAGCAAATCAATTCAATAGTCGGCGTTATGGAAAATGGTCTTTTTATTAAGATGGCAACAAAAGTAGTCGTTGGACATGAAAATGGTGACGCAGAAATCTTCAACGGGAATAGATAAAAATCCTTTGCGCCTTCGCGCAAAACAAATCTCGCACCAAGGCAGAATAGCCTTCCCTTCACCGAACTAGCATATATGAAACTCCTAAAAAAAATTCTTAAAAAACTTCTCACCCGCCCGGTTACCTGGCTCGCAAACCGCGTTTCTTCTGCACCAAAAAAAGAAAATGTAATGGAAGCGCTCTCCGATCTCTACCAACAAATCCTGACCAACCCCGGAAAGAAAGGTTTATTATTACCATTTGATCCTTCCACGCAATCGCTCATCATTTTCAGCGACGAACACAAAGGCACAAGAAATGGCGCAGATGATTTTGCCGCATGCGAGAAAAATTATCTTGCCGCCCTCGACTATTATAATGCCAATAATTTTTTCTTCATCAACATGGGTGATTGCGAAGAGCTCTGGGAAAATACCATTTTCGGCTTGATGAAACGAAACAAACGGACTTTTGCGAAAGAAAAACTATTTGTCGATCGAAAAGCCTATTGCAAAATATTCGGTAACCATGACCTGTTCTGGGATAATGATCCGCTTGCATCTGTATACCTCAAAAGAATGTATGGCGAAGCAGTAAGAATTTATACAGGGATTGTACTCCAGGTCTCCAATACACAAGGCGGACATACTGATATATTTTGTACTCACGGACACCAGGGCGATGCACAAAGCGATGGAAACGCATTCAGTAAATGGTTCGTCAGTTACATATGGGGGCCTTTACAAATCTTTCTTGAAATCAACACAAACACGCCGGCAACTAACGACCATGATAAAACGCTTCACAATCTTTACATGTATGAATGGAGCGCTGAACAGCAAAATGTAATGCTGATCACAGGACATACGCATCAGCCCGTATTCTGTTCGCTCACACATCTTGAAAGATTATACCTACGTTTGGAAGAAGCTCGCGCAAAAAAGGATGAAAAGGACATAGCAGACATTGAAGCAGAAATTCCAAGGAGAAGAAGAGAATATGATTTTGTGAATAATTCTTTCAGAAATATGAAGCCTGCTTATTTTAATTCCGGTTGCTGTTGTTTTGACGACGGGACAATTACCGGGATTGAAATTGGCCATGGGTGCATACGACTCATCAAATGGAACACGATTAATGGCAAACCGGCACGCACGGTGGCCGAGGAATCAAAGTTTCAGGAGGTCGCTGAAAAGATTGCGACGTATGTTCCTTCAAATAGATAACTATTTCTTTTTCTTGGCTAGTTTCTTAGGCAGATTCTTTTTTGCAGCTTTCTTCTTGACCACTTTCTTTTTTGCAATTTTCTTTTTCGCGACTTTCTTTGTCACCATACTCTTCACCACTGTTTTCTTTGCTTCGGGTTTCTTTGTCGGTGGTTTCTTAACAGTTTGCTTTGGTTCCGGCGCCTTAGCAGCCGGGGCTTTAGCACTTGCTTGCACAAATTGCGGGACCTGTAATGTCAACCCGCAATCTTTATTCAGTTTTTCGGAAAGATAAATTGTAAGTTCGGGTGATTTCGCTTCATCATGCATGTGCATGAAGAAATATATTTCTTCGATACCCGTGTCTAGCCAGAGTTTGATTCGTTTCACCCAATCATCGCAGCGGGTGTAATCTGTTTCATGAAGACTATTCCCAACAAACCGGATAAACGCCTTTGGAATCGAGAGCGCCATATGACAGCAATCCCTCCTTCCGGCAGTATCGGTAATGACAGCGCCCATCTTCAAAGAATGAAGGGTATCAAAAAATTCTTTTTTTATCGCTTCGTTTGCAAACCATTCAGGATGTCTCACCTCTACAAAAAAATCAATATCTGTTGGCAACGACCGAAGATAATCAAACAGCTCATCCTTTCTGTTTGGTGAAAATCTATCATTCACTTGGATGAAAATCGGTCCAAGGTGTTTTTCGAACGCCAATACGCCACGTAAGAATTCCGTTGTCAAAAATTCCTTTCCTTTCAAATTGCCCCGATGTGTGACACCCTGGTACATTTTTGGACAGAATTTAAATTCTTTGCTATTTGCTTTTTCATCCCATTTTGCAATTCCAGTTGCCCCATAGAGCTTATAGTGTGTTGCATTCAATTCAATACTATTGTAATGTTGTACATAATGCTCAAGAAAATTTTTTTCTCTTGTTTTCTCCGGGTATATCTTACCAACCCATTCCGGTCGGCCCCATTTTGCACAACCTAAATAGACTTTTATATCCTTTGCTTTATTACCTTTCAGAACTTTTGCGTTAACCTCAGGATCTGGCGGCAGTTTAAACTTGACTGACTTGAGGTCTTCCTCTGGTACTCGTCCGAATTCCATAAATTAGATTTATCCATAAAGTTAATCGATATCCGTTTTCAAAATTTCGAGTCTCAATAAAACTATTTAAGTAGGAATAATTATTGCAACGCAGTGATAAATTGGATTTCATGAAACAATTCACAATAGTATTTTATTTCGAGGGACAATTTTATTCAGCCGATGCCACTGAACTTGGGGGACTCGATGACACGCAATACGCGATCAGCCAGCAGGACGAGACCCTTGCCGAGAGATTCAAAACAAATGTTATCCGCGAAGCAAAAGACACGAAAGAATTTCAATATGCTATACCGGATGATCCGGCAGGACCAGAATTTATGGAAGCAATGGCACATGGATTAAAGAAAGCAATTCACAAATGATTTCTCCCACACTAGAACAGGAATGGTTAAATAGTGTTAACACTTATTTGGCTTAGTCCAATAAAAACTCATTCAGTCTTCGTTTCGCACGCGTCGGTACGGTTTAGCATTTCACATCTAATTTTTGTGTGTAATCTTAGTCTAACGATATTGACTACATGAAAAACATTAAGCCAAAGCTCTTCGCTACACTTTGTATCTTACAATTCACTTGCGTAAAATCTGTTGCGCAACCTGAGGCTAGGGAAACCGCCATTCTCTGTTACTCCCCAACTATGCATGCAATGCTTCTATTTGATGGCTATGCCATTCGACCTGCAAATGGACGAAATTCCGTTTGGAAATGGAATGGAGTAAAGTGGGAAGAGATCGATGCAGAAGGCCCCAAAACAAAAACGCTGAGTAGCGGCGGTTTCGATACAAAGAAAAACGTGGCGGTGATCTTCGGCGGCATTGGCCCGAAGGGATATGACGAACTCACGGGCGATACCTGGATGTTTGACGGGAATCAATGGTCAAAAATTAATACAAACAATATCGATACACGCGATCATCACAAAATGGTTTATGCAAGTCACCTTGATGCGTTTGTTTTGTATGGTGGTATCAACTCACAGAGAAAAAATGACAGCACAACCTGGATACTGAAAAACGGAATATGGGATTCGTTAAAAATACCCGGACCTGGCGCCCGGTTTCATTTTGGAATGGCGTACGATGCATCAAGGAAGAAGGTTGTTTTATATGGCGGGTATAATGGCATTAGTCTAAATCAGGATACCTGGGAATTTGATGGCAACAAGTGGGAAAAAATAAACGTTGAAGGACCTGGGCCAAGAGGTAGGTCGGTGATGACATATGATCCTGATAAAAAAATGGTCATCCTACATGGTGGTGATGTTTGGAAGAAGAAGGTAGACACTTCTGTAAATAAAGATGGTGAAGTCTGGGACGTCCGTGGTGATACCTGGGGGTGGGACGGAATGCGGTGGACAAAAATCGCGGATGGCGGACCTGCACGTATGTTAATGGCCCTGGGATACGATGAAGGTCGGCACGTTCTTGTCGCATATGGCGGTGGTGACGAATTTCACTATGCCGACACATGGGAATTAAAAGGAAGTCAATGGAAGAAAGTGGAAGATAACGGCAAATGGAAATGGGATAACGGCCTTAAGAAGGTTTCAAATTAAAATGTCGGTGCCCGGCTTCTTGTCGCCGCATTTGATGCAAGCATGTGTACCCTTTTCCACATCTCCGTCCCGTTTCCTCAAATTCGCAGTTATTTTGGTCAGCATTCGGGCTTTAAATTTTTTGGCATGAATGTTTCGATATACAATCAAACACTCGAATAGCCATCACACCTGATGTTATTCTTGATCTGCCTGAGCGGATAAAATATACCGAGCGCTAAATAATAATGAAAGGGGGATCTTGCATTATTTATTTAGCGTTCGTCTTTTATGGAACGTGATAAATGTGATGAATGAATGTGAAGATGCGGAAATGTGGAAATGACGACTTCCGGCTCATTTCCACATTTCCACATTTCCACATCTTCACATTCATTCATCACATTTATCACATTCGTCACATTTGTCTTATATTCGGCAACCATTTTCAGAACCAATTGCCGTTGCATGTCCATCCTAATCGTCCTGCTTTGTATCATCATACTAGTATTGCTCATTACCTGGATTAAGCTCAATGCTTTTCTTTCGTTATTGGTCGTTTCCATTCTCGCCGGCTTCTTGTTAGGAATGTCTTCGTTGGATATTACGAAATCGCTTTCAAAAGGTATTGGTGATACGTTGGGTTCACTGGTTATCATTATAATCCTTGGAGCGATGCTAGGCAAACTGGTTGCAGAGACGGGCGCTGCGCAAACGATTTCTTCGTTTATGATGAAGATCTTTGGCGAGAAATATATTCGCTGGGCATTAATGACCACTGGTTTTATTGTCGGCATACCACTTTTTTATAACGTCGGATTTGTGTTGATGATTCCTCTTATTTTCACTGTTGTTTACCAATTCAAACTTCCGGCAGTATATATTGGTTTACCAATGCTGGCCTCGCTGTCGGTGACGCATGGTTTTCTGCCTCCTCATCCATCGCCTGTTGCCTTGGTCGCACAGCTGCACGCCGATATGGGGATCACATTAGTGTATGGACTACTGTTGGCAATTCCAAGTATTATCATTGCGGGTTTGTTTTATTCTAATACGTTAAAAGATATTACTGCAACTCCACTTCAGATATTTAAATCGGATCCTTCAGAAAAAAGAATACCTGGAAAAGCAAACAGCTTTTTGACGGCATTGTTGCCCGTTTTGTTGCTGATAGGAACCAGCCTGCTTTCACTCGGCATGAAGCAAAATCCAGCCGTGCAAAATATTATCAATTTTATTGCGGACCCGTCGATTGTAATGTTGTTGTCGATTCTTGTCGCAACTTTCACGTTAGGAATACTCACGGGTCGAACGATGAAAGAAGTGATGAACATTTATGGCGATGCAGTAAAAGATGTCGCGATGATATTGCTCATCATTGGTGGATCAGGAGTTTTGAAGCAGGTATTGACCGACAGTGGCGTGAGCAATGAGATCGCGCGCGTGCTGCAGGGATGGCAGGTACATCCGCTCATACTCGGTTGGCTGATTGCGGCGATTATTCGTGTTTGCCTCGGCTCGGCGACGATTGCCGGTTTGACTGCAGTCGGAATCATCGCACCAATGATGGCTCACATACATGTTCATCCAAGCCTGATGGTACTCGCTATTGGCGCAGGCAGCCTGATGTTCTCTCATGTGAATGACTCTGGCTTCTGGCTTTTTAAAGAATACTTTAATTTGTCAATAAAACAAACAATTCGTTCATGGTCGATGATGGAAAGTATTATTTCTGTTCTCGGATTAATTGGCGTGATGTTATTAAATTTCTTCATTCAAAAATGATTTATGTCTGCCGAAAAAAATTTCGCGGCTTTGCAATTGAATCTGCCTCCGGCTCCGACGCCCGCGGGTGTGTATAAACCATGCCTGGTTGATGGCAAGTATCTTTATGTGTCCGGCCATGGCCCCGTACGGGATGACAAATCCCTGATCACTGGTCGTGTTGGAAAAGATATGGATGCTGATACTGCAAAACTCGCGGCGCAACAAGTTGGACTGACCATTTTGTCTTCCGTCAAAGCAAAGATTGGAAGCCTGGATAAAATTAAAAGAGTGATCAAAGTATTGGGAATGGTCAATGCTGAACCAAATTTCGAAAAGCATCCATTTGTAATAAATGGCTGCAGTGAATTATTTGCGAAGATTTGGGGAGAAGAAAATGGAGTGGGTGTGAGGAGTGCAGTTGGAATGGGATCGCTTCCAAATAATATCGCAGTTGAGATAGAGGTTTTGTTTGAACTGGAATGATTGGGTTAAGAACGAAGTACAATTTGATTCGTTAATGTCACATCCACTTTTCAACCAATCAGCTTTCTCACGACAAAATTTATGTAAAAACAATCGCTCACTAAAATAGCCTGGTATGTCTTCAACAGATTCTTCCTGGTATTCTATCAGCAATATCAATGAGCTGGATTCTCCGGCGCTTGTTGTTTACCCTGTTCGGGTGAAGCAAAACATTCAGACAGCGATTCAAATGATTGGCGATGTCAATCGACTACGGCCTCATATCAAAACAAATAAATCGCTCGACGTTTCGATGTTAATGATTGAGGCAGGAATCAGGAAATTTAAATGTGCAACCATTGCTGAGGCCGAAATGCTTGCTATGGCAAAAGCGCCTGATGTATTGCTCGCGTACCAGCCAGTCGGTCCAAAGCTTGACAGGTTTGTTGCGTTAATTAAAAAATACCCGGTAACAAGTTTTTCGTGTTTGGTGGATAATGAAGAGGCAGCCAAAGAAATGGCCGCCGTGTTTAATAAAAACCATTTAACCGTTCCTGTTTATCTCGATCTTAATGTTGGCCAAAATCGAACTGGAATCGAACCTGGAAACGGAGCGCTTCAGTTGTATAAATTATGCGCCGGATTAAAAGGGATTAGACCAGTCGGATTGCACGCCTACGATGGTCATATTCGTGATATCGATTGGAACGTGCGAAAAGAAAATTGTGATAAGGCTTTTGAAACTGTCGAACAACTAAAAAATGAAATTGTAAAAACGGACTTGGCAGAACCAATTCTTGTCATCGGAGGCACTCCAACATATTCAATTCATTGTAAAAGAAAAAATATTGAATGCAGTCCCGGGACATTTATTTACTGGGATAAAGGATACATCGACCTCTGCCCCGAACAATCTTTCGTTCCGGCCGCGCTCGTTGTATCAAGAGTCATTTCTCTGCCTGTAAACAAAATTTGTGTCGATCTCGGGCATAAATCAATTGCAGCGGAGAATGAATTGTCGAGACGAGTATATTTCCTCAATGCTCCGGATTTAAAATTTATCGGACAAAGCGAAGAACATTTGGTTGCGGAACCACAGGATGCGCATTCATACCGGATTCATGATGTATTCTTTGGATTGCCATTTCATATTTGTCCAACGGTTGCATTATACGAACGTGCGTACACGGTGAACGACCATGTGGTAAATGGGGAATGGAAAACGACGGCGCGGGACAAAAAGATTACCGTGTGAGGATTTTAAATATATGCGCTGCAGAAGCAGGAGAGATAATGAACAAAAGTCGATCAGCCATTCTTACATAAATTAAAATTAATTTGTGGATTCGTTTGACCTTTTACGGGGCACGAATTCATACATCTTCACTATTCAACATGTTTACTATCGATGCACATCTTGATCTTAGCATGAATGCCATGGAATGGAATCGCGACTTACGGCGACCCATAACCGAAATCAATGAAAGAGAGTCTGGCTTGCGGGACAAACCCGACCGTGGCAATTCAGTTGTTTGTTTACCTGAATTGCGGCGCGGGAATATTGGACTGGTTGTTGCCACGATGATAGCGAGGTATGTCGCTCCCGATAACCCGCTAAAAGGATGGCATTCACCCGAGCAGGCATGGGCACAAACGCAAGCACAGTTAGCATGGTACAATGCCATGGAACGTGAAGGCGAAATGATCCAGGTAAATGATCTTGCATCGCTCGAATTGCACCTGCATTCATGGAGCAATCATGTTGTCCCCAATGAGAAAAAACCAATCGGATATATTTTAAGTCTTGAAGGCGCGGACTCCCTTGTGACGATCGATCACCTCGAAATCATGTACCAGCGTGGACTTCGTGCTGTTGGTCCTGCACATTACGGACCAGGCAGGTATGCAAATGGAACAGACGCCACCGGAAAAATGAACAAAAATGGATTGGATTTGCTGAGCAAAATGGAAGCATTAAATATTATTTTGGATGCAACCCATTTGTGTGATGATGCATTTTGGCAGGCGCTCGATCATTTCCACGGTCAGGTCTGGGCAAGCCATAATAATTGTCGCGCCATTGTAAATCATAATCGGCAATACAGCGATGAACAAATAAAAGCATTGATCGAAAGAGGCGCAGTCATTGGAGCCGCAATGGATGCCTGGATGATCGTCCCAAACTGGGTGCGTGGCAAATCAACTCCGAAGAATATGGATTGTAATCTCGAGAAACTAATGGATCATATCGATCATATTTGTCAGATTGCAGGTAACACACTTCACGTCGGTATCGGGTCGGATCTCGATGGCGCATTCGGCAAAGAACAATGTCCATTTGATATTGGCACGATCGCGGATATACAAAACATCCCATCATTACTCCGCAAAAGAGGCTACGCAGAATCAGACATAGAGAATATCATGCATGGTAATTGGACCAGGTTTTTGAAGAACGCATGGAGCTGATTGGTTGATTATAAAACGTCATTTCGAGCGGAGTTGCTGAACGCGGCGAAGCAACGACGTGAGAAATCTAGCCGACGTTTTAGCGATATTCCTGCCGACTATTGGCGTAAAATTTCTCGCTTCGCCTCTTGAAAGATTGGTCAGCTTTCACCTCGCATTTGGCACAATTCTTTCTACCTATTACCTACCAAAATCTGATCCCCATGAACAGCCATCTTTCCCAAAACAGGATTATTTCATATTTAATCATCTTTGCATTAGTCATTTCAGGTTGTAAAAAAGATGAATCTGCAAAGAAGCCGCAAGGACCTGATGATCCCGGTTCCCCGAATTCTCCTGTTACTCCAAATTCATCATGCTCAGCCGTCGCAGGTGATGCCGAAAATATCACGATATTTCCAGTAGATAATGCTTGGAACAAGGACATTTCTGGTGAACCTGTTGATCCCTATAGCAGCCAAATTATCGCGAATTTTTCTTCATCTCCATTGAAAGCAGATTTCGGAAGCGGTCTATGGGAAAATGCTCCGATTGGAATTCCGTTTGTTGTAGTGTGTGGAGACCAAGCTAAGTCTGTTGTTACATTTCGTGCGAACAGTTATGACGATAATTATGGAGATGAAAGTGATGCGGGACCTTACGCTATTCCGTTAACTGCACCAATTGAAGGAAATGGTGACGGTGATAGTCATGTTATTGCTGTTGATAAGGATAATGGGATATTGTATGAATTATATAATGCCAGTAAAAATGGTGATCATTGGGAAGCATCATCCGGCGCAATCTTCGATCTGAAATCAAATCAATTGCGCCATGCAGATTGGACGTCGGCGGATGCAGCTGGCTTGCCAATCTTCCCAGGTCTCGTCAGATATGACGAAGTATTGAAAGGAACTATTGATCACGCAATTCGATTTACTCTCAATAAAACCCATGTGCAGGCTGCATACATTGCCCCGGCAACGCATAAAGTGAATGGTACGGGCGGACAATATGGTTTACCATTCGGAGCGCGAATACGTTTGAAAAGCAATTTTGATATCAGCGGATACTCATCCCGATTACAAGTGATACTAATTGCAATGAAGAAATATGGATTGATCCTCGCTGACATCGGAAGTAACATGTATGTTAGCGGAGCACCTGACGAACGGTGGGATAATGATGAATTGCATCAGCTTGGCAGCATCACTGCAAATGATTTTGAAGTAGTAAAATTTAATTAATAGGATTACATGCTCGCGTGGAGGTAATCCTTCAACTGGGTGATTGTTTCCTGTTGCGTCAGAATCGTTTCGCGAACGAGATCGTTGATCGATACAATCCCAACTAAAGCCTCATTCTCGAAAACGGGCAAATAACGGATGTTTTTATCTGACATCAACTGCATGCAATATTCAATCGAATCTGATGGAGTAACTCTTGGAAGTTCTTCGGATAAAATTTCGGACACTTTAGTATCGGTGGAGGATTTACCTTTTAGAATTACTTTTCGGGAATAATCTCTTTCAGTCATTATGCCGAGATATTCACCGGCGGTGGTTGTCACCATGATAGATCCGATGTTTTGGTCAGCCATGATTTTCAAGGCATCCAAAACAGTCGTGTCAGGAGCAACGGACGTGATTTTTCTTCCCTTATGGGAAAAGATATCAGAGACTTTTTTCATACAGCAATGTTGGGTTGATACGTTAGATTGATCGTTGGTCGTAATTTACGACTTTTAAAAAGAAAATCAAACAAATAAGATTGCACATTTCATGTGGATATTGGCCTCCAGAGTGCATCTTACTAGTAATTGCTTAGAAAAGGAAAGCCAGTTTTGCCTTTAAAAAGAATGGACTGCCGGGAGTGTAATTCAGTTCCGTTACGGGTGCAGGCTCACCTTTCAGGCGTGAAGTGGTGGCGAATTGGGCTTCGTTCCATTTGGTGTTGAACAGATTTTCTACTGACAGTCCCACTTCAAATTTCTTCCGTGTATAGTTGATCGCGGCATCGGCCACAAAATATCCTTTTGCTACAATTGAATTGTCATTATTTGCCGGCCTGTCCTTCATATAACGATAGTTGATTCCGCCGCTAAAACCATCTTCTGATTTGTAAAAAATGCCCCCGGTGCTGGTCATTGTAGGAGCGAGTGGGATATAGTTCTGTCCTTTTGAAGCATCCAGTAATTTTGGATCTGTAATATTCCAATTGAGGTTGGCGTAAATTTTATTTGTAAGCTGGTAGCGGGCAATCAGATCAATCCCGCGCCGTCTCGTTTTTCCGCTGGGTTCAAGATTGCCATCATCGCCTACATATACAAATTCCTGTTGAAGGTATAAATACCAGACAGTAACGTTCAGGAATAAACGCTTAATGGGTTTCCAAATAGCACCTACGTCAGATGCATACGCCGATGGCAAAACTTCGTGACCGCCATTGGCCACGACCACCCGTGCATCATTGGAATGAAAACCCTTACCTGTCTTTATGTAAAATTGAAGATTTGAATTGACGGTGTACTGGATATTGAGTTTCGGGCTGAGGATATATTTTCCCTGTGACGAAAGTTGCGGACCAATTTTGTCTCTGTAATCAAAATTCAGATAATCCAATCGAATGCCGGCGTCAATCATCCAGTTTCCTGTATTCATTTGCTCGTCTATGTATCCAAATATATTCGCTTCGCGGATGTTGCCAAGTTTAACATCACGTAAAAACTCACGTTTAGCTACATGCGCTAATCTACTACTATTTACTGCGTCGTACCGAAGGCCACTTCCATACGTGGTGCGCAGTGTCCAATTTCCAAAGTCATTTGTATGATTAAATTTTGAAAGATATCCAAGCATATTCCTGCGTTCTGCCTGGTTGATTTCGTCACCATTCACCGAATCGATCGCGTAAAAAGTGAAATTGGAATATAGATTAAAAAGATAGTGGCTAAAGTAGAATTGATTTTCCCAATTACTTTTACTTGAAAAGCGATGCGACAACAGCACGTTTATATTTTCTCTTTCGGTATTTCCTCCCTCCGTCGGATCAATTGAGCCAAAGCGGCCAATTAAACCATTTGTTACAGCTCTTTCGGGGATTTGTCCCGATGCATCCCATTTGCTTTTGAAGAAAGAAAGAGAAGAGATCAATTGGGTTCGATCATTCAATGCAACATTATATTTCCCAAATAAATTGATGCGATTGAAATTTTGCTTGTGATCCGTTGCACCATCCGTGTAATAAAGATCGCCGGCGATGTACGCATTTTGTTTGTCCTTATTTTTTTTCAATACGTCAAGCATAGCAAGCGTTCTGAATGTGTTGAACATCCCGCGTTCAATTTGTATTCTACTTTTCTCAATGTTTTGATAAGTTGAGAAGTTGACATAACCTGCCGTGTTGAGGTTGCCATGCTGGGCGTAATAGGGACCCGCACCAAAATCAATATTGTTGATTGTTTCTGGAATGATGAAATGAGCGTCTGCATATCCTTGTCCATGAGCATGTGAAACCATGTTCACAGGGAGGCCATCGACGCTTACCTGCACATCGGTTCCATGATCACAATCAAAACCACGTAAAAAAATTTGTTCTGCCTTGCCGCCGCCTGCATGTTGAGCGATAAATAATCCGGGTACGATCCGCATCAGTTCTTCTGTATTACGAACCGGTTTGAGATCAAGATCTATTTTTCCTAATGTGCTGAATTTTGGTGAACTGTTGTTTGAAATGATAACGACATCTTTCATATTGATTACGTCGTGCTCAAGTTGCGCAAAGACCATTTTCTCCTTTTTCGCATCTATGGTGATTGGCTTATACCCAATGTATGTAATCAATAATGAAGTATTCTCTTCATTTAATTTCAGCGAGAAATTTCCATATTGGTCGGTCAATGTTTTTGCGGAAGGATTCCTCACTTGTTGTACAAATGCAGACTCTAAGGGTTGTCGGCTGAAGGCGTCAATAACTTTTCCAGTGATCCATTGGGGTCTCGCGTGCAGAAAACCAAACAGCGTCAATAACAATAGTAAACTTTTTTGCATAGCGGTTTTGGTAATTATTGAATTCGAATAATTCAATAGGGTGGGTGTTTAGGATAATTACGCAAAGAGCAGTTGGTTGGATTTCGAACTTGCAGCAATCATGCTTTCACCTTCAAATCCGCGCGCAAGTTTTTATCGTATGTAGAAGGAAATCACTTTTTCGAAGTACCATGAGTCAACATCATAACGATAACTTTTTGCGTCCGTTACTTCGCGGAGCAGGCATAGTGATTTTGTTTTTATTATTCAGCGGATCCTTGTCGGCCCATGCTGTACTGAACGAATTGCAGCAAATGTCGAGGACTGACGCGGCGTTATTGTACTTGGGCTTGGGCTACAAGCATATTCTTCCCCTTGGATTCGATCACATTTTATTTGTTTTAAGTTTATACCTTCTCAGCCCTAATATAAAATCGATTGCGCTGCAATCAGCAGCATTTACCGTTGCTCATTCAATCACGCTTGCGTTAGCCATGTATGGTGTAATTAGTCCCGCGCCAGAGATCGTTGAACCGCTGATTGCTTTGTCAATCATGTATGTCGCATTTGAAAATATTTTCTCTCCACGATTAAAACCCACGCGTATTGGTGTCGTTTTTTTATTTGGATTGGTTCATGGATTGGGCTTTGCCGGAACGCTTAGTCAACTCGGGTTACCTCAAAACGCTTACCTTCTTTCTTTAGTCATGTTTAATATTGGCGTCGAATTGGGACAGCTCTCTGTAATCCTGCTTGCTTTTATTTTGTTTGGGAAATGGTTTGGTGGGAAAAAGATATATCGTCCGGTGGTTGTGATTCCGTTATCGGCAATCATTTTTGCAGTAGCTGGATATTGGACATTTGAAAGATTGTTTTAACTACTACGCATCAGAAAAGAATTCCGGGCACTAAATCCAAATCAATTTTGACTTCGTAAGTGTGACTGGCAAACCGCTGAAGTAAAAACTCTTGTCAGAGTGAGCCAGACTGGTCCGATGAACCCCGGTTGCGATGGCCGGGGTTCTGTTTAAAACATTATTTTTCCCACCAGGATGTATTGTGGGATGCGCCGGTTACTTCAGTAGGTTTTCCCGGTTGCGGTAGAAACAGATCGATGTTCTTTTGCTTGGCAAATTCACACAACTTTTGAATTGGTTCCTTCCATGCGTGGAGGGCGAGGTTAAAAGTCCCCCAATGAATCGGCATCATTAATTTCCCTTTCAATGCAAGATGAGCGTCACTTGCTTTGTCTGGTCCCATATGGATACTTGCCCAGTTGGGATGATAGGCGCCGATTTCAAGCATTGTCAGATCAAAGGGACCGAACATCTTACCAATTGTTTCAAATCCGGGGAACCATCCTGAATCAGCTCCAAAGAAAATATTATGTTGGGCTGTTTTAATAACGAATGATGACCACAGCGTTTGATTGCGGTTTATTATTCCCCGTCCCGAAAAATGTCGGGCAGGCGTTGCCGTTAGCTGCGCGTTGCCCTTAATAGAAGCGCTATCACCCCAATTCATTTCGAGAATATTTTCTTTTTTGATTCCCCATTTTTGTAAAAGAGCGCCAACGCCGAGAGAACAATAAAAGGGAATGTTCTCACGAGCAAATTTTTTTATTGTTGATGCATCGAGGTGATCATAATGATCGTGAGAAATGATGATCGCATCTAAGTGCGGTAAATCATCCAAAGAGACTGGCGGAGAAAAAAAACGCTTCGGTCCCGCAAACGAAACAAAAGATACGCGCTCGCTCCACACAGGATCCGTCAAAATAGTGAGACCATCTATTTCTATTAATATTGACGAATGACCAATCCATGTGATGCGCAAACCGGATACAGGTTTTGTTTTGAAGATTGCGACATCAGTTTTAAAGGGCCCTGGTTTAATTTTTGGAACGACCTCTTCCTTTGATACCATATATTGCCACAACGTGTTCCACATCTTGCCGGGCTGCATGACTACTGTCGGGACAGTATTCAAAAATTCATTTCCCTTTTTCTTTGCTGGTTCAATCATAAAACTCCGGAGTAGTGTTTGATGCTTGCCAAAAGTATTGTCAAATTCGTCATTCGGAAAAGATTTCAAATTGTAAATTCCACGTTGACAGGGGCTTTTATCCCGCCATCTGTATTTGGGAAGATATTACGAATAAAATTCGGTAACAATAAATTATTTTGTATTTAATTCTGTATTTGTTTAATTTTACAGAAAAAAATATGGAAGCGGATTTGGACAAGATAGATCTCCATATACTACAGCGCATGCAGTTGAATGCGCGTATTTCCAATGTGGATCTTGCGAGAGAATTGGAGATGGCACCTTCGGCCGTATTGGAACGTGTGAAGAAGTTGGAACAAAGGAAAGTGATCACACACTACACGACGAACATCGATCCGGTTTTGCTTGATCAAAAGCTGCTCGCCTTTATTTTTATCAAAGCGACGGACGGATTAGGTTGCTCCACAACGGGACAAGCGCTTGCCAAAATTCCCGAAGTGCAGGAAGTGCATCATGTTGCGGGAGAAGATTGTTACCTGGTAAAAGTGCGGACGAACGATTCGGCTTCGTTGATGTCACTCATGCGTAACAAATTCAGTAAGATCCCAAATATTGTTTCTACTAAAACAACGATTGTCCTTGAAACAGTGAAAGAAGAGCAAATACTTGTAATACCTAAAAAATGATTTTATGTCTGAAGTGCAGCGCGGGCCGGTTTCACGTACAATGGTGATCGTTGCTTTTGCTATCGTTTACCTCGTGTGGGGTTCAACTTATTTTTTTATTAAGATTGCCATCCAGGATATTCCACCAATGATCATGGCGGCGATGAGATTTTTTAGCGCCGGACTCCTGTTATTCCTATGGTGTGCGTTGAACGGTGAAAAGTTATTCAATAAGAAAAATATTTCTCGTGCACTGATCAGCGGATTCCTGTTGCTCGTTATCGGTAACGGCGCCGTTGTTCTGTCTGAAAAATATTTGCCGAGTTCACTCGCAGCGGTGATAGCTTCTACATCTCCATTTTGGGTAGTGATCCTTGACAAAAGAAACCATAAAGTAAATCTCAGCAGCAGGAAGACTGTCGCCGGTCTGATCACGGGCTTTATAGGCGTGGTATTTTTATTTAGTGAAAATGCAATTAAAGCGTTGTCAAATCCAGGGAACGGATGGGAAATCATTTCGCTGGGAATATTGGTGATTGGTGCTGTAGCATGGGGTGGGGGATCTCTCTATTCCAAATATAACTCAACAGGCGACTCGCAGGCTGTTAATGCGTCATGGCAAATGTTATCAGCAGGTATTATGTTTATCCCGATAAGTATGTCCAGTAGTGAATGGAAAGATTTTCACTGGAGTTCGGTTAGTACGAATTCATGGCTGGCACTAACATACCTGATCACATTTGGATCGCTAATAGGATTCAGCGCTTATACATGGTTGTTAAAAGTGCGCCCCGCTGTTCAAGTGAGTACACATGGTTACGTGAACCCCGTGGTGGCTGTACTCCTGGGTACTTTGCTTGGACACGAGCATATGACGGGTTTACAGCTTACAGGATTAGTCGTGATTCTTACTAGCGTGCTTTTATTGAACCTGGAAAAATATCGGAGCCAGCAGCGACGAGTGGCGCAACCTGGACAAAGGGTTATTAAGAGAAAGGTTCTTTCGAGAGTCTTATAAAATCGAAACATTTCACGCAGAGGCACAAAGCATGGTTGAACATCTTTGCGCCTTTGCGTGAAATGTTTTTTAAAACTATTTAAAATCCTTCCGGTAAATGATCAGAGGAAAGAGCAAAATTAAACCGAGTAAAAAATAAAAAGCTAGATCGACGGATGTGCGGTATTGATACCAAAAGCAGGCTCCGAAGACTGTGAGCGCCGTCCCGATCAGCATCGCCTGGGTCCACGCCTTTCTCTGTAATCTTCTTAAATCACCA
>Ga0163162_10001864_pt1 | contig 19846 bp, 12 predicted proteins | sample S55metaG_FD_115310 | JGI IMG/M metagenome (GOLD analysis project Ga0163162, IMG submission 115310) | Switchgrass rhizosphere microbial communities from Kellogg Biological Station, Michigan, USA - S5-5 metaG | ecosystem: Host-associated > Plants > Roots > Rhizosphere > Soil | place: USA...
CATACTTTGATTTTTAAATGTTTTTTTGTTAATGATAATGTAAGGAGATTTTGTTGATGCAAATGTCCAAATAAAATTTAACACATTTTAACATTCAATGTTAAATAATTATTAAGTCGGTCATATTTTTTCAACATTTAATATATACTATACTAATTACAACATTCAGTTTATCAATAGATTGGTAATAAATCTAAACTTTTAATAACAAAACTAGCAGTTGCTTATAATTTAAGCATAAAACTAAAGTTAATATTGGTATTTTTCCAATAACAGATATCAACAACATTTTTTGAACCATAAACATCCCTATTATTTATTTTTTTAATCGCTTATCCATATATAATTCTGCAAACTTCGATAATTAAGCCTTCATTTGTAAAGAGAATAATCTTAACAATATTCAGTCATTGTAAATTTTAACAGGTATCTGAATATTGGCTTAGCCAATTGACATTTTTTTTTTAGTTTTGGACGATGGTTAACGGAGCTATCTCCTTTAATTTTTGGTAATGTAAAGTTTAAGCCTTAAACCAAGAGCGAAATCAACACCTTGCCTGTAAATACAGAACAATTAAGAAACAGATATCTTTAATCAGATAGGAACATGCTGTCCATAATTAAATATCATTTATTATGGCAAACTCGATCTGAAAGATAAATAACAAATTAAAAAAAACAGATGAATTACGACGTTATTGTTTTAGGCAGCGGCCCTGGTGGTTATGTAGCTGCAATCAGAGCTTCTCAATTGGGACTAAAAGTAGCCATTGTTGAGCGTGAATCATTAGGTGGTATTTGTTTAAACTGGGGCTGTATCCCTACTAAAGCGCTTTTAAAAAGTGCTCAGGTTTTCGAATATATTAATCATGCTGCTGATTACGGAATACAGGTTGCCGAAGCAAAGACAGATTTTGCTGCTGTGGTAAAACGCAGCCGTGGCGTTGCCGATGGCATGAGTAAAGGCGTTCAATTTTTAATGAAAAAAAATAAAATTGACGTGATTATGGGTACTGGTAAAGTAAAGCCAGGAAACAAATTAGAAGTTAAAGGTGCTGATGGTTCTCAAAAAGAACTAAGTGCCAAAAACATCATCATTGCTACAGGTGCCCGTTCAAGAGAATTGCCTAACCTGAAACAGGATGGTAAAAAAATTATCGGCTACCGCCAGGCCATGGTACTCCCTGAGTTACCAAAGAGCATGGTTGTGGTAGGTTCTGGTGCTATCGGTGTAGAGTTTGCATATTTCTATGCTACTATGGGCACGAAAGTAACCATCGTAGAATTTATGGAGAACGTTGTTCCGGTTGAAGACGAAGATGTATCTAAACAATTGTTACGCAGCCTTAAAAAAGTGGGTATCGACGTAATGACTTCAGCAAGTGTTGAATCAGTTGATACCAGCGGGGCAGGTTGTAAAGTTTCTGTTAAAACCGCTTCGGGCATGCAAACCATCGAGGCCGACATCGTACTTTCAGCAGCAGGTATTGTAGCTAACATCGAAAACATTGGTTTAGAAGAAACCGGAATCAAAACCGAAAAAGGCAAAATTGTTACCGATGAGTTCTACAACACTTCAGTTAAAGGTTATTATGCCATTGGCGATGTAGTTGGCGGACAAGCATTGGCACACGTAGCTTCGGCAGAAGGTATTATTTGTGTAGAAAAAATTGCCGGTCAACATGCTGAACCTTTAGATTACAATAATATCCCTGGATGTACCTATTGCTCACCAGAAATTGCTTCTGTAGGATATACCGAAAAAGCAGCTAAGGCAGCTGGTTACGAATTAAAAATTGGTAAATTTCCGTTCTCTGCATCAGGTAAGGCAAGTGCTGCCGGTGCCAAAGATGGTTTCATAAAATTAATTTTCGATGCCAAGTACGGAGAATTATTAGGTGCGCACATGATTGGTGCCAATGTTACCGAAATGATCGCTGAAATTGTTGTGGCCCGTAAATTAGAAACTACCGGACACGAAATGATCAAATCTGTTCATCCTCACCCAACCATGAGCGAAGCCATTATGGAAGCTGCCGCTGATGCCTACGGAGAAGTGATTCACTTATAAGGCACAAGATTTAAAGGCGGAAGGCATAAGGTGCCAAAACTTAAGTAAACTGAGATTATTCCAAAAACCCTTTAGTTAATCCTAAAGGGTTTTTGTATTTTTATAGTCCATTTTTTCTAAACCCTAAACCCTAAACCCTAAACCCTAAACCCTAAACCCTAAACCCTAAACCCTAAACCCTAAACCCTAAACCCTAAACCCTAAATGAAACTCCACACCATAAACACAGGCTTATTTAAATTAGATGGCGGTGCCATGTTCGGCGTTGTGCCCAAAGCCATCTGGCAAAAAACCAATCCTGCTGATGCGAACAATCTTTGCACCTGGGCCATGCGCTGTTTGTTGATCGAAGATGGCAATCAGTTGATTTTAGTGGATACCGGAATTGGAAACAAACAGGACGAAAAGTTTTTCAGTCATTATTATCTGCACGGGGATAATTCGATGGAAAAATCACTGGCACATTTGGGCTTTAATACAGCCGATATTACGGATGTTTTTCTTACACACCTGCACTTCGACCATGTAGGCGGAGCAATAGTGAGAGAAAATGACAAACTGGTGCCTGCATTTAAAAATGCTAATTATTGGAGCAATGAAAAACATTGGCATTGGGCTGTAGAACCAAATGCAAGGGAAAAAGCTTCATTTTTAAAAGAAAATATTTTACCTATCCAGGAAAGTGGACAACTAAAATTTGTAGCCGAAGAAGAAAATATAGAATGGCAAAAGGATATCAATATCAGCTTTGCTTACGGCCATACGGATGCCATGATGTTGCCTAAAATTAGCTACAAAGGAAAAACTATTGTGTATATGGCTGATCTGTTACCTTCAGTAGGTCACCTGCCCCTGCCCTATGTAATGGCATACGATATGTTTCCGTTAAAAACATTAACCGAGAAACAAGCCTTTTTGGAAGAAGCAGTAGAGAACAATTATATCCTATTTCTGGAGCACGATCCCATTAACGAGTGCTGTACCTTAAAACGTACAGAGAAAGGCGTTCGCGTGGCAGAAACCTTTAACCTAAGCGATATTTAATGATCAGGCCAGCCCAACCAGAAGACGCAGCTCAAGTGGTCCCCCTATTACTTCAGGCCATGGGCGAGCTTGCCCCAAAGTTAACCCACACAAAAAATCGCGATACCATTAACCTCATCTTTGAACATTTTTTTCAACAGGTAGGCAATCAATACAGCTATGAAAACACTTTGGTTTTTGAAGAAGCAGGAAAAGTACTCGGTTCATTAACCGCTTATGATGGTGCAAAACTGATTGAACTTAGAAAACCATTTTTAGCTTATCTAAATCAGCCGGATGCGGATGATCACAACCTAGATGCAGAAACTCAGAGTGGCGAATTTTATCTCGACAGTATTAGCGTACACGCCAGTGCACAAGGCAAAGGCATAGGCAAACAACTCATTACAGCAGGCATTGCTTTGGGTTTGCAACTGGGGCATCAAAACATTGGTTTATTAGTGGACCAAAATAATGAGCGCGCCTTAAAGCTTTACCAGCAAATGGGTTTTAAGATCCAAAATGAAAAGGAATTTATGGGAGGCAGCTACCACCATATGGTATTTGAAGTTAAATAGCACATAGGAGATTACATCAAAAATCGTCATTTCCGGGCCGAAGTAATCTCTGAGCATATGCGACTAGCGATCGTAGTAAGATTGTTTCGCAGGCTGAAAAACCTTTATATAATGACGACTTTTTTTTAAGTACTAAAACGGCTGAAGACATTGCGACATTAATTTTTAAAATAAATAATGATGCGTTTAGCACCTCACTCCTTCCTCTAAACGCTACCCAACTAACGCTAAACATTTTTTTTGCAATTTTATTTGTATTTAATCTAAATAATGCCAATTTTTGTAACCGATGGAAAAAGCGTGTATAGATATTAACCAACTCGTTAACGTATTCTCAAATACCCATGGTTCAATTTATCAATCAGATAAGTTAAACTGCTTTTACGTAGATTTTGGCGGTAAGTTTGCACGCTACAACTGTCTTTCCCTTCAAAAACTTAAAGCTGTTGTAGAATAGATTGATGTTGAAGCACTCCTTTTAAATACTCACAAAGCGGATTTTGAATTGGTTACCTTTAACGGTTGCGAACACATCTATTTACTTAGTGCGCTGGAAATTATCGCTTTAAAAGATTTATTACACGGTACCTTTACCATGTTTAAACTTAATCATATCATTAGCGATTGCCTTTATAGATTAGTTTACTAGTTAGTTTATTGGTTCATTAGCCATTGGTTTATTGGTCTTGCAAATTGGTTATTGGCTAATTGCAATTCCTATCACCCCATCTTCCTGAACCTGATTTAGCATCTAAAATTGAGTCATTTAATTGTTAATGATCGATAATAGAGAAATCCTTATCCGCATACCTTCCATCACAAAAGATCCTTCATTGCATTCAGAATGACAAATTACTGAAAAAAGTATTTTTGTACTGGATACTGCAAATTCATTTGAAGCTTCATCCTGAGATAAATTCAGGGTGACGGCCTGGATAGAAATTGAAAACTACCAACTGAAAATTGAAAACCGAAAACCGCAAACCGCAAACTGGAAACCGCCAACTGCCATCATCCTTCTGATCCTCAGCCACTATCCGTCTCGCGTTATCCATTCATTTTCAATCATCCGTTTCACATCTTACATCATCCATCCAACCTTATTTAAACTGATTACAAATAACTAATTATCAGCAATTTAGACTAATTTCATATTGCAAATAAATTAGTATCCAGAACAAATTCAGTTTACATTTGTATTGTTATTAAAGTACAGAAATATGAAAGATCTAATGCGTATCAAATGTTTAATATCTCAGGATATCGAAACATTATTAAATCAGCAAATTAAAAAAGAGGCTCACTCTTCATCACTATATCTATCTATGTCATCTTGGTGCGATCAAAATGGCTTTGACTTTTCGGCAGATTATTTCTTGAAGCAATCTGAAGAAGAAAGAGTACACCAGCTTAAATTATTCAAATATGTATTGGATATGGGTGGAAATGCAATCTCTCCGGAAGTTAGCGGAATCAAAACAGACTTCGCAAGTTTCAGAGAAGTTTTCGAAGACGCTTTGGAAGCTGAAATCTCCATTACCCAAAGTTTCAAAAACATTGCAGCCAGATGCCACAAAGAACAGGATTTCGTAACCATGGAATTTTTAAACTGGTTCTTGAAAGAGCAACGTGAAGAGGAATACAAAGCACGCAGAGCTTTAGAATTGTTCGAAGTAATTGGCGAGGAGGGTACCGGAAGATGGGAAATTGATAAACACGTGAATAAAATCTCTTATTCAGAAGAATAACAACAACAAAACATATATTGAAAAGCTATCCAATTCGGGTAGCTTTTTTTTTATGCATAAAAAATTTGACGAAATACAAGCGCTAGCGTATTAAGATCCCCGCATACGCGAGGATGACGACATTCCTTAGTCCTTAACTCAATATGTGTTTAACCTGCATTTCTCATCTTTTTAATCTGGGAGAGTAACCTAGAAGGCAAATTCATTTGTTTCCCGCTAATCGCGCAGAAAAGAACCGAAGATCTAGGGGGATTGTATTAGTTGTAAAGGGAAAAGCATATCGCATTAAGATTCCCGCATGCGCAAGGATAACGAAACTATAACTCTTTCCACCACGCTTTATCCGACAGTTATCCGATTGGGATAATATATAAAAAAAGAAAAGCCCCAGTTTTCTGGAGCTTTCTTGGTTTTAGGTTGTTTGGTTTATGTTGATTATGAATAAGTCTTGAAGTTTTTATAAAAAAAGCGCCGTTGCCAGCGCTTTTTTTAAACCAAATATATAATAATAATTAACGAGCATTACAAAAGTACACATTTTATTCATTATCGCAATATTTTTGATAAAAAAATTCAAAATTTTATATAAAAAAATTAAAAACACTTAAATAATTAAGTTTAAAAACACAAAAATCATATTAAAATTAAAAATAAGACAAATAAACCCCATCAAATACACCATTTAAACACCTTAATCAATGTTAATTAAATTATTAAATAAAAAAAACAAATATAAAATCCAAAAATTAGATACTACACTCAATAATTTAATAAAAAAATAATAAAAACGAGTGTTATAAATGTAATTTCATCAGCAATCATTATATAACATATTAAAATAGCGCAATGTGATCGTACCCGAGGCTAACACGAATTAACCATTTAAAAAAACTGCAAACCGAAAACCACAAACTGTTAACTGATACCAGTTTTTTTTCTAAATTTGCGCCTTTTACAGATAACGATATGATTAAGAGACAGCAAATTAAAGATTTATTAAAGTCGACAGCATTTGACACAGACGTAACGGTTATGGGATGGGTTAGAACTTTCCGTAATAATCAGTTTATTGCCTTAAATGACGGATCTTGCATGAGCAATATCCAGGTAGTGATCGATTTTAATAATTTGCCTGACGAGCTGTTGAAAAGAATAACAACCGGCGCGGCCATTGCCGCAACTGGTAAATTGATCGAATCGTTGGGTAAAGGCCAAACAGTAGAGATTAAAGCAACCAGTGTGGAAATTTTGGGTGATAGCGACCCTGAAAAATTTCCTTTGCAACCTAAAAAACACAGTTTAGAGTTTTTACGCGAAATTGCACACCTGCGTTTCCGTACCAATACCTTTAATGCCGTTTTTAAGGTACGCCATGCTTTGGCTTTCGCTATCCACCAGTTTTACAACGAACGCGGTTTTGTATACATGCACACGCCTGTAATTACGGCCAGTGATGCTGAAGGTGCAGGCGAAATGTTTAAAGTAACCACTTTGGATTTCGACAACCCACCAAGAACAGAGGAAGGTAAAGTAGATTTCTCTCAAGATTTCTTTGCCCGTGCCACCAACTTAACCGTATCCGGTCAGTTAGAGGGCGAGCTGGCAGCCATGGCTTTTGGCAAAATTTATACTTTCGGACCAACCTTCAGGGCTGAAAACTCAAATACTACACGCCATTTGGCCGAATTCTGGATGATTGAGCCTGAGTTTGCCTTTGCCGACCTGGAAGACAACATGCAGCTTGCAGAAGATATGATGAAGTACGTCATAAAATATGCTTTAGATAACTGCAAAGACGAATTAGAATTCTTAAATACGCGTTTAGCCGAAGAAGATAAACAAAAACCACAGAACGAACGCAGCGAATTTAGCTTGTTAGAGAAATTGGATTTCTGCTTAGCCAATGATTTTGAACGCTTAACGTATACAGAAGCTATCAGGATTTTAAAATCTTCTAAACCAAACCAGAAGAAACAGTTTAAATACCTGATTGATGAATGGGGTGCTGATTTACAAAGCGAGCACGAACGTTACCTGGTAGAAAAACACTTTAAAAAACCGGTAATCTTAACCGATTATCCTGCAGATATCAAATCTTTCTATATGCGCCAGAATGAACCGGATGCTGAAGGCAGACAAACGGTAGCCGCCATGGATATTTTATTTCCAGGCATCGGCGAAATGATTGGCGGATCGCAGCGTGAAGAACGTTTAGACCGTTTAACCCAACGCATGGAAGCTTTAAACATTCCACAGGATGAATTGTGGTGGTATTTAGATACCCGTCGTTTTGGTACAGCGCCACATGCTGGTTTCGGTTTAGGTTTTGAGCGCTTAGTATTGTTCGTAACCGGGATGACCAACATCCGCGATGTAATTGCTTTCCCAAGATTCCCGAAAAACGCAGAGTTTTAGAAGGGTTTAGGGTTTAGGGTTTAGGGTTTAGGAAAAACAGCCCCATAAACCAAAGAAGTCAAGTTTAAAAAACTTGACTTCTTTTTTTCTTCATTAAGACCCTGAAATAAACTCAGGGTGACGACCGGGTTAATATAATCCTATACCAATTGGATGATTTTGAACATTCATCCCGGCGGGATGCCTCATGGGTAACCAATTGTTCAATTCGTGTTTTCGTTCCATAGGAACGTTTAGTGATTTTCCCGTAACTATCATCACAATTGTGGCCACCTAAACCTGATTGAAATGAAAAGCCCGCAAACGAGGAACGAGTGCGGACTTGTAATGAAAAGCAGGAAATAAACAATCCTAAGTACTGCTGCCCCCTGCTTTCTAAAAAAACTAAAGAGTTGTGCCATAAGCTACACTTCCGAAGTTCTATCCGTACTCATGCCCTTTCAGACTTCGGAAGCCTAACCCACAACTGCCCTTGCGCTAAAAAAACGTGCTTTCTTCCAGCCAGACTTATCTTCCTTCCTCATGCATGGTATCTCCGTACGGATTGGCATGCGCGTAATCTACTGCTGAAACCTTATAATCGGTAGGCGCAAAGCTCTGCGCAGTACTCAAGGCCATTCCTAATTCGTAACGTGTTGGATATGGTGTTTTTAACAAACTACCTGCCGGGATATAAGGGAAAGTCTCCAGATAACTCTGCATTACACTTGGGCTTACGCGCCTGTTGATATAAGCCCTGCTTAACTGATGTGTTTCTCTCAAACCCGCAGCACCTAACAATTCTACCGCGCTGGCCACGGTAAGGTTATGGAAGTTTTTAACACGAACGGTTTTATCCTCTACCACCAAACCTTTCATTAAACTCGGATCCTGCGTAGCCACCCCTGTTGGGCAAGTATTGCTATTACACTCTAAAGCCTGAATACAGCCTAAAGCAAACATCATTCCTCGTGCAGCATTGCACATATCAGCACCAAGGGCAATATTTTTAACCAAATCAAAACCTGTTGCCACTTTACCCGAGGCAATAATTTTGATGTGTTTTTTAAGGTCAAAACCGTTTAAAACATCATATACAAAAGCTACCCCTTCGCGTAGTGGCATACCAACCGAATTCGAAAATTCCTGTGGTGCAGCACCTGTTCCACCCTCGCCACCATCAACGGTAATAAAATCAGGGTAAATTCCGGTTTCAATCATGGCTTTACAAATGGCATAAAATTCGCTTTTACGACCGATGCACAGTTTAAATCCTACCGGTTTACCACCTGATAAATCGCGCAATTTTTTTACAAACTCCAACAAACCAATAGGTGTATTAAAGGCTGAGTGTGCAGGCGGCGACAATACATCTTTACCTTCCGGCACTAAACGGATCCTGGCCACTTCTGGTGTTACTTTTTTAGCCGGCAGCATCCCACCATGTCCTGGTTTAGCACCTTGCGAAAGTTTAATCTCGATCATTTTTACCTGATCGGTTTGCGCCCGCTCAGCATAAGCATCGTAGTTAAAAGTACCGTCCGCATTACGGCAACCGAAATAACCTGTACCAATTTGCCAGATTAAATCGCCTCCCGGCTGACGGTGATAATCACTGATTCCACCTTCGCCTGTATTGTGCGCAAAGTTACCGAGTTTGGCACCGCCATTTAAAGCTAAAATGGCATTCTGACTTAACGAACCAAAACTCATGGCCGAAATATTATAAATACTGGCAGAATAAGGTTTCTTACAATCCGGTCCGCCAACCGTAACACGCGGATCCAAATTCAATTCATGGTGCGAAATAGCCGCAATACTGTGACTTAACCACTCATAGCCATTTTCGTAAACATTTAATTGCGTTCCGAATGGAATTGTATCGTTATCGGTTTTGGCCCGCTGGTAAATCAGCGAACGGTTTAACCTGTTGTAAGGTGTACCATTGGTATCACTTTCTACAAAATACTGATATACTTTAGGCCTCAACTCTTCCATAAAGTACCTTAGGCGCCCAAAAACAGGATAATTCCTTACTATACTATGTTTAGGCTGGTATAAATCGTATATACCGAGCAGTACAAAAGGACCTGTAAAAATGAAAGTCCACCACAAAAAAGGATGGTAAAGGCCCAACATAATGGTTAGGGCAATTAAAAATGCGGCAATCGCGACGAAGGCTTTTCTCATAAAATCAGATTAGCGTATGTTTTGTAAGTACAAAGATTAAGATTATTAAACAACTGACACCACTAAATTGTTATTTTTACGCTATGCTTATTAAGATTTATCCAGAAAACCCTAATGAAAGGGCTATAGAACAGGTTGTTGAAGTACTTAAAAAAGGAGGCCTGATTATCTATCCAACCGACACGATATATGGTTTGGGCTGCGATATCACCAATCCAAAGGCTATCGAAAAAATTTGCAGAATACGCGGAATAAAACCTGAGAAAGCCAATTTCTCTTTCATCTGCCACGATTTAAAACATATTGCTGATTACATTAAACCGATTGACAACACTACTTTCAGGGTTTTAAAAAAAGCCCTGCCAGGACCGTTTACCTTTATTTTTAATGCCAATAACAATGTACCTAAATTATTAAGTTCGAATAAAAAAACTGTGGGTATCCGTGTGCCCGATAATAATATTGCCCGCTGTATTGTAAAAGAACTCGGTAACCCCATTCTCTCTACTTCAATAAAAGATGATGATGATGTAATTGAGTATTCTACCGATCCCGAATTGATCCACGAGAAATACGAAAACCTGGTGGATCTGGTTATTGATGGCGGTTACGGCGATAACGAAGCTTCTACCGTAATCGATTGTACCACTGGCGAATTCGAAGTGATCCGTGATGGCAAAGGAAGTATTGAGGAGTATCTGTAATCCTCATACTTTATTGATCATACACCAACCACCAAATCGTCCTGCTGAACTTGTTTCAGCATCTAAAATAGCAGTAAGACCCTGAATGAAATCCGATGGCTATCGGATCGGGGTTGACGATCAGAAAATAAAGCCTTCATCAACTACATTTAAAATAGCTTGTAATCGAATTTAGGTGATCAGATAAATGGTATTGTTTTTTTTGGAAGTGAGCGATCCGATGCTATGTGTTGGCCTCCTGCCCTGCTTTACGCTTCAAGTCCTCATCCGATGAAGGATCGGATTGCGGGCTTTCCGTTTCATCCGATAACTATCGGATCAGGCTTAATAACAAAAGTCTGTAACCACAAGACCAAACCTTTATGATAAGCTCTGCGATCTGCACCACGCTACCTGGCCTCGCAGATTTTCGCAGAAATAAGCATTGAAATTCTTGAAGTACCTTTCAACACCCTACTGCCCAAGGCAATATACAGTCCCGATTTTTCATCGGGGCCTCCATATTGCCGCACTTAGAATTTCGATAGCTTAGTTCAAGAAAAGATGCAAGCCTTGATCTTTTGTTTCTTTTCTATCAAGAGAAAAGGAAGAGCCCTTCGGCGGCGGTGAGCCGAGGCAAGCCCGAGCCTGTGGAGAAAGAATAGCAAAGTGCTTTAAGGTTCCCGTCTGCGCCTATCGTGTGGACACATCTTTTTTAAGAATGTTTTGGGCAGCATGCTAGCTGACCTTAATAAACCATAGTCTTTACCGAAGGACGCCGTCAATCCCAAGTGGCGGGAGAATCAAAAAACAGGTGCACAATGGCCTAAATAGCATTGCCAAACCTGAAACGCAGTGGTTTTGTGTTCATTAGCGTTGAATTCAAAATTTAATATAAATCGAACACAAAACGAAGTGCCACTGTTTTTTTGATCAGCATGGGCGGTGAGAAGCCACATTGCTGGATTGACAAAGCGCTTTGGGTACTTTGGCGCTCCAAAATGCGCAGCATTCTTGAACACCAATAAAAAACAGCATAAACTGTGAAAAACTACCATGCCCCGCGGCAAAGAGCGGAAAAAATTAACATTTGTTCCCAAAACTATTGCTTCTTAAGGAATGAGGACCAGTTAATAGCAAGAAAGATGCTGACCACGTAGTAGCTACAAGACAATTGAAAATACCAACTTCTACTTGTAAAATAAATTCAGCATGACGATCGCCTTAGGGATATGTGCTATAAAAAACGAATGCAGCTAACAGAAATGTGTCCACACGATAGGTCTGCGCGGGAATGACGAACGGTGTTCATAAAAAGACCAAAGATCTCTCCACTAAGCATTAATATATTCAAAAAGCACAGTAACGTTTATACAATCATAAAATTACACCATATTACATTTATTTTTCCACATTCGTTCGAATTAACATTAAGTTAATCTGATAATAAGGCAATTGCATATACATTTGTTGTAAACAAAACTAACTATATGAAAAGACCTTTACTTCTCATTTTACTTTTTCTGGTTTTCGCTTATAAAGTATCTGCACAGGTTTCATTAACGGCATTAAATACAGCTAAATCAGAAAATTTCGACGGCATGACGGCAACAGGAACCTCAACAGTTACTGGATGGAGCGCTGTTAAAGCCAGCGGCACAAGCACCGCAGCCGTAGGTTCGGCCTTAACATTAACGGTTTACACCACTTCATCAAACAGTGGCGCAGCTTACAATACAGGCACAGCCGGAGCGGCCGACCGCTCTTTAGGAAGTTTGGCCTCTGCAGCATTGGCACCAAGATTCGGTGCCGGCTTCCAGAACAATACGGGCGCAACGGTAACCTCGATCGATTTATCTGGCGTGATGGAACAGTGGAGAACTGGTTCAAACGCTACCGTAAACGAAAAACTAAACTTCGAATATAGCTTTAATGCCACCAGCATTGCTGATGCATCGGCCACCTGGCTACCGCTTTCTGGTATGGACCTTAACGAAAAGTTAACCACCACTACTGCCGCTGCTGGTGTTGATGGAAATCTTCCTGCCAATCAAACCGCTATTTCGGGGAGCATTACGGCCATTACCTGGACAAATGGTGCTACGCTTTATATCCGCTGGACGGATACCGACGATTTAGGAAGCGACGGTATTTACACGATCGACGATTTTAGCATCACCCCAAAAGGCAGCGCTACCGCAACACCGGTTCTTTCAGCTTCAAATACGACATTGGTTTTTGGCGATCAAAACATCAATTCAAATTCTACAGCACAAAGTTATACTTTAGGCGGGACCAATTTAACCGCAGGTGTTTCTGTAAATACTACAGCACCTTTTGCTGTTTCGAAAGACAATATTACTTTTAGCAATTCCATCAGCTACACTACAGGCGAAGTTGCAGCATCACCACTGGTCTATGTACGTTTTAGTCCAACAGCTGCAGGCAATGCCAATGGCACTATTACCAGTACCAGTACCGGTGCCACTCCTGTTAACGTTACGGTAAGCGGAAACGGCTTATCAACCATTTTAACGGTAAACCAAACCGCTTTCGATTTTGGTTCTCAAAATACATCTACCAATTCAACTGCACAAACTTTTACCCTGAGCGCAACTGGCTTAACTGATGTGGTAAATATTACCTCTACAGCACCTTTTTACCTCTCTAAAGATAATGTTACCTACAGCAGTTCTTTGGTTTATACCGTGGCTGAGCTGGCTACAGGCAAAACAGTTTCGGCACGCTTTAGCCCTACAACGACAGGCCCGGCATCAGGTAATATCAGTATTTCGAGTACTGGTGCAAGCACACAGAATATTACAACAACAGGTACGGGTACAACACCGCCTGCAGCAGCAACACACATCGTCATATCAGAAATTTATGGCGGCGGCGGAAATACTGGCGCTACCTATAAAAACGACTTTATCGAATTATACAACCCAGGCAACACCGCAGTTGATTTAACCGGCTGGAGTGTGCAGTATTTAAATGCTACCGGTACAGGTACCTGGGCTAAAACAGATTTAACAGGCAGTATCCCTGCAAAAAGTTTCTATCTGGTTCAGGAGGCTATTGGTGCGGGCGGAACGGTTAATTTGCCTACACCAGATGTAATCGGCACGTTAACCTTATCTGGTACAACCGGAAAAGTAATTTTAAGCAACTCGAATGTGCTTTTAACCGGAGCCAATCCGTCAACAACTGCAGTGGTAGATAAAGTAGGTTTTGGGCCAACCGCTACCGGTTTCGAAACCGCGCCCACACCGCTAATCTCCAATACCACTTCTATTGAGCGTAAAGCAAGTGCCACTTCAACAGCGGCTACTTTAGCAGTAGGCGGTGCAGAAGAATTTAACGGCAACGGTTACGATACCGATAACAACAGTACCGATTTTGTTGTTACTGCTCCAAATCCGCAAAACACCAGCATTAAAGAACCAACAGGCGCCAACCACGTGGTTATTTCTGAAGTTTATGGTGGCGGTGGCAACAGCGGCGCAACCTTTAAAAACGACTTTATAGAATTGTACAACCCAACACTTAGCGCGGTTGATTTAACCGGTTGGAGCGTGCAGTATGCCAGTGCTACCGGAACTTCTTGGCAAACCACTGCCCTATCGGGAAGTATTGCCGCAAAAGGCTTTTATCTTATCCAACAAGCGGCAGGTTCAGGTGGTACCACCAATCTGCCAACACCTGATAAAATCGGCACCCTTAACATGAGCGGTACCGCAGGTAAAGTATTATTAAGCAATAGCAGCACTGCACAAACCGGTAGTTTGCCAACTGGCGCAACAGTTATCGATCTGGTAGGTTTTGGTGCTACAGCCAACGGCTTTGAAGGTACTGCGCCAGCCCCGGCACCAACCAATACTTCATCCGTAGAAAGAAAAGCAAGCACTACGTCTGATGCCACTACCATGGGTACTGGCGGTACAGAAGAATTTGCCGGTAACGGATATGATAGTGATGACAATGCTGCTGATTTTATAGTGAGGGTACCTAATCCACAGAACAGTTCGGTAACAGAACCTGTTTCAACTTCAGGTCCCTACCTGGTGGTTATGCCAAAAACTTTGGCGTTCAGCAATCAGGCCATCAATACTACATCAGCTTCAAAAAGTTATGTAATCTCTGCCGGTAATTTAACCAATGCCACTACATTAACCACCACTGCACCTTATTCTATTTCTAAAGATAATGTTACTTTTTCTACCACATTAAGTTATAGTGTTGCCGATTTAGCCACCAATCAAACGGTGTATGTAAAATTCAGCCCAACAGCGGTAGGTAATTCAACTGGTGCCATTTTACATAGCAGTGCGGGCGCAACTTCGGTTTCACTTTCATTAACCGGTCCGGCAGTAGATCCTAACCAAACGGCTTTCAATTTCGAAAACTGTACAACAGTAGGCAGCTCGGCCCTGTCTGATGGTTTTTACCAATACAGCGTAACTGGTCCGCAAACCTGGGGCTGTACCACTACCTTCGGTCATGATGCCTCCGACCCAACAGGTGTAGCAAGTACAGGAAACGCACTGCAGATTAACGGCTATTCGAGCGGTAACATTTTAAATGAAGATTGGTTGATTTCACCAGCCTTAAATATCAGCTCATTTAACTATGCTATTTTATCTTTCTGGACGAGATCTGCTTTCGCAGGAGATAAACTACAACTTAAAATTTCCACCAATTATACCGGCTCCGGCGATCCTGCACTGGCTACATGGACCAGTTTAGATGGTAAATTCCCTGAAACGGGCAGCGATAAATGGACCAAATCAGACAATATCGATTTATCTGCCTATAAAGCCACGCCAGTTTATGTGGCTATTGTATATAATTCTACCACTTCATCGGCCAGCCGTTGGACAGTTGATGATTTTGCGGTAACCAATTCGAACACGCCACCAGCGGTTGATATTACCACTTCGCCATCAAGCATCAATTTCGGTTTTCAGGCAACCAACACCACTTCTGCAGCCAGCAGCTTTGGTTTTTCTGCCGGAAACCTCACGGGTGATGTTACCGTTACTGCTCCGGCCAACTTTACACTGTCTAAAACCAGCACCGGAACGTATAGCAGCACCATTACCTATCCGAAAGCCGATATCAACAATACTTCACAAACGGTTTATGCCAAATTCTCGCCAACGGCAGTAAATACCAGTTATACCGGAAATGCAAATATTGCTACTGCTGGTTCGGCAAACAAAACCGTTGCCTTTAGCGGAAACACTTTTGATATTGCCAATACGCTGGAGGTAGTGAACTGGAACATCGAATGGTTTGGCAGCCCGGCTCAGGATCCATCAAACGATGTATTACAAGCTGCAAACGTTAAAACCATAGTCAACAATATTAATGCAGATATTTATGGTTTCGCAGAGGTAGTAGATACCACTTTATTCCGGAACACGGTTTTACCGGCAGGATACAATGTGGTGTTCAGCGAGTTCGGATCATACGCCGATAATAAAGCCGATGCCGATTATCCATTGGCACAAAAACTGGCTTTTATGTACCGCACCGATCTGATTAAACCCATTTCTACTTTAGGCATTTTAAGAGATACCTATAACCCTGCTGTACCGGCAACCAGTGTCGATGGTACACCTTACAAAAACTGGTCGTCGGGCCGTTTCCCTTACATGATGCAGGCACAGGTAAAGATCAACAATAAACTGGATACGGTTTATTTTGTGGAGATCCATGCCAAAGCCAACACAGGCACCACAGCCGATCAGATCGATTCCTACAACCGTAGAAAAAGCGGAAATAAACAATTAAAAGATTGGTTAGATCTTAACCTGCCAGGTAAAAAGGTCATCATCCTGGGCGATTTTAACGACGTGCTCGATGCCAATAAAACCATTGCCCCAATGCCTGCAGGCACAGGTACATCGTATTCCGATTTTACACAAGATGCAGCCAATTATTTTCCTGTTACCCTACCTTTAAGTTTAGCCGGAAAACAATCAACCGCCGGATTTAATACCGTAATTGATAACGTGATTATTACCAAGAGCCTTAACCTCAATTACATCCCAGCCTCGGCCGAGGTTTTAGATGGCGTTAAAACCCTGGTAACCAACTACAGTTCTACCACAACAGATCACTACCCGATTAAAACCAGGTATTTATTCGGTAATGGTGCCCCAACACTTGATGCGGTTGCCGATCAGGCCGTTTGTTATAGCCCAGCTAACCAAACTATTGCCTTAACCGGGATTTCTGCCGGTCCGGAAACTACGCAAAACACCACACTTGCTGTTACTTCAGATAATGCCAACCTGTTTGATGTATTAACCGTAGCAGCAAACGGTACCGATAAAGGAACCATTACTTACCACTTAAAAAATAATGTGAGCGGTGTGGCCAATATCACGGTTACGGTAATGGATAATGGAGGTATAGACTTTGGAGGTGTAGACAAGATCACCAAAACTTTCAAATTAACGGTAACTTCAACCGCTACAGCAACCGTAACAGGTACAGCTGCAGTTTGTTTAAACGGAGCGCCCCAAACCATCACCTTTACGGGTGCAAACGGAACTGCTCCTTACACTTTTACCTATAATATTAACGGTGGCGCAAACCAAACGGTAAGCTCTGCCGCAGCAAGCGCATCGGTAACGGTTTCGGCACCAAGTAATGTAGCGGGCACTTTTGCTTATAACTTAGTTAATGTAAAAGATGTTAATTGCGGTCAGCCACAAACTGGTACTGCTACCATAACCGTTAGAACACTGGCCACGGCAAGCATTTCGGGCTCAACGGCAGTACCCAACTTAGCTACTGCACCTAATATTACTTTTACCGGTGCAAACGGAACGGCACCTTACACCTTTACCTACAACATTAATGGTGGTACAAACAGAACGGTTACCTCAACCGGAAACACGGCAACGGTGGCTGCACCTACCACTACCGTTGGTACCTTTGTTTATAATTTAGTCAGCGTGGCCGATGTAAACTGCGGCCAGGCACAAACAGGTTCAGCTACTGTAATTATCCGTCCTTTACCAGTAGCAAGCATTACAGGCACTACGTCAGTATGTAACTTTGGTACCTCGCCAAATATTACCTTTACCGGCTCGGCAGGTACAGCGCCTTACACCTTTACTTATACCATAAATGGAGGTAGCAGCCGCACGGTAACCACCAGTTCAAACACTGCAACAGTAAGCGCTCCTACCAATACACCAGGTGTATTTAACTATACTTTGGTGAGCGTGGCAGATACTTATGCCAGTCAGTTACAAACCGGAACCGCTACGGTAACCGTAAATGCTTTACCAGTAGTTTCCATCAGCAGTAATAAAGGCACAACAATTTCTAAAGGCGATGCCATTGTTTTAACCGCTACCGGTGGTATACAATACAGCTGGACAGGTACTGAAATCACTAGCGGACAAAATACCGCATCGGCAACCATCAGGCCAAAACAAAGCGGCACCTATAAAGTAACCGTAACCAACGCCAGTGGTTGTGTTAGCGATCAAACGATTTCGATTACCGTAACCGAAGATTATAAGCTGGAAGCCAGTACCGTGATTACCCCAAATGGTGATGGGTATAACGATAAATTTATCGTAAAAAACATCGATTATTACCCAAACAATACCTTAAAAATATTTGATAAAGCAGGGCGGATTTTATATACCAAACAAACTTATGCCAACGATTGGGACGGAACCATAAACGGTAGCCCTTTAAGCGAAGGCACCTACTACTACATTATCGACCTCGGTAAAGGCATTGGTACATTCAAAGGTTTTATCAACATCATTAGAGACTAATTACAGACATGAAAGCAATTACCAAAAACATAAAGCAAATGCGTCGCGTAACGTTTCTATTTGCAGCCAGTACATTATTTGCTTGCAGCGTAAAGGCACAGATCCTTCCGCTCAATGCGCAATATTTTCAAAACCGCTATTTGGTTAATCCATCCATGGCAGGTATTAACGAAGGGTTTAACATTAACGGCAGTTTCCGCAAGCAATGGTCTAACATTCCGGGGGCACCCATTACCCAAAGCGTAACTTTAGATCAGCAAGTTAACAAAGTGGGTTGGGGCGTAAACATTTACAACGAGAAATCGGGCGGCATCCAGCGCACCAAAGCCGTTGGAACCTTTGCCTATCACCTCCCCTTAAATAGTGATGATCAGAAACTGAACTTCGGGATCTCCTTTGGCGCCAGTCAGGATAAACTCGATTTAAGCAGCGTAAGAAACAGCGATATTAACGACCCATCCATCGCCCGTTTTAACGATAGGGGTTATTACCTGGATGGCGATTTCGGGATCTCTTATACCTCGAAAGGATTAACCGTTGAAGGTGCCGTGCCTAATATGCGTTCTGTTTTTAGAAAAGATGATCTAAACTTTGCCGATAAGCCAACATTTTATTCAGCGGTAGGTTATAAGTTCATGCTGGGTTCGGGCATAAACGGCATCAGCCTGGAACCTAAAGGTGTTTTCAGAGGCATTAAAAATTATAAAAATTTATGGGATGCCGGTTTAAATGCCAATTTCGCGAATGATAAACTTTACGTAATGGCCATGTACCACAATACGCAAAATGCTACGGTGGGTTTTGGCATGAATTACAAATCAACCTTATATTTCATGGCTTATTACAACACCGCTACTTCGGCCATCAGCGGTTACACCGATGGCGATTTCGAAGTGAATATCAGGGTAAATATTGGCAAGAAACCATAATTTAAGCGATTTTCCGTCATCCTCGCGCAGGCGGGGATCTTAATGCAAGATGCGTCATAAGCTCTAAATTTAACATCGGATCAGCATTTTAACAGATTCTGAAACAAGTTCAGAATGACGAAAAAAACGAAAAGCCGCAGATCGAAAGGTCTGTGGCTTTTTTATTGTCATCCTGAGCGCAGCGAAGGATCTTTCCATCAAAAGATCCTTTCGTACCTACCATTGATAGATACCTAAGAAATATCGTCATTGCGAGGAGGAACGACGAAGCAATCTTTCCTGCTAATGATCCCGGCTATAAAGATTGCTTCGTCGGCTGAAAAAGCCTTCTCGCAATGACGAATTTATTGTATTAGCAATAACACATTTCTTTCTAGCGCCCATGCTATCTGCACCCTGCAATCCGGCCTAGCAGATTTTCG
>Ga0163162_10001867_pt1 | contig 19821 bp, 20 predicted proteins | sample S55metaG_FD_115310 | JGI IMG/M metagenome (GOLD analysis project Ga0163162, IMG submission 115310) | Switchgrass rhizosphere microbial communities from Kellogg Biological Station, Michigan, USA - S5-5 metaG | ecosystem: Host-associated > Plants > Roots > Rhizosphere > Soil | place: USA...
CGCCAGTTACAATGGGAAATGGCGGAAGAAGATTGCCTGGTCATTCACCTTACACTTATCCCTTATCTCAAAGCAGCAAAAGAATTGAAGACAAAGCCGACCCAGCACAGTGTCAAATTGCTGAGCCAGGAAGGAGTTAATCCGGATATAATAGTTTGTCGAACTGAAGAGCCGTTGTCGCCAGAAATCAGAAAAAAGATTGCCTTATTTTGTAATGTAAAAACGGAAGCGGTCATTGAGGCAGCCGATGCACCCACCATTTATGAAGTGCCGTTAACGATGATGCGCGAGAAACTTGATGTGATTTGTTTGAAGAAACTGAACATCGCTAATTACCACGAACCGGAATTAACAAAGTGGAAGGAGTTTCTCGATAAATTAAAATATCCAAAGAGCAAGGTGAATATCGGGTTGATTGGAAAGTATATTGAATTGCAGGATGCATACAAATCAATTCTGGAATCGTTTGTGCATGCTGGTGCCATGAATGAGTGCAAAGTGCAAATTGTGAACGTGCATAGCGAATTCATTAATGAAGAAAATGTCGCGGAAAAATTGAGCAACCTGGACGGGTTATTGGTTGCGCCAGGGTTTGGTCATCGGGGAATAGAGGGAAAAATCATTGCAGTAAAATACGCGCGCGAAAACAAACTTCCATTCTTTGGAATTTGCCTTGGTATGCAAATGGCTGTAATAGAATTTGCAAGAAATATTTTGGGTCTTCGCGATGCACATTCGACGGAAATGCAACCTGATACGTCCACACCAGTTATTGATCTGATGGCCGAGCAGAAAAAAATAACTGCGAAAGGTGGCACGATGCGCCTGGGTGCATACCCATGCGCAATCAAGGATGGTACATTGGCGAGCAGGATATATGGAAAAAAAGAAATTAGGGAAAGACATCGTCACCGCTGGGAATTCAACAATGCATACTTGCAACAATTTGAACATGCTGGTATGATCGCGAGCGGAAAGAATCCCGAAAGCGAATTGGTTGAGATCATAGAATTGCCCGGTCATCCATTCTTTATTGGCGTTCAATATCACCCGGAGTTAAAAAGCTCGGTCGAAAATCCACAACCTATTTTTGTTCATTTTATTAAAGCCGCTAAAGAATTTGCAGAAGAGAGAAACGCCGTGAAAAATTCGGTGCTGCATAGCGAAATGATTTGAATCAGTGCAGAGTTTGGAGTATATGGTTAGGAGGATGGCATTTCAGCGTCATTTCCCCGGACTTTATACTCCAAATTTCGTACTGTCCACTCCAAACTGTTAACTCTTACTTCGCTCCCGGCTCTCATTTTCTTCCCCTATCTTTGCACCTCTTTAAATTATTACATAATGGGTATGGATCGTAATACGGTTATTGGGTTTGTGTTGTTGGGAGTTTTATTGTTTGCTTATTTATTTATCTCCACAAAGAATAGCCACGAATTACAAAAGCAAAAACAGATATACGATGATTCTGTTGCGAGAGTGAAATTGCAGCAGGATGCGCAGGCGCGTTTGCAGGATAGCACGAAAAATAAGAATATTGTTATCGATACAACCGGTTTTAATAAGGCAGTATCTGGATTAGAAAAATTGGTGACTGTTGAAAATGACTTGGTCAAAGTGATCTTCACGAATAAAGGTGGTCAGCCAAAGGAAGTACAATTAAAGAACTTTAAATCGTTTGACAGCTCGTTTGTAAAAATCCTTGATCCCGCAGCGGGCAACAAAATTTCATACGCGATCAACACAGTAATCAATGGTGTTCAGAAATCTTCACAAATTGGCGATTTGTATTTTAATGATGGCGAGGTTACCAAAAATGCTGATGGAAGCCAGACCGTAATTTTCAAACTGCCTACACCACAAGGTGAATCGATCGAACATCACTTCGTAATTCGCCCGGCCAGTTACCTGCTCGATTGGGACGTGAAGATTGACAATCCCTCGCAATTATTTTCGCAGGGCAATTTCAATCTCGACTGGCATGCGCAAATGGTATGCACGCAAAAGAATCTTGTATATGAAAAACAGTTTTCAAAAATTTGTTTTTCGGAGGACAACAGCTTTGACTACATCTCATCTAAAACGGAAAAAAAATTCGAAAAGCCGGTGCAATGGATTGCTGTGACGCAACAATTTTTCAACGCTACATTGATTGCAAAAAATGGTTTTAACTCCGGCGATCTTCATTGGGTGCGTGACGCTGTGGATACTTCGACAACGATCGGAACGATTGATGCAACGCTGCAGGCGAAGATCCCCGCAACAAATAACCCCGTTCTTCCTTTCCAGCTTTACTATGGGCCGAACGATTTTTATATTTTGAAAAAGACTGCGCCCGAAATGGATCGTATTGTTGATTTGGGTAGAGATTTTTATTCCTTCGTCAGACCCGTCAACGTGTACATCATCATGCCGGTGTTTAATTTCTTTAAGAAATTTATTTCGAACTATGGTATCGTGATTATGCTGCTGACAATTTTTATCAGGTTGCTCACTTCTCCGCTTGTATACAGTAGCTATTTGAGCGGTGCGAAGATGAAGGCACTAAGGCCTGAAATTGAAGAAATGAAGAAGAGAGTAAATGATAAACAAAAGGAGAGCATGGAGCAAATGAAATTGTTCCGCGAGGCGGGTGTGAATCCGTTGGGAGGTTGTATACCGGCGCTCTTGCAGATCCCGATATTTTTTGCGTTGTATAGTTTTTTTAATTCGAATATCGAATTACGCAATCAGCATTTTCTGTGGTCAAAGGATTTATCTGCCTATGATTCGATAGTGAATATTGGATTTAATATTCCTGCATATGGAAGTCATATCAGTCTTTTTGCATTGTTGGCTGTTGCAACAAGCTTCCTGATTTCGCTGTACGGTATGAGTATGACGCCGGATCAGAGTAACCCGGCCATGAAATATATGCCATACATTATGCCGATCATGTTGCTTTTATTTTTTAACCGGCTGCCATCGGCTTTGACATGGTACTATACTGTATCCAATGTAATCACGTTAATACTTCAATGGGTGATTCAAACATATATCATCGACCACGATAAGATCCTGGAAAAACTCAAAGCCAATCGCGCGAAGCCAAAGACGAAACCGAAATGGCAGGAACGATTGGAGCAGATGCAGGAAGCACAAAAGAAATTGCAACAAACGCAGCAGAAGAAGAAGTAATGTGAGAATGTGAGAATGTGGAAATGTGAGAATGTGAAAATGTGGGAATGGGCTTGATTGTTTGACTTGTTAAATCAGTCTGACTTATCTAAATTGGTTAAACTTTCGACGATACCTTACTTCTAACAAGAGCTAACCACAATTATGAAACAGCTAAAACAAATCATCTTTTTTTCCCTGTTCAATTTGGTATTGGTTGGGCACCTGTGGTCACAGAAAAAGGTTTCTGAACTCACTATCACGTATAACTATACGCTTACAAATAACGCGGATCCAAAGGCAGCCTCAAATTCATTGAGTGCCACCAATACGAATTACATAAAGGGCAATATGAGTCGTTCCGAGACCGTGAGCCAGGTCTTTTCATCAAGCACGATATATGATGACAAAACGGGATTTGCGGTGATATTACGCGAAGTAAATGGGCAGAAATTATTGATAAGATTGAACCCGGAGAATTGGCAGGATAAAAACAAGCGATTCCAGGGATTGAAGTTTACAAACTCAGGAGAATCAAAAGTCATTGCAGGATACAAATGCGAGAAGGCGGCTGCCACTACCGCGGACGGTTTTATGATAACAGTTTTTTATACCAGGGACCTTATTCCTGAGAATAAGAACTATGATCCGGAATTCAAGAGCCTGGACGGCTTGCCGCTGGAATATGAATTTACGAAGGGTAACCTGGTGATAAAATACATTTTGGCTTCAATCAATCTAAATCCGGTACCGGCATCGCGATTTGATATTCCTAAAAGCGGCTATAGGGAAATGACATACGAAGAGAGTAAGAAACTCAACATCGATCGCTAGTAATAATTAGATTTTGTTTGAAAAGGAAATTCCTACTTCGGCATTTTTATCTTCACGCCAAGAAACTGAAGATTTGTTTTTTGCCCGTCGTTTAAATTAGAGATATTCACCTTGTACTTATAAGGAAGAATGTAAGTGGTGTTACCCTTTTCATAAGTTATCATGGTGTTCAATGATAGCCTATTATTTTCCTTGACGGTGCTAAGCACAAAATTTCCGCTATTATATGAAGAAGAAGTTTTTAGAGTGAAGCTATTCAATGTGCGAATGGGAGTGAAATTGCTTCTGAAGTTGTTGTTAAATTTCTTATCACCACCACCGCCTTTGCTTGCAAAGGTGAGGACAACCATAACCACAAGAACTGCACAAATTACAGCCTGGCGCGTCAATTTTTTCATCTGATGGTTAGTTACTGATAACATACAAGGCAAAGATAGTAATAAATTTTGGGTATTTTTTAACCATCCATCAATTATTTTACTCTTTTTTAACGATTCGGATGGCGGGTTTTTACCGGTAAAATCACGGCAAACGCCTAATAATCTGTACGGTTTTTTCGTTGAAAGAGTTGTTGTGGAAACAAAATAATTTGTGATCAGGAGCGAATACTTTAATTTAGTATAACCTCTACTAATGAAAGAAAATCCATACCATCAGGAACAAGAAGATCTAAAAGAACTTCTAAAGCAATTTCAAAATTTACGGAACGGGCGTAGTCATTCCTTTCTTGACGAAGAATCTTTCGAAAAAATTATCGACTATTTTGATGATAAAGAGGATATGTTGCAGGCGATTGAAGCAGCAGACATTGCCATTGAGCAATACCCGTATTCGTCGTCACTCTTGATCAGAAAAGCAGACCTCTTGATCGCTTCGAGACATTACCTGGAAGCCCTGAAACAACTGGAGCAGGCAGAACTGCTAGACTCAACCGATATTAATCTCTATATTTTAAAGACAGATGCTTACCTGGCTTTGGATCAGCAGGAAAAGGCTGTTACGCTGCTTGAGGATGCGTTACATCATTTCGAGGGCCAGGAACGTATCGAATTGCTGTTCGAACTCGCTGACGTGTATGACGATTACGAGGAATTCGATAAGATATTTGACTGTTTGAAACTGGTGTTGGAACAAGAACCGGACAACGAAGAAGCTCTTTACAAAATATGCTTTTGGACCGACTTCACCGGGCGAAATGAGGAAAGCATCCGGCTGCATCAGCAGATTATCGATAATAATCCATACAATGAGCTCGCGTGGTTTAATCTTGCGGCGGCTTACCAGGGTTTGAAGCTCTACGAAAAAGCAATTGATGCTTACAAATACGCGGTAGCGATCGATGAAAAATTCGATTATGCTTACAGGAATATGGGCGATGCATATATACGTCTAAGGAAATTCCGCGATGCTATTGAGTCGCTTGAAAAAGTATTAGAGCTTTCAAAACCAGAAGACGTCATTTATGAAGCGATCGGTCATTGCTATGATAAATTGAGCAATTACGCGCAGGCGAGATTTTATTATCGAAAGGCTTCGCATTTAAATCAGCATGACAGCAAATTGTATTATAAAATCGCATGCACATACCTGAACGAAGGACAATGGTCCAATGCAGTGAAACAGCTTGAAACGGCTATTCATATTCATGCAAAGCAACCGGAATACAACCTCGCCATGGGTGAATGTAAGATGCAGATGGGCGAGTATAAAGAGGCGATACAATATTTTTCAAATGTTGTTCGCATGAGACCGAAGAACATTTCGAGTTGGGAAGCGTTGATTCGCTGTCTATACAACGCGGAGTTTTTTAAGGAAGCGCTGGAGCAGGTGCAGGCTGCGATCCGGATTACGAACGGAAAACCCATATTCATTTTCTATTTGAGTGCGGTTTACTTTGCTTTAGGCAAATCAAAAGAAGGAGTTATTCAATTAGAAAAGGCGATGACAAAAGCGCCAAAACTTTTGAAAAAACTTATAGAACTAAATCCATCCATACTACAGTATCAGCCGGTCGTCGATGTCATTGCCCGATTTAAAAAGAATAAATCGTTTTGATCTTTTCCAACGGTTTATCGTGACAACTTTCTCTTTCAGGATTTCATTTGATTTAGTTTCCTATTTTTGCGCCTAACCTTTTTTATAATAAGAAATGTTTATAGGATGAATTTTAATCTAACGCAGATACCTGAAAGAGATCGGAAGCCAAGGAAGAAAGGCATAACTATGGTAATGGATAAAGGTTTAAGTATTGATGAAGCAAAAAATTTCCTGAGTGTTTCACATCCGCACGTTGATATCGTGAAATTGGGATTTGGAACTTCTTTTGTCACTCCAAACCTGAAAGAAAAAATTGAAGTATACCGCTCTTATGATATCCCGGTATATTTTGGAGGTACATTGTTCGAAGCTTTCTTAATCCGCAATCAATTCGATGACTATATTTCGATTTGTAAGGAATTTGGAATTTCGTATATGGAAGTAAGTGACGGCTCAATCACTATTCCGCATGCCGAGAAATGTGGTTATATAGAAAAGCTTACTAAAATCGGAACCGTGTTGAGTGAAGTTGGTAGTAAGGATGCGGAACATATCATCCCGCCTTATATCTGGATTGAACTGATGCGTGCGGAACTGAATGCCGGTGCGACGTATGTAATTGCAGAGGCAAGGGAAGCCGGGAATGTCGGCATCTATCGTGGCAGCGGTGAAGTTCGAGAAGGTCTCGTACAAGAAATATTAACCCAGATACCACAAGAAAAAATTTTATGGGAGGCTCCGCAGAAAGCACAGCAATTATATTTTATTGAATTGCTGGGATGCAATGTTAACCTTGGAAATATTGCACCCAATGAAATGATAGCGCTTGAGGCTATGCGTGTCGGTTTACGTGGCGATACATTTCATTTATTCCTGGATAAAACCTATGCTAAATGAGAAAATTCGGCTTGATAGGATATCCATTGAGCCATTCTTTTTCCCAAAAATATTTTACAGAAAAATTCCGACGCGAACACATCGATGACTGCCTTTATGAAAATTTTTCATTTGCATCCATTGATGCCTTACCTGAGTTGCTTTCTTCGCAACCTGAATTGATTGGATTAAATGTCACCATTCCATACAAGCAACAGGTAATTCCCTTTCTCGATTCCAGCAACGAAGTGGTTCAACGAATTGCCGCATGCAATTGCATTCATATCAAAAATGGAAAGTTGTTTGGATTTAACACCGATGTGTATGGATTTGAGTACTCGTTGCAAAAACATCTGAAGGATCATCATACAAAAGCATTGATCTTAGGTACGGGTGGGGCGTCGAAAGCAGTGGAATATGTGTTGCAAAAACACGGGATCTCCTATAAGTCAGTCACGCGCAACCCGTCTTTCGAATCGGATCAATATATATCTTATAAGGAAGTAACGCCTGCTCTCATCGAGGCGTATACTCTTATCGTTAATACTACACCACTTGGAATGTATCCAAATGTGGATGAATGTCCGGACCTGCCATATCGATTTCTAACATCGAATCATTATCTTTTTGATTTGATCTATAATCCCGCAAAGACTTTATTTCTGCAAAAAGGTGAGGAGCGTGGTGCTGCCATTGAAAATGGATCTGAGATGCTGGTAATACAGGCGGAAGAAAGTTGGAAGATATGGAACAGTTAAGCGTGTTGTTTTTTTCACGCAAAGGCGCAAAGTGAGAAAAGGCGCAAAGGTTCTTAAGAGGTTTTTTCGATAGCTTGCGCATTCTTTTAGTGTGCGCCTTTGCGTGAAAAAAAATCGGGGTTAACTAATTTCCCCCTACGAGTTTGTTCTTTGCATTTTGAGGGAGTGAAGTAATTTTTTTCTTTTGGTAATCATAACAAACCATGGCAGTTTTAGCCGTGACTACCAGGATATTTTTTCCTTCAGTTTCCTTTTCAAGTTTATAAAAAAGCTCAAATCCAATTTTTGAAATTTCCCCGGCGGATACGGATGCTCTGATGACATCCCCATAAAACAACTCGCTTTTGAATTCGATAGAAACATCACTCATGATAAGACCCGCACCCTCCACATTCATTTCTTCGTATCCAAGGCTTCTTAAATACTGTACACGGGCCTCATGGAGGAGCGAAAGGATATTATCGTTACCGACATGTCCGCCATAGTTAAGATCTGTAATTCGGATAGGGATATGCGTTATAAATGAAAAAGAATCCGGCAGCTCAATTTTAATTCTGGCCATGTTATTAAGATTTCAAACGATATCAGCTTGTTGGTACTGCTGCAAAAATGTGATCAGTTTATCCGCGGCTTTTTTCCTGTGACTATACTTGTTTTTTTCTGCCATCGACATTTCACCAAATGAACGATCGCTTCCCTCCGGTATAAAAACAGGATCATATCCAAATCCACCGGCTCCTTTTCTTTCCCTTGATATTTTACCTTGGCAAGACCCTTCGAACAAGTGCTCCCGTTCATCCAAAATCAATGATATGACTGTTCTGAAAGTCGCTTTACGATTTTCCTGATCCATCATTTTATCCAACAGCTTATGGATATTATCATCGAAGGATTTATTCTCACCAGCATATCTGGCGCTTTTTACCCCGGGCTCTCCATTGAGTGCCTCGACCTCTAACCCGGTGTCTTCACTAAAACAATTTTTTTGAGTAAGCCGGTGAATGGTGCGGGATTTCTCAGATGCATTTTCTTCTAAAGTATCATGTGGTTCGGGGATATCTATATTGATCCCGGCCATTTTCAAACTAAGTACGGTGAATACATTGCCGATCGCTGACTGGATCTCTTCTACTTTGTGTTGATTGTTCGTTGCGAAGATGAGCGTCATGACACAAATATTTGGATGGGTATTTTTTAATCGATCACATTCCTATATTCAGACTTCAAATAATGTCCTCAGGCAAACCCATAATTTACTTTTTAGCACTTTTCCTTCTTCCGTATTTTGACTAAGGTCCTCGAGCGAGGGTATATGCAGGTAGCTACAATTGCTGTATTCCTGGATTTTAAAAGAAGGACTGTTGAATGGTAGCTTGATAGCAGTTGGTTCGAGTCCAAAAAGCAACACGATCTTTGGCTGCAAAACGTCGTTGAGTTCACTGACTGTGACGGGGTTTGTAGTATAATTGACAATGGCAACATCATTGAGTCCCAATTTGCAGGCATCTAGCATCTTTGTCAAAAAAACAAGATGTTGATCTTCCAGGAAAAAAGGCTTCGATGAATTGACGATTAGGGTTATTTTTTTCAGGTTATTTCCCAAATAGTGGAATGGTGACTGTACATCGGTGACAGTATCCATTTCAGAATTCTTTTTTTCAGACAAGACCAGCGCATGCTTAAAAAGCTTTGCAATGACAGTCGGCGGAAGCTGCATTTTATTTAAGCTCATAATGACAATTGGTAAATGATAAATGAGGATACCAGGATTCACGTTTCGCTAAAAAGGTTGATCATCACAATCCCCGGCAAAAGATAATCTATTTTCAAGACCTGATTTTCGCCACTGGGTAAATTTTCCACATATTTGAAGCATTCGGTCATGCCGGACTAACAATTGTTAGTATATTTGCAATCCCTTTGCCAGCAAAGGATGTTATGTTTAGTTATGACTCCAAAATTAATGATTTTATGATCGACGCGTTGGACATACAAGTTACAAAAGTTGAAAGAAGTAAGATCCATGATGTAGATTTCAACAACCTTCCGTTTGGAAAATATTTTACGGACCACATGCTGGAGGCCGACTATGCAAATGGAGAGTGGGAGCGTGCTGAAATCAAGCCGTTTCAACCGATGTTGCTTGAGCCGTCGCTGGCTGTGTTACACTACGGCCAGGCAATTTTTGAAGTCATCAAAGCTTATAGGAGTAGTAATGGTAATGCGTATATCTTCAGACCGTATGACAATTTCAAACGATTTAATATTTCTGCGGACCGAATGCAAATGCCTGCAGTTCCGGAAGAGATTTTTATAGAAGGAATGAGGCGTTTGATAGAAGTCGATCAAAGTTGGATACCAAAAAAAGAAGACTATTCATTGTATATCCGTCCGTTGATGTTTGCAACCGATACGGCCATCGGCGTTAAGCCTTCTGAAACTTACAAGTTTCTTATTCTATTAAGTCCAACCGGGCCCTACTATGCCGCACCGATGAGAATTTATGTCGAAGAAAAATACACGCGTGCAGCACCGGGTGGTGTTGGGTTTGCCAAAAATGCCGGCAACTATGGTGGAAGTCTGAAAGCAGCAACTGATGCAAAGGAAAGAGGATACGACCAGGTTCTGTGGACCGATGCGTTTGAGCACAAGTGGTTACAGGAAGTAGGTACGATGAACGTATTTTTTATTTTCGGAAATAAGGCAGTTACGCCTTCGTTGGAAGAAGGAACCATCCTGGAGGGAGTTACACGCGACAGTGCCATAACGGTATTAAAAGAAATGGGGCTGACTGTAGAAGAGCGAAAAATTAATATCGATGAAGTCATCGAAGGATATAAAAACGGGTCGCTGACAGAATTGTTTGGAACTGGAACCGCTGCGACGATTTCTCCTATTAAAGAGTTGCGATATAAAGATTTTGAAATGCATTTCGACACGGCGAAATGGAAAATATCTCCCACATTAAAAAAGAATTTAACGGACATACGGGAAGGAAGAAAAGAAGACAAGTACGGGTGGCTCGTAAAAGTGTAGGTTGCGTAAATCGAATTTGGGCTTTTTCGAGCGAAGCGGAGAGCGGACGTCCACTCTAGAAGTTTACTTATTAACATTTCAGCCAATTAACTCTAAGTCGCCTCGTCTATTTCCAATTAAATTTGGATATTCACCCCTCGGTCTTTACCTTTGCCGTCCCAAAATAAAACAGGTTAAATGCCTACAATACAGCAATTAGTTCGAAAAGGAAGAGAAATTATCAGGGCAAAGAGTAAGTCCAGGGCACTGGATGCTTGTCCCCAACGTCGTGGAGTATGTACTCGTGTGTACACGACTACTCCTAAAAAGCCAAACTCAGCATTGCGTAAAGTTGCTAAAGTAAGGCTTACGAACAAAGTTGAGGTGATCGCTTATATCCCTGGTGAAGGTCACAATCTGCAGGAGCACTCAATTGTATTGATCCGCGGTGGCCGTGTGAAGGATTTACCTGGTGTTCGTTATCATATCGTGCGTGGTAGCCTGGATACTGCCGGCGTGAAAGATCGTAAGAAGAGCCGCTCCAAGTATGGAACGAAGAAAGAAAAAGGTAAAGGCGGAAAAAAATAAAATAACTATTTTCTAAAACCGGAAATATAAAAATCTCATAAATCAGCGATAAATGAGGAAGACGCAAGCAAAAAAATTACCCTTGGCAAAGGACGCAAAATACAATGATCAATTGGTGACGCGTTTCGTAAACAACCTGATGTGGCAGGGGAAAAAGAATACTGCTTTTGAAATTTTCTATAATGCTCTTGAGAAAGTTGCTAAGCAAACCAATGAAGATGGATATGAAATTTGGAAAAGAGCATTAAGCAATGTAACACCTGCTGTTGAAGTTCGCAGCCGTCGTATTGGTGGTGCTACATTCCAGATTCCTTCGGAAGTTCGCCCAGATAGAAAAATTTCCCTGAGCATGAAGTGGCTTATCCGTTACAGCAGGGAAAGAAACGGAAAGAGCATGGCTGAAAAACTTGCCAACGAAATCGTAGCAGCAAGCAAAGGTGAAGGTGGTGCTTTCAAGAAAAAAGAAGACACGCATCGTATGGCCGAAGCAAACAAAGCTTTTGCCCACTTTAGGATCTAATTAGACAATAACTTCTACATAAGAAATTCCGCAACTTGCGGAATTTTTTTTGCGCCTACCGGAAAACAACCCTCATTTCTCATACGCAATTGTTAACAATTTGGTAGAGTTAACAATCGCTCGCACTTTTTATAATGTCCGACTTTTGACGTACCTTTGCGCACCGAATTAAAAGGAGGAAAGCCCGATGCCGCACGAAAGATTAAATGACTGATAAACAGGAAGGTTGTCACAGTATTGCGACAAAGAGGAATGATCACGGGTGATAGAATTGAAAATAGAAAACTTTTAATACAAAACAATGGCAGACTTAAGATTTCAAAGAAATTTCGGAATTGCAGCACATATTGATGCCGGCAAAACCACAACTACAGAACGCATCCTGTATTACACGGGCGTATCCCATAAAATCGGGGAAGTGCATGAAGGCGCTGCCACGATGGACTGGATGGAACAGGAAAAGGAAAGAGGTATTACCATTACTTCTGCCGCTACAACCTGTTTCTGGAATTTCCCGACAAACCAGGGGCAAAAATTATCGGAAACTAAACAGTATAAATTCAACATTATTGATACTCCGGGACACGTGGACTTCACTGTTGAAGTTGAACGTTCATTACGTGTACTCGATGGTTTATTGGCGCTGTTTTGCGCTGTATCTGGCGTAGAGCCACAGTCTGAAACAGTTTGGCGCCAGGCTAATCGTTATAAAGTTCCAAGAATCGGTTTTGTAAATAAAATGGACCGTGCAGGTGCAGATTTCTTAAATGTGGTTAAACAAGTTAAAGAAATGCTTGGTGCAAAGGCGGTTCCTTTACAGTTACCAATTGGAGCGGAAGATGCTTTTAAAGGAGTTGTGGATCTTATCCAGATGAAAGGAATTATTTGGGAAGATGAAACAAAGGGTATGACTTACAAAGAAGTTCCGATTCCTGATGACATGTTGGAAGACGTGAAGGAATGGAGACAACACCTTGTTGAGGCCGTTGCAGAATACGATGACAAATTATTGGAGAAATTCTTCGAAGATCCGAATAGCATCACTGAAGATGAAATGCATAGTGCGATCCGTAAAGCAACGATCGACTTGTCAATTATTCCGATGATGTGCGGTTCATCTTTTAAAAATAAAGGTGTGCAGACAGCGTTGGATGCGATCGTTCGTTATTTACCAGGTCCCTTGGATATTGAAGCAGTTAAAGGAACTGATCCAAATACAGGTGAAGAAATTGAACGCAAACCAGATGCTAAGGCGCCATTTGCTGCATTAGCATTTAAGATCATGACTGACCCATTTGTTGGTCGTCTTGCATTCTTCCGCGCATATAGTGGTCATCTTGATTCTGGTTCTTATTTGCTGAATACTCGTACGGGAAAGAAAGAACGTATTTCGCGCATCATGCAAATGCATGCCAATAAACAGAACCCAATTGATTTTATTGAGGCAGGTGACATTGGAGCAGCTGTTGGATTCAAGGATATTAAAACAGGAGATACACTTTGTGATGAAGATCATCCAATCATTTTGGAAAGCATCAACTTTCCAGAGCCGGTTATCTCAATTGCCATTGAACCAAAGACGCAGGCTGATGTTGACAAGATGGGTCTTGCGATTTCTAAACTTGTCGAAGAAGATCCCACGTTGCGTGTAAAGACTGACGAGGAAACTGGCCAGACGATCCTTAGTGGAATGGGTGAATTGCACCTTGAAATTATTGTGGATCGAATGAAGCGTGAATTCAAAGTTGAAATAAACCAGGGTGCTCCCCAGGTTGCTTATAAAGAGGCGTTCCAAACGACCATTGAACACAGGGAAGTCCTGAAAAAACAAACGGGTGGTCGCGGTAAGTTTGCTGATATCGTTTTTGAAATGGGACCTGCTGATGCAGAATTTTTGAAAGAGGATAAAGGTCGCTACCAATTCGTGAATGATATTTTTGGAGGATCAATTCCGCGTGAATTTGTTCCTGCAATTCAGAAAGGTTTTGAGAGCGCGATGACAAACGGGGTACTTGCAAATTACCCGGTTGATAATTTAAAGGTTCGTGTATTTGATGGAAGTTTCCACGCGGTTGACTCCGATTCAATGTCGTTTGAGCTTTGTGCAAAATCCGGATTCCGTGAAGCTGCAAGAAAAGCAAAACCGGTGTTACTTGAGCCAATCATGAAAGTGGAGGTAATCACTCCGGATCAATACATGGGTGATGTGACGGGTGACTTGAACCGTCGTCGTGGTATCCTGGAAGGAATGGACAGCAAAGCAAATGCACAAGTTATCAAAGCAAAAGTTCCGTTGAGTGAAATGTTCGGTTATGTGACGCAGTTGCGTTCACTCAGCTCAGGACGTGCAACATCAACTATGGAATTCTCACATTACTCACCTGCACCAAATAATATTGCTGAAGAAGTGATAGCAAAGGTCAAAGGAAAAGGTAAGGTGAGTGCATAAGATATTTTCGTTAATTTCAAAAGCCCGCTTTTTGAGCGGGCTTTTTTTTTGCCCGGGAAAAAAGGGTGAAAATACCCTTGTGAAGGACTTCAGATGGAATTAAATTTGGGTATGACTAGAATGGCAGAATATCCAATCCTACGCAAAAAACTTGGGGAGCAGGAAACCGTGGAATTCATGGAATTCGTAAAATCGGAAGTTAAATCGGAAATGGATATGAAATCAACTGCGTTTTTATCGAAAGATGATAAGCTGGAAATTATTGATCGAATCAACAAGTCAAAAACAGAAACAATTGTTTGGATCGTTGGCACGTGTGTGCTTCAATTTCTTCTCTTTATATTTTCAAAGAAATTTCTTTGAATTATTCAATCATAATGTTTCTCTAAATTTATATTCTGAAAATCTTCGGATATAAAAAAAATTTTTACCAGGATCTTTTTGTTGGTTGCAGTATTTGTTTTGCTTTCACTTGACTTGAGTGCCCAGCATTATGTCAAATTTCAACCGGCACCACCAGCTGTTCCAGCGGTGCGCCCTCCAATGCCCGCCGTAGGATATGCTTATATAGAAAGCGATTGGCAGTGGGTAAAAGGAAAATATGTATGGCATGGCCGCAGATGGGCGAAGCCCCCATATTCAGATGCGGCGTGGGCGCCTGGTCATTGGCGACATACATATCAGGGATGGACCTGGATCGCTGGCGCGTGGAAACGCGTGGATAAAAAAACTAAAACCGGATGAGTCCGGTTTTTTTGTTGAACGGAAAAATAAATTCAGTTATAATCCAGATTTTTATCTTTCAAAGCAATTATATGTCGTCTCCCTGTAAAAATTTATTTAGTTTTTTCTTTGTCGTCTTCTGTTTGTGTATTTCACTTGGTGCGCATGCGCAATTCGAAAAGCAATTTAACTGGAGCAGGGATGGCAACTCTTATTATAAACTGCAAGGAAATGAAATTATCCAGGTTACCCTGCCTGATAATAAGGAAACTGCTCTTGTATCGAAGCAGCAGCTTGTTCCCGCGGGTCGATCGAGCGCGTTGCGTATTCGAAAATTTTCCATCTCAGGCGACGGACAAAAAATTCTTATTTACACGAACAGTGCAATTGTTTGGCGTTATGATACAAGGGGTGATTACTGGGTTTACAATTTGCAAGACGGTTCCTTAAAGCAAATGGGAGCAACCTTACCGGCTTCTTCACTCATGTTCGCAAAATTTTCTCCGGATAATCAGAAAGTGGCATTTGTGAGCGGCCATAATTTATATGTTCAGCAAATTTCCGGGAATGAAGTCAAGCAACTCACATTTGACGGTTCAGCTGCAATCATTAACGGTACATTTGATTGGGTCTATGAAGAAGAATTTGACTGCCGGGATGGATTTCGATGGAGCCCCGATAGCAAACAAATTGCTTTCTGGCAAATCAATGATAATACCATCAGGAATTATTTAATGCTTAATACGACTGACTCTGTATACTCGAAAGTGATCCCGGTGGAGTACCCGGTGACCGGGCAAAAGCCTTCTCCGTTCAAAATAGGTGTGGTGGATATCGGCAATGCACAAACGAAATGGATGGATATTCCATCTGACCCCGACTGGGGAAGTTATCTAACAAGAATGGAATGGGCTGCGACTAATAATCAGCTCATCGTACAGCATCTCAATCGCAGGCAAAACGCAAGTGACCTCATGCTTTGCGATGTTTCATCTGGCGCCGCCCAAACAATATATTCTGAAAAGGATACTGCGTGGATTGACATTCTCTCATCATGGGATGATGATTATAAAATGGGTGGATGGGATTGGTTGAACGAAGGAAAAGATTTTTTATGGGCGAGTGATAAAGATGGGTGGCGGCATTTATACAAAATCAGTCGCGACGGGAAAAAGGAAACGTTGGTGACTGTTGGAAACTTCGATGTGATAGCAATCAGCCGCATTGATGAAAAAAATAAATATGTCTATTACCTCGCTTCGCCAAATAATGCCACGCAACAGTATTTGTATCGAAGCAGGTTAGACGGAAAAGGAAAACCAGAATTGGTATCTCCAACGAATCAAATTGGCACACATGATTATGAGATCTCGACAAATGGCAAATACGCTTATCATAAATTTTCCAATTACTATATCCCGCCGGTGGCGGAATGGATCACGTTGCCGGACCACAATGTTGCAGACCATCATCATAATGTTTACGACGCGGTAACGAATGCAAACAAAACGAAATCAAATATTGAATTCTTCAAGCTGAAGACAGTTGATGGTGTTGAAATGGATGGTTGGATGACAAAGCCCGTCGACTTCGATTCCACAAAAAAATATCCGGTTGTATTCTTTGTTTACACGGAAGCAGCGGAGCAAACAACAAAAGATATTTTTGGAATTCATTACAACCCGGTTTACATCGGAGACATGGCGACTGACGGATACATATACATGTCGATTGATAACCGGGGTTCACCGGCTCCAAAGGGGAATGCCTGGAGGAAGGCGATCCACCGCAACGTGGGAATTGTCAACATTCGAGATCAGGCGATGGGCGCAAAGGAAATATTGAAATGGAAATTTGTGGATCCTGAGCGAGTAGCTGTCTGGGGCTGGAGTGGGGGTGCATCGGCGACTCTCAACCTGATGTTCCAATACCCGGACATCTATAAGACAGGTATTGCAGTAGCTGCAGTCACCAATCTGTTAACCTACGACAATATATATGAAGAAAGGTACATGGGGCTCCCGCAGGAAGACAGGAAAGACTATGTCAAAGGTTCCCCTATAACGTACGCAAAGAACCTGAGAGGTAACCTGCTTTATATGCATGGAACCGGCGATGACAACGTACATTATAATAATGCTGAAATGCTGATCAATGAACTGGTAAAATATAATAAACAGTTCCGGTTTATGTCATATCCAAACCGGACGCATGCTATGTCCGAAGGGCCGGGAACATCTGTGCATCTGCAAACGTTGTTCACAAGCTATTTGCAGGAACATTGTCCCGGTGGTCCGAGGTAAATTATTCCCAAAAAAACCTTTCAAATCTTTGATCGATTAAAAGTTTGTCCATACCTTTGCATCCCCGTTCGAAAAATGGGGTTTGACTTATGTCTCAACGAATCAGGATCAAATTACAATCATACGATCACAATCTGGTGGACAAATCTGCCGAAAAGATCGTGAAAACAGTACGCAGTACAGGTGCAGTGGTAACGGGTCCTATTCCTTTACCAACCAAGAAGAAAATTTTTACTGTGTTGCGTTCACCCCACGTAAATAAGAAGGCACGTGAGCAATTCCAATTGCATACGCATAAACGCCTGCTTGACATTTATACGTCTACATCCAGAACAGTGGATGCGTTGTCCAAGCTGGATTTACCTTCAGGGGTTGATGTAGAGATTAAAGCATGATCGCGGATTACGCTGATTCGTCGGCGGATTTACGCGGATGTTGATTGTTTAGAATAGTTCTTAAAATACCGAGTTCCCATCTCTCAATTTCTCGCCAGCGGCGAGGGAAAAAGGAGCGCTGGGTAAGATGAGAAGAAGACGGTGAATTGTCGGATTCTTCTGATTCTTAAAAATAAACACGCAGGTTTTGGACAAACGGAGTCGCTATCCGCGAAAATCCGTTCAAATCCGTAAATCCGCGATTACATATGAACAAGCCGTTCGGGGTTTGTTTACTACCGGTACTTCTGAATCGCCTGAGGCGATAACAAAAGAAAAGGTCGGTTGCAAACAGGGGGATTGAAATCATGGTCAGCTTTGGGTCGAACAAAGCGGATTGTCGAATGTCCTTATACTCCAGGCAAAAAAGTAAAAACAATGAAAGGAATTATTGGAAAGAAAATTGGAATGACCAGCATATTCGCCCCCGATGGTAAGCAGATCGCCTGCACCATTATCGAGGCAGGGCCCTGTGTTGTTACGCAAGTCAAGACACAGGAAACTGACGGGTATAGCTCTCTCCAACTAGCATTTGGCGACAAAAACGAAAAACACTCCAACGCTGCAGAAAAAAATCACTTCGCCAAATCAAATACTTCTCCCAAAAAATTTGTCAAAGAATTCCGCAACTTTTCAATTGAAAAAAACTTAGGTGAAACCGTAACGGTTGACATTTTTGCCGAAGGCGAAAATGTTGATGTTGTCGGTACTTCAAAAGGAAAAGGATTCCAGGGTGTGGTAAAGCGCCATGGTTTCACTGGTGTGGGTGGTGCAACGCATGGTCAGCATGACCGTAGCAGAGCTCCCGGTTCTTTAGGTAACTCTTCAGACGCATCACGTGTGATGAAAGGAGTACGCATGGCGGGTCGTTTGGGTGGAGATCGTGTGAAGTTGAAAAGCCTGAAGGTTGTAAAAATTTTTCCTGATAAAAATTATCTGTTGGTAAGCGGTTCTGTTCCGGGTCATAACGGAGCAATCGTTTTTGTTCAGAAATAAATTAATAAGAGTACGATGCAAATAAATGTAGTCAGCATAAAAGGGAAAAAAACAAGCAAGACTGTTGAATTGCCTGATGAGATCTTTGGGATCGAACCCAATGAGCATGTGATTTACCTTGCTGTAAAGCAGTATCTCGCTGCGCAACGCCAGGGTACACATAAAGTGAAGACGCGTCTTGAAGTAAAAGGTTCTTCCAAAAAATTGCATAAGCAAAAAGGCACTGGTGGTTCCCGTAAAGGAAATATCCGCAATCCATTATACAAGGGTGGTGGAACGATCTTCGGACCTAAGCCCCGTGATTACGATTTCAAATTGAATCGTAAAGTGAAAGATCTGGCAAAGATGTCGGCGCTTGCTTTTAAAGCTAAAAACAATGCGATCGTTGTTATTGAAGATATTCAGCTCGATGCTCCGAAAACAAAAGAGTTTGCCGACATCCTCAAAGGATTGAAGATTGAAGACAAGAAATCTTTATTTGTTGTTCCGGAATATAATGACAACCTGCATTTGAGTCTTCGTAACATTCCGCATGTTGAAAGTTCATTGTTGGCCGACATCAACACATACGATATCGTGAATGCAGATGTACTTGTTATTTCTGAGGCAGCAGCGAAAATGTTTTCTGAAGAAGAAGCTGTAGCGGAAGCATAAGAATAAAATTAAATCCGGTCGACGGAGAAAATAAAAATTTGATACGATGAGATTTTCTGATGTTTTAATAAGACCGATCCTGACAGAAAAGGCAAATGCTCAAACTGAAAAACTGAGACGTTATGCTTTCAAAGTAAGCCGTAAGGCGAACAAGCTTGAAATCAAAAAAGCAGTTGAAGGTTTTTATGGTGTTACTGTCATCGATGTCAACACAACTGTAGTGCCTGCCAAAACGAAAGTCCGGTCAACAAAAGCCGGAATGGTGCAGGGACGGAAACCAGCTTATAAAAAGGCATTGGTAACCGTTGCGGAGGGAGAAGCAATTGATTTGTACGCGAACATATAACAATCCGCCCGAGGCGGAAATTGAATAAAAATATTAATCAAAGGGTATGGCATTAAAAAAATATAAACCGATAACAGCAGGAACAAGATGGAGGATCGGGAATGCTTATGCAGAAGTAACAACCGATCAACC
>Ga0163162_10001871_pt1 | contig 19802 bp, 19 predicted proteins | sample S55metaG_FD_115310 | JGI IMG/M metagenome (GOLD analysis project Ga0163162, IMG submission 115310) | Switchgrass rhizosphere microbial communities from Kellogg Biological Station, Michigan, USA - S5-5 metaG | ecosystem: Host-associated > Plants > Roots > Rhizosphere > Soil | place: USA...
CGATCGTGCAGCGCCTGGATGCTTGGCATCTCGGTTCGGCACGGGATGCACCACGTCGCCCACACGTTCAGGAGGACGATGTCGCCCTTGTAGTTCGCAATGGTCTTCGTGATGGGCGCGCCATCGATCGTGGTGGCGCGGAAGTCCGGCGCCTTCGATCCGGCGGTGATCGGGAACAGCTCGTCGCCCAGGATACGGGTAGCGGCCAGCAGCCCACCGCCGAGGATGAGCACCACGATGCCGACGAACGCCCATTGTTGCCTGACGGTCATACGCTCACCCCGCATCTGCCGCGCAGCTCGCCGATCTCCTGCACCGGGTCGTGCGCGGAAAAAATTGCGTTGCCGGCGACGAACGTGTCGGCGCCCGCGCGCCAGCAGTCGCCGATCGTGTCGCGGGCGACACCGCCATCCACCTCGAGCGCCGCGCCACTCCGCGCCGCCTCGAGCATCGCTCTCGCTCGACGAATCTTATCGAGCATCGCGCCGATGAACGACTGCCCCCCGAAACCTGGATTTACCGTCATGACCAGCAGAAGGTCCAGATCACCGGCGACCTCGCTCACCATCTCGAGTGACGTGGACGGGTTCACCGCCACGCCGGCCCAGCAGCCGAGCTCCTTGATCCGATGCAGCTGGCGATGGAGATGCGGGGCGACCTCCGCGTGGATCGTGAGCCCGTTCGCGCCGGCCAGTGCGAAATCCTCGAAATACTTCTCGGGCTGGACGACCATGAGGTGCACGTCGAGCGGGAGCGCCGTCAACCGTCGCACCGTCTCGATCACCTTCGCGCCGAACGTGAGGTTGGGTACGAAGCACCCATCCATGACGTCGATGTGGATGACATCCGCGCCGCCAGCCTCGCAGCGCGCGATCTCGTCTCCGAGACGGGCGAAATCGGCGCTGAGAATCGACGGAGCTATCCGGGCACGCGGCTGCTTCATGGCGAGATGGACAGAGAAACTTTGGACCCCGGTGCAACGCGGCTCCCCGCCGCTGGTGTTTGCGAGATGACCGTCTGAGGCGCCGCCGTCGACAGCGAATCCGTGATGACGTCTCCGAGGCGGAGCCCGATCTGCTCGAGCATAGCGCGAGCCGCGGCGTACGGCTGGCCCACGACATCCGGTGCATTCACCGCCGGCGGTCCGCTGCTCACGACGAGGTCGATGCGCGTAGACGGCGCAACGGGACTGCCAGCTGGAGGCGTCGTCTCGAGCACGGCACCGCGGGCGGACTGACTCTCTCGCTCGCTGACCGAGCCGACCTCGAGCCCGGCTTTGTCGATCGCGTCCGCGGCGACGGACTGCGCGAGCCCGACCACGGATGGAACTTGAACCTGGCGTTGGCCGGCGCTCACATCGAGGATGACCTCGGTGCCGCGCGGCTCGGTGGCGCCCGGCGGCGGCGATTGTGCGAGCACTGTCGATTTTGGTGCGAGCTCCACAAAACGCTCCTCACCGGTCTTCGCCTTGAAGCCCGCGGCCTCGAGGCGCGTCACCGCTTCATCGAACAGCAAGCCGACCACCTGGGGAACCTTCGCATCATCGGGAACGATCTGTGGCGGGAAGATGACGAACGCCACGAACAGGTACGCCAGGAGGAACCCTCCGGCGGCGACCAGTGCATACGGCAGAAAGCGGCGCGATGTCGCGCGCCAATTCACCCGCGCGTCCTCCGAAGCCGGGCAGCGAACGCGCCGTCGATCGAATGGCGCTGTGGCAGCACGCGAAGTCGGCCCGCGTCCAGGGCGGCCGGCGGCACGGCGCCATCAGGCGGCGGTTCCAGAACCCACTCGGGATTCTCAGCCAGGAAGCTCTCGACCTGAGCGTCGTTTTCTTCCGGCTCGAGAGAGCACGTGCTGTAGACGAGGAGCCCGCCCGGCCGCACGACCGCGGCGGCCGCGCGAATGATCGAGCGTTGCAGCGCGCCCATGACGGCGAGGTCGGACACCTTGAGTCGCCACCGCGCATCGGGATGGCGCCGGAACGTTCCCGTGCCGGTGCAGGGAACGTCGATGAGGACGGCGTCGACCGGCGCGATCGCCGGCTCACGCGCGTCCGCCACGAGTGCGTGGATGGCGCGCGCTTCCACGCGCCGGAAGTTGGTCAGCATGCGCGTTAGGCGCTGGACCGAGCGATCGGCGGCGATGACGACGCCGGCGGTGCGCGACAGCTCGAGCGTCTTGCCACCCGGCGCGGCACACAGGTCGGCGACCGTGCTGCCGGGGGCAATGGCCGCATAACGAGTGACCAGCGTCGCGCCGGGGTCCTGCACGAAGAACAGCCCCTGGCGGTATGCGCCGAGCTCCGCGAGCGAGACGTTGCCGGTGACGCGAATGCTGTCGCGCACGAGCGGCACGTCCTCGACGTGCACGCCGGCGCTCTCGAGCATCGCCTCCAACTGCTCGCGCACGACGCCGAACGGGCGCACGATGATCGGAGCCTCGGCGTTGTTGGCCGCGAGCAGCCGCTCGGTGTCCTCTGCTCCCCATCGTGCGACCCAGCGGGCCACGAGCCAGCGCGGGTGCGAGTGGGACAGTGCGAGCGCGTCGATTGGATCAGGACGCGGAGCGCCGGGATTCACGCGCGGCACCGGCGGGAAGGGAATCGTCTCCCGCTCACGGTCGACACGCCGAAGAACCGCGTTCACCAGCTTGCTCGCCCCGAGGCCATGGCGTCGCTTTGCGAGCTCCACCGACTGCGCAATCGCCGCGTAAGGTGGCACGCTACGCATGAAGAGCAGCTGATACACGCCCAGGCGGAGGATGTCGGTCAGATCGGGATCGAGGCGGGCGAGGCCGCCCCGAACGCGCTCGGACAGCGCCGAGTCGAGCCATGCGCGCCGGCGCAGCATGCCGTACAGCAGTTCCTGCGTCCAGCGGCGGTCGCGCGCGTCGAGCGACTCGACGCGACGCTCGAACGACGAGTCGAGCAGCTCACCAGCACGGAGGTCGGCACACGTGTCAGCCGCGGCGACACGCGCATCGGTCACGCCACCGCGCGCCGCGGTCGCCGGTCCCGACTGATGTCCGGTGTCTTCCGTCATCTACCGACCTCCCGGGGTGCCATGGGCGGAAAGATACTCTATAACCGCTGCCCCGGCATCGTTCGCATTCCACACGCCACGTATCACCGCGACCCCATAGGCGCCCGCGGCGACGAGCCGCGAAACGTTCTCGGGCCGCACGCCGCCGATCGCGATCACCGGCACGGCAGCATCGGCCGTGAGGCGTTCGATGAATCCCGTCCCGCGATCAATTTCACCTGCGGTACTGTCCCCGGTGGCGCGTCCGGCAACGAGCCACCGTGCGCCTCCTTCCCTCGATGACTGTGCGTCCTGCATGGAGTGGACGCTCGCACCAACGCAAAGATCCGGCGCGAACGCAACGACATCGGCGACCGCCATGGACCGCGACGTCAACTGCACGCCGCGCGCGCCTGACGCGAGCGCGACGTCGGCTCGGTCGTTCACGATGGCCCACGCGCCGGTTTCGCTCTGCAACTGCACGATGGAACAGGCGAAATGATACAGTTCGCGCGCGCCAAGTCGTGGCGCACGGACGTGCACGGCAACGCGCGCACCACCAGCCTGCATGACGTGCCGTGCGCGCTCGAGGAAATCGGCACGAAGAACGATCTCGTCGTTCGTGACGGCGTGAATGACCGGAACGCGCTCCGCCCCCGACGCGCGCGCCGCGCGAGAGTCAGGCTCCGAACTGGTCGCCGACACGAATGGACCGACCACGAGCGAGCTCGCCCAGGCTGAGACGTCGCTTGCCGGCAAACTGACCGTCGCTCACGCGCACCACGCCGTCCCCGCACGCCACGAGTGCCCCGGCATCATCGATGGCGAGCACCGTGCCACCCGGAGGAAACGGCTTCCCGTCCGCGATATCGAGCGTCGCGGCGCGGGCACCGAACAGCTTTATCTCCACGCCGTTGAGCGTCGTGAATGCGCCCGGCTTCGGGTCGTACGCACGAACGGAAGCGGCGATCGCGGAAGCCGGATGCCTCCAGTCGATCCGCGCATCATCGCGCTCGATCTTCGGGGCGAACGTCGCCAGCGATTCGTCCTGCGGACGCTCGGTGATCTGCCCAATGTCGAGCAGCGAGAGCGCCTCGATGAGCGCGAGCGCGCCGAGCTCCGACAGCCGAAGGTGCAGCTCGCCGTATGTCTCGTCGTTCGTGATCGGCGTCGGGACCTGCAGCAGAATCGGCCCGGCGTCGAGGGGCACCACCATTCGCATGATCGTCACGCCGGTCTCGCTCTGGCCGGCGCGAATGGCGGCCTGAATCGGCGCGGCGCCGCGCCATTCGGGAAGCAGCGACGCGTGGATGTTCAGCGTCCCGTGACGCGGAAGATCGATCACCTCGCGAGTGAGGATCTCTCCGTACGCGACGACGACCGAGACATCGGGTGCGAGCGCGAGCACCGCCGCGACGAAGTCATCGCCACGCGGCCGCTCCGGCTGGATAACCGGTATCGACTCCTCGAGCGCGATCTGCTTGATAGGCGAGGGGACGAGCGACGATCGCGAGCGTCCCTGCGGCCGGTCGGGCTGCGTCACGACGCCGACGACCTCGAACCCTTCTCCCAGCAGCGCACGCAACGGCGGCGCCGCGAACTCAGGCGTCCCCCAGAAGAGGACCCTCATGATGCGCTCAGAGCGCCTCTTCTCCGTGCCGCCCCGCGATCTCGTCCGGCGGAAGCTTCCGGATGTTCTGCGGGAATTCCTTCCGCATCGATTCCCACTTCGCGAGCGCTGATCGTCGCTTCAGAAAGCTGAGATAGTCGATGAAGAGCTTGCCGTGCAGGTGATCGATCTCGTGTTGCAGACAGCGCGCGAGCAGCTCGGTCGCCTCGAGCTCGAACCGTTCGCCGTCGCGGTTGAGCGCGCGGATCGTGACGCGCGAAGGTCGCTCCACGTCGCCGAAAATCTCGGGAATCGAGAGACAGCCCTCCTCGGCTTTCGCGGACCCCTCGGTGATCACGATCTCGGGGTTCACGATGACGATGGGGTTGTTGTCGACGTCTACGACCGCGATGCGCTCGGGCCGTCCGATCTGCGGCGCAGCGAGCCCGATGCCCTTCGCCGCATGCATCGTGTCGAACATGTCGTCCGTCAGGCGACGGAGCTCGTCGGTCATCCGCTCGACGGGCGTCGTTTCCTGACGGAGGATTGGTGATCCCAGAACGTGGATAGCGAGCAGGCTCACTTGTTCGCTGGCGCAGGCGTCGCGGCCGGCTCGGCGGTGGTCAGGACCTTCGCAATGCGACCACGCTCCACGATGAGGCGCGACTCATCCGACTTGATCGTGATTCGGTCATCCATCGTCGCCGATTTGCCTTCGCCGGTTGGCGCCGCGATATGCACCACCTTACCGATGATCCCGCCTGAGGTGACGACCTCGTCGCCACGCTTGAGATTGCGCAGGCGCTCCTCATGGTCTTTGCGCTGCTTCTGCTGCGGCCGGATCATCACGAAGTAGAAGATCGCGAAGATCGCGACGATTTGAAAAGCGAACGGAAGCAGCGTCGAGCGTCCGCCGACGGGGGCTTGCGCCAGGAGGGCGAGCGCGAAAGCTGAGGTCATGAGACTGGAGTTGGTCGGGAGTGGTAGCGCGCCAGCCAGTCACGGCTCCAGGCGTCGAAAGTACCGTCGATGACCGCAGCGCGCGAGCGGCGCATGAGCGCGACCAGGAAATGTACATTATGCAGCGAGACAAGGCGCAGCCCAAGCATCTCGTCCGCGACGAAGAGATGGCGGATGTAGGCCCGTGAGAAGCGTTTGCATGTGGAGCACTCACACGTCTCGTCCAGTGGTCGACGGTCGGCTTTCAGCTCCGCGCGCCGCACGTTGACCCGGCCGTCGGCGGTGAACGCGGTGCCGTTCCGGCCCATTCGGGTTGGCGCGACACAGTCGAACATGTCGACGCCTCGGCGAACGCCCTCCACAAGGTCCTCGGGGAAGCCGACGCCCATGAGGTAACGCGGCCGGTCGGTCGGCAGCTCGGCGTTCACCACGTCGAGCATTGCGTACATGTCGGGCTTGGACTCGCCAACGGAGAGTCCGCCAATGCCGTACCCGAGCCAGTCGTCGATGGACTGGATCGCGCGGGATGCCTCGCGTCGGAGCGCTGCGTGGATTCCCCCTTGGACGATTGGGAAGAGAGCCTGAGTGGGAACCGGGAACGGGGAACCGGGAACAGAGGCTCCTCGGAGGTACGGTTCCCTGTTCCCCGTTCCCGGTTCCCCCTGAGCCAAGCGGTCGAATTCCTCCCTACACCGGACCAACCAACGAATACTCCGCTCACTCGCATCGCGCGCTTCGGTCTCTGCCGACTGCCCCGGAATCACGTGATCGAATTGCATGATCACGTCGGCGCCGAGGTTGCGCTCGATCTGCATCACCGACTCCGGTGTGAAGCGATGACGCGATCCGTCGATGTGGCTTCGAAACTCGACCCCGTCCTCGCTCACGGTTCGCAGCGACTCGAGCGAGAAGACCTGAAAGCCGCCAGAGTCGGTCAGCATCGGTCCGCCCCATCCCATGAAGCGATGCACGCCGCCGAGCGAGCGCACGATCTCGTCACCCGGGCGAAGGTGCAGGTGATAGGCGTTCGCGAGAATCATCTGGCAGCCGATCGCCTCGAGCTCCGACGGATCGAGGGCCTTCACCGTCGCGGCCGTGCCCACCGCCATGAATGCTGGCGTGTCGACGCGCCCATGTGGCGTCGTGAAGACGCCGGCGCGTGCGGCGCCCGCGGACGCAATTCGGTCGAACGTGAACGTCATGCGCCGAAGCGGCGTGCGGTCGAGCGCCGGGGCATCAGGAGTGCAGCACCTCGAGCGTCGCGCCGGCTCCGTTCTGGGCACAGTCGTAGTCCACGCGAACAGGTCTCGTCGTCAACGGCCTCTTCGTCGCGCGTAGCGAGTCGACCTTGAGCTGCGCCGTGACGGCGCCGAACAGCCCGTCCAGCATCTCGTCGCCTGACGAGGACACGAGCTCCGCGCGCGTCACGGATCCGCTCGTATCGATGGTGATCGTTAGGCGGGCGTTGCCGCGTTCCGCCTTCTTTGCGGCCAGCCGCTCGGGGCACTGCACGCGAAGGTATTGATCCAGCACCTGGGCTGCGCCGTCGGTATCGAATCGCGGGTTGTGCGCGTCGGGCAGGTAGTAGGTCGTCACCGTGTGCACGCAGGCGGCCGCGAGCATCACGGCTCCCAGCCTCTTACAGAACGGCCATCGCATCGCCATAGGAGTAGAACCGGTAGCCTTCCTCGAGCGCCGTCCGATACGCGCGCATCGTGAGGTCGTACCCGGCGAATGCGGCGACGAGCATGATCAACGTCGAGCGCGGAAGATGAAAGTTCGTGATGAGTTTGTCCACCGCGCGGAACTCGTATGGCGGACGGATGAAGATGCGTGTGTCACCGCTCTGTGCGGCGAACGATCCGTCTCGGCTCACCACGCTCTCCAGGGTGCGCACCGACGTGGTTCCGACGGCCCAGATGTTCCCGCCGCGCGCCCGGGTCTCGTTGAGCGCCCTCGCGGCGCGTTCATCGAGACGGTACCACTCCTCGTGCATCACGTGATTCGCAGGATCATCGCTTTCCACCGGCTTGAACGTTCCCGCGCCAACGTGCAGCAACAGATCGACTCGGGTCGCTCCCCTGGTTGCCAGCGCGTCGAGCAGATCTGGTGTGAAGTGAAGCCCGGCCGTGGGTGCGGCAACCGATCCCGATTCTCTCGCGTACACCGTCTGGTATCGCTCCGCGTCGGCTTCGCTGTCGCCGCGCGCGATGTAAGGCGGCAGCGGGACGTGGCCGAAACGCTCGATCGCCTCCGTCACGGGTAAGGGAGAACGCAATCGCACGATTCGCGAGCGTCGGTCAGTCACCTCGAGGATCTCGACGTCGAGCTCCGGCGCCACGTGAACGGCGCGTCCGGGCTTGAGCTTGCCGCCTGGATGGACGAGTGCCTCGAAGCGATCGTCGCCGAGCGATTTGAGAAGAAACACCTCCGCCTTTCCGCCGGAATCGCGGGTACCGAGCAAACGAGCACGCAGCACGCGCGTGGTGTTCACGGCGATGGCGTCGCCTGGCGCGACAAGCTCGATGATGTCGTCGAACCGCCGGTGCTCGATGGAACCGGTTCCGCGATCGACCACCATGAGCCGGCTCTGGTCGCGCCTGTCGGCGGGGACCTGCGCGATCCGGTCGGCCGGCAGGGTGAAGTCGTAGTCGGCGGTGCGCGTACCGGCGGTCGCGGCGTCCCTCGGGATCGGCGAAGTCACTCGCGATAAGGTAATCGGGCTCTCGGCCCTGTTCGCGCTGGCGGCGTTGGTTCCAGCGACGCTAACGTAGCGCTGCCGCTGTCGAGTGATCTCACGTGGATTCCGAAACCGGGGTGGAAGCCGCGGTACGAGTCGGGCTGGCCGATCGATACGTGATCGAGCGGGAGCTCGGCCGCGGCGGGATGGCCACGGTCTATCTCGCCCGCGACACTCGCCTCGACCGACGCGTGGCCATCAAGTCATGTTGCCAGACGTATCGGCTTCAGTCAGCGCGGAACGTTTCCTCCGCGAGGTGCAGGTGGCGGCGCAGCTCAACCACCCGCACGTCCTCGGGCTCCACGACTCAGGGCGGCTGTCGCGCGTTTCGAATGGCGATACCTCCGGCGCGGAGCTGCTCTATTACGTCATGCCGTACGTCGAAGGCGAATCGCTGCGGGATCGGCTTCGCCGCAACGGTCCACTGCCGCTCTCCGACGCGCTGCGAATCGCGAGCGAAGTGGCCGACGCGTTGTCGTTCGCTCACTCGCGCGGCGTCATCCACCGGGACATCAAGCCGGAGAACATTCTGCTGGCGGCGCATTCGTCGGTGGATCGGAGCCACCGGCGCGCCATGGTCGCGGATTTCGGAATTGCGCGGGTGCTCGGCGACGGTGGACAGGGACTCACGTTGACTGGCGTATCAGTCGGAACGCCCGCGTACATGAGCCCGGAGCAGGCGTCCGGGGATCGCACGATCGATTCGCGGGCCGACCTCTACTCGTTAGGATGCGTTCTGTACGAGATGCTCGTCGGTGAGCCGCCGTTCACGGGCCCTAACGCTGCGACGATCGTAGCGCGCCATCTGTCGGCGCCGGTGCCGTCGATTCGCATGGTGCGCCCGTCGGTCCCGACCGACGTCCAGACCCTCGTTGGCCGTGCTCTGGAGAAGCTCGCGGCGGATCGCATCGCCGACGCCGCCACGTTCAAGGCATCGGTCGACCGCATCCGAGCACGCGTCGAAACGGAGGGCGAGCGGGCGAACGATTTGGCAGGACCGCCGAGACCCGCGGCGAACCGCTCGCGCCGCTGGGCGATCGCCGGCGTTGGCTGTGCGGTTCTCGCACTCGGCGCGTATCTGGCGGCCGCGCGGGCGGGTTCCTCTCGCGGTGCGCCGAGTGCCGGCGCGCCGTCCTACACGCCGAGCGACGGAGGGAGGCTCGATCGCCGCCGCGTTGCCGTGCTCCCGCTCCGGATGGTTGGCGACACGAGCGACGAGTATCTGGCCGACGCATCAACCGACGACCTCGTGTCCGCGTTGTCGCGCGTCGGGAATCTTCGGGTGCTGGCGCGATCGTCGATCCCGCCGCTCGGCGACACCCATCGGACGCCCGCTGATGTTGGCCGAGCGGTTGCCGCAGGATCCGTGGTCGAGGAAACGATTCGCCACCGCGGCGACTCGGTCGCGTTTGACGTTAGGCTCGTCGACGCCAATACCGGCGAACAGGTGTGGGGCGACAGGCTGGCTCGGCCTGCGCGTGACCTGGCAGGAGTCCAGGACTCCGTCGCGAGAGAGATCGCTCGGCGTCTCGCAGTCGACGCGTCAGTCTCGGCCAGTGGCCAGGTGTCGAGTGGGAGCCAACCGCCCGTCAACGGGGCGGCGTATGACGCGTATTTGCGCGGCATGTACATCGCCCGCCGGGCAATAATGGAGCGGGCGGCGCGTTCCGCCGAGGACTCGGCGATTGCGTACTTCGACCGCGCCATCGCGCTGGACCCTCGGTTCGCGCTGCCGCACACCGGAATCGCCAGCGTGCTCACGAGCCGCTTCTTCAATTACGATCCTAAACCCACCTGGCAAGAGCGGGCGTTCGTGGAGATCGAGAAGGCGCTGGCGCTCGACCCCAACCTCGCCGAGGCCTACCAGCAGAAGGGCAACCTCACGTGGACCAAGCCAAACGGCTTCCCGCATGAGGTGGCAGCGAAGCTGCACCGCAAGGCGGCAGCGCTGAAGCCCAGCTTCGTCGATCCGCATGCGTCGCTCGGTGTGATCTACATGCATGTCGGGCTGCTCGATCGCGCGCTGGCCGAGTACGACACCGCGCTGGCGCTCGATCCGACGACGGCATTCGTGCCGCCACGCATCGCGCGAGTCCACTGGTACCAGGGCAAATACGAACAGTCGCTTCGCGAGTTCGAGGCTTTCGCCCGGAGGGTCCCTGGGGCGTTCGCCACCGAACACGCGCTCGTGCTCGATTATCTAGGGCGACGGTCTGATGCACTGGCAGTGCTCGACAGCGCCGAGAAAGTCGGGGCTAGTCTACAAGGCGGAGACATCGACGCGGCTCGCGCGATCATCCTCGCCGAGCAAGGCAACCGATCGGCAACGCTCGCGGCCATCGCCCGTGCGCTGCGGGATGGCGGCTCGGCCTCTCACTTTCACCACGCCGAGTACAACATCGCGGCAGCATACGCCCTGCTCGGCGATCACGACAAGGCGCTCGAGTATCTTCGACGCACGTCCACCGACGGGATGCCGTGCTATCCGCTCTTTCTCGCCGACCCGCATCTGCGCGGGCTCGCTACCGACCCTCGGTTCGTCCAGTTCATGGCCGAGACGAAGCGCCGTTGGGAAGAGCTGGCGAAGACGCTCTAGCTCGGCGTTAGGCGTGCGGCCGGTCGGAGTGCTATTTCACGGACGCGCGACGTTCAGAACAGCGAAGGCTGGCCGGGGTCGCTGGGTGGTGTGTAGCCGAAATGGCGATAGGCCGTGGATGTCGCCATGCGCCCACGCGGCGTGCGCTGCAGGAACCCGTTCTGTACGAGGAAGGGCTCGTACACCTCCTCGATCGTGCTCGCGTCCTCGCCGACCGCCGCCGCGATCGTGTTGATCCCGACCGGGCCGCCGTCGAATTTCTCGATGATCGACTTCAAGATGCGCGAGTCCATGTCATCGAGCCCGAATTGATCGACGTCCAGGAGCTGGAGTGCCTCGTTCGCGACGTCGCGCGTGATCGTGCCGTTGCTCTTCACCTGCGCATAGTCGCGGACGCGACGCAGCAGACGATTCGCGATTCGCGGCGTGCCTCGCGACCGTCGCGCGATCTCCGCCGCGCCCTCGACCACGATCGCGACCTTTAGCACTTCGGCCGTCCGGTGGACGATCAGCTCGAGGTCCTCGGACGGGTAGTAATTGAGACGCTGCTCGATCCCGAAGCGCGCGCGCATCGGCGGCGTGAGCATGCCGAGGCGCGTGGTCGCGCCGATCAGCGTGAACTTCTCGATCGGCATCGTGATCGTCTGCGCTTTGGGTCCCTCCGACAGGCGGATGTCGATCTTGTAATCCTCCATGGCCGGGTAGAGGAACTCCTCGATGATCGGACGCAGGCGATGGATCTCGTCGATGAACAGGATGTCCCCGGGTCGCAGGTTCGTGAGCGTTCCCACGAGATCGCCGGGCTTCTCGAGCGCCGGCCCCGACGTCGTGCGAATGTTCACGCCGAGCTCGCGTGCGATGAGCTCGGCCAGCGTCGTCTTGCCGAGTCCGGGCGGCCCGAAGAAGAGCGTGTGGTCGAGCGGCTCGCGGCGACTGAGGGCGGCGTCGATGTAAATCCGAAGGCTGTCCTTGACCTTCTGCTGCCCAATGAACTCCGCGAGGCGCTGCGGACGGAGCGAAAGTTCTACGGGGCCTTCTTCGGCGAGCTCTTCCGGGGTCGTGACTTCGCGTGGGGACATCAGCTCTACGTCGCAGGTGGAAGGGCTAATCTAACCGAAGAAACACCGAGGCGCATTACGGAAGGTTCAAGGGGTCAGAGCCGTTAGTCCGGCCGCATCACGGGCTTTGCCCCCTTGAAACCAACGAGTCGAAACTCACCACGTACGCCCACCAGTTGGCCAGCTTCCCGTCCGGCCCGACTCCATCGACGCGCGGCAGGTGCGATAGCCACCATCGCATGTAGTTCCGCTGGTAGTCTGGCCCACGCCACGTGTCCCTCGACACGGCCGATCGCGCTCCGGTGAGCGCGGGATACCGTTGCCAGTCCGCCGCGTTGCTCTGGACGACGCGCGGATTGTCGTAATCGTACTCCGACGTTGCGTTAGGCGGATAATGGCAGCTGCCGACCCCAGCCCGCCCTCTCGATTGATGTGCGTTGGCGGCGAACCGCGCCCACGTCGTGTTCAACCTGGCAGCGTCCCACCCGCCGTACACGCGCGACAGCGTCGCCTCGGCGCGATGGCAGAGGTCGTGAAGCATCTCGGCCACACCGCGCTCGTAGTTGAAGCCCATGATGGCGAACGCGCGGGTGCTCGGGAAATTCTCGAACGCGTCACCGTTGATGTCGAACGCGCCCGGGCCAGCCATCGCGGCCTCGAAGTATCCAAAGTACGGGCCGCCGAACAGCCACACTTCATCGATCTCTCGACGCTCGATGAGTTTTGCGACGCCCTGTTCCGTGAGCACGCGATCGTAGTCGAGCCCATCTGGATCGTGACAGGTGGTCCTGTGTGTCAGGCATCGCGCATACGCCGCAGCCGAGTAGCGGTAGCTATCGCGCTTGGGCGGGAATTCGTTGAGGGTTCGCCACTCCGCAATGTCGTACCGCATGCGCCCGCCGCTCGCGGCTGCTACGTCGGCGATGTAGCCAGTCGCCAGCACCCTCGGGTCGCTCCACCCGAACGCCTGATGTGCGGGGCGCGACGCGCTGTCCTCGATCGTCGGATCGAAGTCGAGCACGAGCACCCGAATGTCGCCGGCCCCTGCGCGCGGCGCTGCGGGACTTGGCGCCTCGACCCCGAGCATTGAACTCTTCGAGGTCGAGCGTGGCGTGCACAAGGTCAGCAGGACGGCGATGATCGCCGCCATGATCGCGATCGCCACCGCTGGCTTGCCGAGTTTGGCCATGTCGGTCGCGCCCGTGAAGGCCTAACGAGGGCCGGCGCGCGATCCTACACGCGGGCCGTGATCCCGGCGAGCCGTTCGGCTGCCTGGTCGAGCGTTTCCTGTCTCTTGCAGAATGCGAAGCGGATCATGTTCTTCCCACGCCCGGCGCCGGCGTGGTAGAAGCTGGAACCCGGAACCCCCGCGACGCCGATCTCGGCGGCCATCCACTTGCCGAACGCCGTGTCGTCCTTGTCGCTCAGCGCCGAAAAATCCGCGAGGACGTAGTACGCGCCCTCGGGCGTCGAGAACTTGAACCCCGCCTCGGCCAGCACGGGCAGCAGCGAATCGCGCCGCGCACGGTAATCGAGCGACAGGTGGTTGTAGTACTCGGCGTCGAACGACATCCCGACCGCTGCCGCCGCCTGGAGCGGCGCCGGCGCGCCGACCGTGAGGAAGTCGTGGACCTTGCGGATCGCGACGCTCTCGCGCTCTGGCGCGATGGCGTATCCGAGGCGCCAGCCCGTGCAGCTGAACGTCTTGGATAGTCCCGAGATGGTGATCGTACGCTCGCGCATTCCGGGCCACGTGGCCAGCACGTGGTGTCCGCCTGCATAACGAATGTGCTCGTAGATCTCGTCGGTGATCGCCCACACGTCGTGCTCGATACACAGGTCGGCGATGAAGCCGATCTCTTCGCGGGTCAGGACGCGGCCCGTCGGGTTGTGCGGCGTGTTGACGACGATCGCCTTCGTCTTCTCGTTGAAGGCGGCCCGCAGCACGTCGGGGTCGAACCGCCATTGTGGTGGCTCGAGTGGCACGTAGCGCGGAGTTGCCGAAGCGAGAATCGCGTCCGGCCCATAGTTCTCGTACCACGGCTCGAAGACGATCACCTCGTCCCCAGGATCGATCAAGGCGAGAAATACCGCGGCCATCGCTTCGGTGGCGCCGCACGTGACGGTGATGTGGCGGTCCGGGTCGACCGCCATGTCATACCACCGGCGGTACTTCTCGGCGATGCCGACGCGGAGCGCCGGCGCGCCCCAGGTGATCGCGTACTGGTTGATATCCCCATGAATGGCGGCGCACGCGGCTTCCTTCATCGCCTCTGGCATGGGGAAGTCGGGGAACCCCTGAGCGAGGTTGATCGCTCCGTGCTGCTGAGCGACACGCGTCATCTCGCGTATGACGGACTCGGTGAAGCTGGCGGTTCGGGTGGCAGGCATGCGAAGAAACTGGCCACCTGTTACGCCCCAGGCTAGCCCCCGACGTCATCCACTCGCAGACTATCCCAGTCCCCGAGATCAGCTGGAGGCCGCAGTGCACCACACACGAGGGCGAGTCGTACGTGGACGCCCGAAATTGTTTGCTTCGTCCATTGCCGGGCTGGTCGTGGCTTTGTCGGCGACTGCTGGTGGACAGTCGGCGCCCTCGCCGGCGTCTCACGGACGGCCGCTCGCGATCGAGGACTTCTATCGGATCAAGACGGTGGGCGCGCCCGCGCTGTCGCCCGATGGTGCGTGGGCGGCGTTCACGGTGACCACGCGGGTGGAGGCGACGAACACCGAGACTGGCGAGGTGTGGCTTGTCCCGTCGGACGGGTCGCGCCCGGCGGCGCGCGTGAGCCCGGAGGGGGCGAACGCAGGCACTGTGCGATGGTCGGATGACGGCCAGCTGCACTTCGTCGCTGGCGCGACGGCCTGGGCGCTCAACCCAACGACGCCCGAGCGGCTCGTCGAGAGCGAGACGGCGGCGGGGCAGCGTGGTGGGCGCGGCGACGCGTCAGGCCGCGTTACGCTCGCGAGCCCCGACGGCAAGTGGACGGCATCCGTGCGCGACACGCCTCCGCCGAAGCGCGAGATCGCGTATGCGTCGGAGTTCGAGAAACGTCACGAAGAGCGGTTCAAGGGCGTGGAGTTCGACTGGCTCGACTTCCAGCGGGACGGTCAGCCGTTCCCGGTGCCAAACCGCCTGGACCCGGAGGTCAGCCCGCCACAGGAGCTGTTCCTGACGCCTAACGATGGCGGGGCCGAGCGGCAGCTCACGCGGCTTGGGCTGCGTCCCTTGACCGTGAACTGGAATCGTGACGGGAGCCGGCTCGCATTCACCGCCGATTCCGGGTATCGCAACGAGCTCAAATATGGGGCAAGCCAGATCTTCACCGTGGCGATGGATGGTAAGGTCCGGCGGCTGACGACGGACTCCGACTACGCCTATACCGGGGCGCGCTTCTCGCCGGACGGTCGCTGGATACTCACGACGCGCCAGCTGTCGACCGATGCGGTCATTCGGCGCAAGCTGGACCACGGCGGCGCGACCGATCTCGTGATCATTCCGGCAGAGGGCGGGCCCGAACGGAATCTGACGGCGGATTGGGACTATCTCCCGTCGTCGCCGGTATGGAGTGCCGACGGACGCTCCGTCTACTTCAGCGGCGGAGTCGGCGGCGCCAATCACGTCTTCCGCGTGTCGCCTAACGGCGGGGCCGTCGAACAGGTCACGAAGGGGCAGCGCCGGATCACCGGCGTGAGCTTCGACCGCGACTTCACGCGCATGGCCTACACGGTCGGGCTGACCGAATCGCCGGCGGAGATCTACACGGCGAATATCGACGGCTCCGCCGAGAAGCGCCTGACGCACGTCCACGACGCGTTGCTCGACGAGATCGCGTTAGGCAAAGCCGAGCGACTCAGCTTCCGAAGCAGGGATGGCACGCCGATCGAGGGATGGCTGCTCTACCCGTACGGCTATCGCGCGGATGGCGGTCCCTATCCGCTCGTGGTGAGCAACCACGGCGGCCCGCACGCGGCGGACGGCTACACGTTCGATTTCAAGAACCAGTTCTTCGCGGCGAACGGATACTTCGTGCTCCAGGTGAACTTCCGCAGCTCCACGGGCTATGGCGAGAAATTCCTGTGGGGAACGTGGGGCGCGTGGGGAACGAAGGACGGTCAGGATGTGATGGCGGGCGTGGACTACGTCCTCGGTCGACTGCCGATCGATCGCAAGCGTGTTGCGACGATCGGGCACTCGTATGGTGGCTTCATGACGAACTGGCTCATCACGCAGTACCCGGACCGGTTCGCGGCAGCGATTCCGGGAGCGGGGATCGTGAACTGGATGAGCGACTATGGCACGGCGGACATCGCACGCACCAAGGAGACCGAATTTTTCGGGACGCCGTGGGAGGAGCGGTCGCGTGAGATCATGATCCGCCAGTCTCCGCTCACCTACGCGGGTCGGGTGAGGACACCGACGCTGTTCATCAACGGCGAGATCGACCAGCGGGTGCCGTATTCCGAGGCCGAGCAGATGTACGTGGCGCTCAAGAAGAACGGTGTGCCGGCGAAGGTGATTCAGTACGCGAACATGCCGCACAGCATTTCCGGGTCGTGGAATCAGGTGCATCGCATGCTGAACGAGCTGCACTGGCTGGATACGTATCTCAAGCCGGGCAAGGTGAGCTGACAACAGCTAGCCCCGAACCTTCGCGAGCGCGTTGCGAATGAGCTCCGTCGCGGGCTGGGCGCGGCCATTGGAGTCCAGCGCCGCGCGCACGGCCTTCTCAGCCTCGGCCAGCGTGTAGCCTAACGACACCAACGCCCGGATCGCGTCCTCCGCTCCGGCACCCTCCGGTCGCGGGCCGGCCACCGGCCCGCCCCCCAACCCGTCCAGCTTGTCGGCGAGATCGAGCACCAGCTGCTCGGCCTTCTTCCGTCCCACGCGCGGCACACTCTGTAGCGTCGCGATGTCCTTCTCGCGGATGGCGCGCACCAGCCGCTCTGCCGACAGTGTCGACAGGAGGCCTAACGCCAGCGCCGGGCCCACCCCCTTCGCGTCCAGCACCCGCCGGAACACGCGCCGCTCGAATGGCGTCGAGAAGCCGAACAGCTGCCAGCCGTCCTCGCGCACCACGAGGTGCGTGTGCAGCGTCGCCGTCTCCCCGACCTTCGGCAACGCCTCGTACGCGCTGAGCGGAATCGCCAGCTCATAGCCGACGCCGCCCTCCGTCATGATCTCGACGTGGTCGAGCTCCTTGGTCGTCAGCCGACCGAAGACCTGTGAGATCACTGGCGGCGGCCCGGCACGCCGGGTTTCGTCGCGAACGGCGACGGCATCGCAGGCGGCGTCGCCGCAACCTTCGGCAAACGCGCCGTCATGAGATACGTGAGTGCCGCCGCAACGCCATCAGCAGCGTCCGACGGCGAAGGGACCGCCTTCAATCGAAGCAATCGTGTGAGCATGAACTGCACTTGTTCCTTGGTTGCGCCACCGGACCCGACGACCGCCTTCTTGATCTCGGCCGGCGGAAACTCGTAGACGTCGATCCGCGCCTGCGCCCCCGCGAGCAGCACCACGCCTCGCGCGTGGCCGAGCACGACTGTCGTCCGGACATTCTTCGCGTAGAACACGTCTTCGACGGCGATCGCATGCGGGCGGTGCCGCGCGATCAGCTCGGTGACACCACTGTGGATCTCGAGCAGGCGATCCGGCAGGGCTTCTCGCGGCCTCGTTCGGATCACGCCACACTCGATCAGTGTCGGCGGACGCGTCCCGTCGCCGCTCACGACGCCGTACCCCGTCGTGGCCGTTCCCGGATCGATGCCGAGAACGATCACGTCGCGGTCCTGGGCGTCACGCCTTCGCCATCTCCGACACGTCCATGTCGAAGTTGGCTTCCACCTTCTGCACGTCGTCCAGCTCCTCGAGGCCCTCGAGCAGCTTGACGAGCGTCTCGGCGTCCTTGCCCTCGACGCGAATCGTGTTCTTCGGAATCCACGCGATCTCCGCGCTCGTCGACGCGAGGCCCTTGGCGTCAAGTGCTGACTTCACCGCGTGCAGATCCGCGACGGCTGTCGTCACGACGAACTGATCGTCCTCACGCTTCACATCTTCGGCGCCGCCTTCGAGCGCCACCTCGATCAGTGTGTCTTCCTCGATGTTGCCCGCGTCGAGATAGATCTGCCCGCGACGATCGAACATCCATGACACCGAGTTCGCGGCGCCGAGGTTCCCGCCGCCGCGCGAGAGCTTGTGCCGAATCTCGGCGACGGTGCGGTTGGGGTTGTCCGTGACCGTCTGGATCATGAGGGCGACCCCGGCCGGTCCGTAGCCCTCGTAGAGGATCTCCTGATAGTCGACCCCCTCGAGCTCCCCCGTGCCCTTCTTGACCGCGCGCTCGATGTTGTCCTTCGGCATCGAGTTGTTCCTGGCCGTCTCGATGGCGGTGCGGAGGCGAGGGTTCCCATCCGGATCGCCGCCGCCCTGCTTGGCGGCCATCGTGATCTCGCGGATGAGCTTCGTGAACAGCGCGCCGCGCTTGGCGTCAGCGGCCGCCTTGTAGTGCTTGATCTGCTTCCATTTACTGTGGCCAGCCATAAGCAGCTCGGAAGTGCGCGTGGGTCATGTGAAGGACCAAAAATATACCACCGGAAACCGTGCGGCCGCTCGCGCGGCGGTGTTAGCTGCGGGAACGCTAGCGAGACGTTCGCACCTGCATCGCCTCGGGCGGCCAGTCTCCCAGAAAGAAGCGCATGAGCGCCGGCAGCACGCGATCACTACGCTCGATGTACGCCAGGTGGCCCGCGCCCGAGAGCATAATGAGGCGTGCGTTCGGAATGATCTCCGCCCAGCGGCGAGCGCCGTCCGGCGACACCGCGAAATCCTGGTCGCCTTGAATGACCAGCGTGGGTGCGCGAATGGCTATCGCCTTTTGCGTGTAGTCCCAACGTCGTGGCAGCGATCGCATGGTCTTGTCGACCCGCCACTGGAAACGCGACGGCGACTCGTTCGCGTTCTCACAGAAGTCAGTGGATACCTTCGATGCGTTTGCGGGATTGCCCAGATACACCGGCAGGTACGCGGCGTACCATCGACGGCATTCCGCCGCGAGGTCAGCGGTGTCCGATGCCGCTGCACGGGCCCGGCGGAGTTGGGCAGCGGCCGTGTCGGATCGCAGCCGTCCCTCGACGGGCGCATAACGCGACACGGTGGCCTCGTCAGGCGGCATCGGGTCGAGCTGTGCGAGGCGAGTAACGCGGTCGGGGTGATCCGCGGCGTAGAGGGCCCCGACGAGTCCCAGGTAGGAGAAGCCCACGATGCCTACCTTCGAGACGCCCAGCGCCGCGCGAACGGCTTCGATATCGCGAAGCTCATCCGCCATCGTCAGGCGTTTGGGGTCCGAGATCCAGTCGGATCGTCCTCGGCCCCGCTGGTCATAGAACACCAGTGTGATCAGCTCGCTCAGAGACGCGAGCGGGCCCGCCAGGAGCGCCGCCGCCGGCACGATCACGGTATCACGCCCGCTTCCATAGATGGCGTAGTACAGCCGTGCGCCATCGGCGGTCGTCACGAAGCCTGACGAGTCGGGCTTCGGCTGGCACGGTAAGGGCGCGGTCGCCGCCATGATGGCAAGTCCGATCGTTGTACACCCGCGCGCGAACGACAGACCAGCCGTCTGCACGGTGCGAACAGCCACCCGTGTCTTCGGATACATGCGAGACCTCCCGAGAAGGCCTGCGGTCGCGGTCAGCGATCCGGCTCTAGCATGTCCTCGAACCGCATCCACTGCTTGTAGAAGTAGAGATCGACATATTCGCGCGCGCCGTTGCGGTTCTTGAGGACGATCAGCTCCGTTGCGCCGTCCACGTC